>OGCB01000354.1_pt1 | contig 12727 bp, 8 predicted proteins | sample 1570031 | NCBI WGS metagenome assembly OGCB01 (sample SAMN05518655, study PRJEB24509) | hot springs metagenome | isolation source: Octopus Spring Streamers, Yellowstone National Park, Wyoming, USA | place: USA:Octopus Spring Streamers, Yellowstone National Park, Wyoming, USA | collected 2011-10-11 | reverse complement strand
ATAGACCGAAAGCGAGGGGCGGCAAGAAAGGGCATCAAGTTTGACTACGAGATTCTACCGAAGGGTTTGGAGTTTGATTTGTGGATTGAGTTGCGGGATGGGAACGAACGGGATGAAGCGTTGCTCGCGATGGTTCTAACTGCTTTAGAGACGCTGCCCTTTTCCGTCGGTGCAAAGGGTGGCAGTGGGTTGGGCGCTTTGAATTGGCGGATGGAAAAGGCGGTGAGGGTGGATTTGACGAACAAGGATGACCTTCTCGGTTTTTTGATGAATCGGGACGATTTCGTCCGACAAAAGGAAGGTCAAGGTTGGGAGAGTTGGCGAACAGAAGTTTTGAAGGATTCTTCCTTCTCGGTCGAGGAGAACACTCCCATCACCCGCATCCCTCAAGCGTTCGTCTTCACCTACGAACTCACTGTGCAAGGTGAGCCACTGCTAATTCGTGGGCGAGCCGAACCTGCGATGGCTTTTGAGGCGTTGAAGGAGCGGAAAGGGATAGAAACTCACAGGGGAAAAGAAGCGCTGGATGCCGTTTGGATTGGGACGGGCAATGAAGTAGAAATGACGGATTGGCAACCAATTTTGCCGGGTTCATCCCTTCGCGGTGCTTTCCGAAGCCATTGCGAGCGAATCTTGCGAACCCTTTCATGGCATTACACAAGGAAAGACTTGGGAGAAAAGGCGGATATAAGCGAGGTCTATGAGGAGTATTGTCGTCGCCGTGCTGCAAAAGTTGACCTTTGGGAGGAGAATGGAGCATTGCGCCAGCAAGTAAAAAAGGTCTGGGAAAAGCAGATGCAGCAAACAGGGCTGGAAGAAGAGCAGAAATGGTTTGAAGCGGGGAAGGAGATGGCGCAAATCGTTTGGGATGGATCGGACTTAGCCGAGCGCTTGTTCGGTTCTACCTTGTGGCGATCACTTGTGGTCGTCTCTGAGGCTTACTTGAAGGGCAACGGGTTCAGTGAAATGCTTTTTGACCATCTGGCAGTGGAGAGGTTTAGCGGCGGTGCTTTGGAGCACAAAAAATTTGACACCTTGCCCGTCACTGAAGCCACCTTTGAAGGAAAAGTGGCAGTCTATGGGGACGAAAAATGGGCACTGGGATTGATTGCCTTACTCTTCAAAGACCTTGCCGATGGCTTAGTCCGCATCGGTTCGGCAAAGACGAGGGGCTTTGGGAAAGTCACTGCGAAGGTGACGAAAGTTGAAGCCTTCTTGTTGCCCAACTCTCAACTGGCAAAAAGTTTGGGCATGAAAGCGGAGAAAGGCAAAGTTTGGCAATATCGGTCATGGCAACTTCAAGGCAAGTTTCCCGAAAGCCTTCAAAGCCTTCCCAATGACTTGAAAGACTTAAAAGATTTGCTGAGTGATTGTGTTAGCGAGTTGAACGAGAAAGTGAAGAACTTTAGGCGAAACCATCCTGAAGGGGCGGAGAGCGATGAACTTGCACATCAAGGCGAAGTGGGTCAATAAAGGTGAGTTGGCGAGTTTGGTTGAGAAACTGCATAACGGACAGCATTTTAGTTACATCATCGTGGCGACATGGAAGGAAATTTGGTTTGAGGGCTTTAACTGTTTCTGGCAGGGCAATAAAGATTTGCTGGAGGAAAGCCAGTGGGGGCGTGCTTTTGGAGAGCATGCGGAGGTGCGATGGCGTGAAGATGAAGAGGGCAACGGCTTCCTGTGTCGTTGGATTTTTGAAGGGGTCACGCCACCCAATGTAGAATCCGCTAAGTCGTATCCGACGGAGAAGTTAGATCAGAAACCACAGGACCAAACTTTTTTGCTTTGGGGGATGCCTCTTATGGATGGGAGTTGGGTGAGGGATAAATGCGGTCGTCGTGTCTGGTATGTCACCCGCATCCCACGCCCCTTAACCTATCCGATTGACGATGAATTGGCAGGGTTGTGGGAGCAAGGCGAGGTTAAGCGGGAGTGTCCGCTTTGCCTGCGGGTTCGGTTCTACCTTTGGCAGGGGCAGCCGATGTTTGACCGTTTCGTGAAGTTGGAAGCCCATCAAGGATTCAGGCAAGGAGGGGAAGTTGATGCAGGGTGAACAGCGGCGAGATGGCTTCGTCAATCCTTACAACTTTGTTCCCTTGTGGGGTAAAGTGCCCCGAAGGAAGCCAGAATCCCATGAGTATTTTGTCGGCAATAGGGGGCGCATCGTCTGCCAAATCATTTTCAAAACCCCCTTTTTCATCCCCCACCCTGAGCGAAGGTTTCAGTTGCCCGAAACATCAAAAGCCCTTGCAATGCCTGACGAGCAACTGCCTTGTTGGGTGCGTGAGAAGGCTTTAGAAGCGTGGAAAGCATTAAAGGAACGCATTAAGCAAGCCCAGAATGTAGAGGGCTATAAAGGTTGTGAAGGGCACGAAATGTTGGCTTTGTTGCGAGACGAACAGGAGAAACCTTTCATTCCCGGCTCATCATTGAAGGGCGCATTCCGAACTGTCGCCGAAGCCTTATCCAATTCCTGCCTAAGCCAGTTGGAGTTTGAATGGGAACTTATGCGACGACCCGATGACCCAGAAGTGCGCATCAGCAAAGTCAAGCGCTATTACAGTTACCGCTTAGTGCAAAGCCCACAAGGGGTGGGTAGGGTAACCAGATTGGCGGATCGGTCTCAGAGGGGCGAAATCGTTAGCGGGAATAAGTATCGTGTGTTTTACCGAGAACCTCGTAGCGTGATTGACGGACCTGTACCAATTTGCCAGCAACAACTTCAAAGTGCCAAAGATGGAAGTGAAGTCACTGCGCAAATTATGACCTTCCATTACCGACGCCGAGTAGGAGGGCGCAATTTAGAAATTCCCACCGCTGATCTGAGCCGAGGACAGCAGCGTGGCATTCTGAAAATTACGAACACAACAGAAGCAAAGAACTCTCAGCGTTTTATTGTGTTAGGTAACACAACTGTCAACTTTGATTACGAAGCGCAATTGAAATACAATCGAACCCTTCGTGAAGGCATTGAACAGGACAAAGCATTGCCTAATTCTGACCTTGTTCAGTGCGAAGACCCTAATACGAGGAAGTTCGTTGGATATCGCCGGAAACGTCACGAATTAAAGATTGGTGACATTGTGTCCTTTAGGGAGGAAAATGGCAGAGTCGTTAACATGGGACCTGTAGAGCTGTATCGTGTCCTTTACAAGCACTCACTGGACGAAATTCTGTTGAGAAAGCACAAAGACTTTTTGCCCTGCCAGGAGTCAGAAAACCTTTGTCCTGCCTGTCGGCTTTTTGGGTGGGTAGCGCCAGAAGCGGAAGAAGAAGCGACAGCACTTAAGGGCTTCATCCACTTCAGTCCTGCCCGATGGGCGAGCGGAAGCGAACCAGAGACCCAATGGGTTACTTTGCAGCCGCTTGGTCAACCCAAACCAAGTTGCTGGCAGTTTTACCTCAATTGCCAAAATGTTGGTCAGAACGCAGGCTACAATGACGACAATGCCACCATTCGTGGTCGCAAGTTTTACTGGCACAAGCCAAATGCTCATGCAAACCGACCCCAATCGGGAGCCAATGTCAATAGCGTTTGGGATCAACGAGGTGGCAATGGGCAGCCTTTAGCGGACGACCAAAACAAGACGGTGGAACTTCTGCTGCCTGACAATGCCGTCTTTGAGTTCACGGTGGACTTTGAGAACCTGAGCGATGCAGAATTGGGGCTACTTCTTTTGACGCTGCAGCCCAATTTGCTGGGTGAACAGGTGTTGAAGGAAGTGGGTGTTTCGTCCCAACTTTACCATCACTTTGGTATGGGCAAACCGTTGGGTCTGGGAAGCGCGGAGGTGCAAATAAAATCGATCACGCTTTTCAAAGATTGCCAGCGCTATCAAAGCCTTGAGGAATCTGTGGAGGGAGAGCAAGTGACAGCATTCGTCAAAGAGTTCGTCACTGCCTTCGTCCGCGATGCTGTGACGGAGCAAGAAGAGTTTCTTCAGCGCGCCCAAATACCCGTGCCTCCAGATGACGCTGAGGATACTGAATGGCTTAAAACCTTTGTCAACATGCCCCATATCGCTGATTTGCTGATAATGCTTGATTGGGAGAAAGCGCAGAAATTACCTGTCCAGTATCCACCGGGTCACAGCGATGCAAACAACAGGGAATACTGGGAAGCCTTCCGTTGGTTCGCCCATGAAAGCCAGCGAGACTTCCTTCGAAGGCCGAGGCATATGTTGAAAACACCGCAGGAAATCAAAAACGGTGAGCGGCAGGATGACTTTTCTGCCTTATCCCTGAGCCATCAACACCGTCACAGGGAACGCCACAGAGGCGGGTGAGGCAAAATGACAGAAAAGGAATTAGAGGAAGTAAAGGTTGGTGCCAGACAACAAAAATCCTTTGTAGTTTACATCTCTTGCGTTGGTAAAAGAGACCCCTTCGGAGAAGGGACAGAAGGTCCACTGCTTACATGCCTCCGCTACCTCATAGAGATTAAAGGAGTGCAATTCGACAGCATTTACCTTATCCCTTCCAGCAAGGAGGCAAGCCCTGATAGTCACACTGAAGACAATGCAGAAGATTGTCGTCGCATCCTACTTGAAAGAATGCAGGAGGTTGATATTCAAATCTACCCCATGAAGGCGAAGAATCCTGCCGATTTGAAAAAGGTTTATCCTGCTTTGCGAGATATTCTTGCTGACATTTGTCGCGAAGTAGAAAGCAGAGTTTCAAGTTGCCCCCTTGTGTTTCACATCAATGTGTCCTCTGGCACAAAGCAGATGACAGACAGCCTTGCCCATCTTGTCAGTGTCGGTATCTTAAAGTCCTATGAGGTTTATCTCTGGCAAGTTTTTGACCCCTGTCATCACCCCGAACTACAAAGCAGGGTGCAACGGGCACCAGAACTGGACTTGTTGATTCAAGAGCAAATTTTATTCCAACTGGAGCAATTAACAAAGCAGCACATGTATCAAGAAGCAAAAGTCTTATTAAAACAGGAGTTAACCGTCGATCATATTGCGTTTGCCAAGAAACTTTATGATGTTCTTGCGTCTCACGATCAATGGTTATATAAGTATGCCAACAACATCTTGCAAGAAATATTGTCTTCAGGGCAAGTTCCTAATTTTATGCAGGATTGGTTACAAGGATTGGCAAGTTGGTTAAAAGAAATTGCCAAAGACACTCCTCAAGCGGCAGTGCTGGCTATCGACCGCTATTACTGCGGTTGGCGCCGCCTGGAAAGCGGGCTCTACCCCGATGCCATAAACCATTTCTGGACAGCTTGTGAATTGGCATTAAGACACCACGGTGAAAACATAAGAGCCATCCGTCCTGCCGAACAAATAACGGCTTTTGAGTTAGTAGAACGAATCAGGGTAGCTAAGCAGAGAAGCCCTTTGAACAACGCCGAAATAGTGCTTCAAGGTCAAGTCCCCCGATCTCTCTTGGACGCTTTAGATTGGCTTCGTAAAATCCGAAATGAAGTGGAACACGGCAGTCGTCCAGTGGAAGAGCAAATTGCTCGAAACGCAAAGGAAGTCGCTGAGAAAGTCCTACAAACTTTGGGATGGCTAACTTCAGGAAATTTCTTGCAACCAGATATCGTGAAGTGCAATTTGCTCCAACTCATTCAAGCCATGCGCGATAGCCTTTGGCGATAGAGGGGAGAAAAATGCTGGTGGCAACTGTCCTAACCCTGCAACCGATTACTCCAGTCCGTTTGCCTGTTTCGCATGGTCGATTTGCATACACAGCAGCGTTGGAGTTGTTCTTGAGGCAAGATGCAGCTCTGGCGAAAGCGCTTCACGAAGCCCGACCTCATAAACCTTTCACTGTTAGTCCGTTGTTGGACGCACAGGAACGGGAAGGGAACGAGTTTTGCCTCCATCCCGAACAAGTCTATACTTGGCGGTTAACTGGCTTGACAAAAAGAGTATCCGAACATTTGCTTTCCTTTACACCCAATATGGGAGGCGTGCGAATTGGGGATGCTGTGTTTTCAATAGTTAATGTGGCAACGACGGCTGAGGAGCATCCTGAAGCAGGTCAAGATGATTACATAGCACTATGGGAACGATGGGGAAAGGTTGCACCACCTGATAGCGTGACCTTGCTCTTCCTTACGCCCACGACCTTTCGTGTTAATCACTTTGAACAACCTTTTCCCCTACCTCGTTGGGTATTTGGCTCCTTGATTGCCTTGTGGGACGCTTTTTCGCCTTACCCTATTGGGCAAGGAATGAGGGAGTTAATAGAAGAGGCAGTCATTTTGAGCAACTGGCGGGGAGAGACCAGAAGGGTTGAGTTGGGAAATCATCGCACAGTTGGCTTTACAGGCAAGTTCACCTATCGCTTTGCCGAGCGATTGCCGGAGTTGAGCCGCTTGATAGGTATGCTCGCCGAATTTGCCTTCTATGCTGGGGTGGGCTGGCACACGGCACATGGCATGGGACAGACGCGATGGATTCGGGAGTGAAAGATTGTCGCAAAATAAAGGACGACGAAGGAGAAAGGAGGGAATGAAAAATGCGTCTGTTCATCGCCAATGTCGGGGCAAGGGACCTACAGGTCAAAATCAATGACAGGCTTTACAGTTTGGATGTCCGACCCTATGAGAAAGAAAAAGCACAAGTCCTTAAAGATTTCCTTTCAATATTTTTTAATCAACAAACACCAAACCAACTAGGTGTCAGAGTGTTAGGCGAATGGCTTCTGAAGCAGAATCAGGGAATTTTTCAAAAGTTCCTTGAAGAAGTGGTTGCGTGCCCTATCTTGGAGCCTGCCCTGGATTTGGCTTTGGGTGAGGCGCAGACTTTAGATGTCTATCTTCTTGGCACTGACCAACCAGACGATGCTCCAGCAAATCTTCGGGCAAATGACACCTACTGGGCAGCGGAAATTATCAAGCAGTGGCTTTGCCAGTATTACAAGAATCGGGAAAAATTGGGGCAAGTCTGTGTTCTTAAAATTAGCGACATTGTCCCAGCCCGCTGGGATGAGGCTTATCAGTTGATAGCGAGCCTAAAGGTGGCGGTAGATGGAAACCAAGAAGTGGAGTTACGGGAACTACTGCAACAAAGTCAGGAAGTCTTTGCGGAGATTTCAGGTGGAATTCCCGCATTGAATTTTGCCCTGCATCAGGTCGTTTTGAATGTTTGTGGTCGGAAGGCAAGAATCATCCAAGTTTTAGAAAAACCAGGACAACCAGAAAAAGGAGAACCTTGTTTACTGGATATCCAAGTCTTTTGGGGCGACCGACTAATTAGGCAACTGGAAACGCTTTTGAAAAGTTACGACTATAAGGCAGCCATAGATTTGCTGGAAAACGAAATCCCTGAAGATCAGCGGACAGAACAAATTCAAAAAGCCATAGCAGCGTTGCGTCATGCTGATGCCCGCCTCAATTTTGACTTCCAAAAAGCATTGACGGCAATTGAGTATTATAAAAATGTAGACCCTTTTCAGGATTGGTATAACTCAGCCAATCATCAAACCTTTGCTGATAGGGTGCGGGAAGCATTGGGGTGTCTGGAAATCTTCCGCCGAAGCCACCGCCTCATCGCTTTTATTGCACTGGCAGATGGCATCGTGGAAGGTTTAGTCCGTTTGGCAGCAGAAACCCTGGAGCCTACATTGCAAAAAATATATCGCGCTGATAAAGATAAAGATCAGCCAATTCCAAACCCATTTGTGCCCCGTCGGTATGTGGATCCTCAAGATTTGCAGGAGGAGAAGCAAAGAGCACATCTGGAAAAGGATCTAAAAAAGCAGCATAAGTATGTCCTCCAAAATGGTCGTCTGTTAGCGGACGAGCAGTTCTATGATGGCATCATCAATTACTATAGAAAAAAGAGCATAGGTCCACAAAAATCGGCGATTGAAAATGTCAATTCAGATTTAGGCCGCCTTCGGACTTGTCTGGGTGGCTTTCGTAACGGGCTGTTGCATAGCCTCGCAAATTTATCTGAGGATGCCTTGAGCAGTGAAGTCGTGCGGCACAGAATAGCAGAGCAGCCCGAGAATGCTTTGGAGAAGTTAGTGGAGAAGATGGAAGAGGTTTTGGAGAACATTCTGTCTCAACTCACCTCCACTGCTACTGACCCTCGCGTGGGTAAGCAAATCGAGAGATGGCTGGAGGCTTCACAGCAAAGTTCTAAGCAAGTCGCAAGTTCCCCAAAAAGCAAAAGGTTGGTTTTTGACGATATCAACGACTTTGTCCTGCAAACATTGTCAAAGGCATGGGAAGTCCCACTGCCTCCTCAATAACTGAGTTAGGTCACGATAGTCTCTAACCATTCGGGTTCAAGGTCTCCTAAACCCAAAGTCCTTCGGCGAGGGGCACATTCACCACAAAGCCGATAAAGGTGGCATCGGTCTTCTGAGGCGTTCATCAATGCTTCAAGGTGGTTGATCACTTCTTCTAACTCTTCAGGCGAAAGGTCACACTCAAAGACACTTTCCTGCACCCGCCTACCCCAACCTTCCAAAAACTTAGCAACCTGATAGCGTCGCCGGTCATCAGCGATATCGTAGGCGATGACATAACGCATTCCCTTCACCTCATGTCACAACTCCAAAACTTCTGGCAGCCAAGTTTCACCCGACAAGATTGCCTTTTTTAACGACTGAGCCTGCTCTTTTATCCAATCCCTCAAAGTGCTGACCTTGCCATCTCTCCCGTAGCGGAAAGGAGTTGTCATCGCCCTCTCGTAAAACAGCAAGAATCGTTTCAGGCTCTGTTCCTTCAATCGCACCCCACCGTTGGGTTGGGTCAAGAAATCATCTTTCGTTAGCACCCCACGATTGAAAAGGCTCAGAGTTAATCGGTCAACGACGGGTTGTCGGGCAAGTTCCTGCAAATCTAAGGCTAAAGCAGGGTGGCGATTGCTTACCTCGTGCAAAAAGCCCAGACCGGGGTGAAGCCCCTGAGCCATCACAGCACTTAACACTTCGCTAAGCACCAACATATATCCCAGGCTCAAAATAGCGTTGACAGGGTCTCTGGGAGGTCGCCGGTTGCGTTCGGTAAAAGTAATTTCCGATTGCCGTAAGCAGTGACCGAAGGCGGAAAAGTAAAGGGCAGAGGCTTGCCCCTCTACTCCCATCACCTCGGATACCGAGGAGCGATTAGGGAGCGTCATGAGGATTTGTTCTATTTGGTCGGCTATTTGGGTGATGACAGGGTTGGGATGATTGCGAGCATGACGGCGCAACAATCTTATTTGATGGGTGATTTTGGCTGAAACGATGGCTTTGGCGATGCCCAGTCGATAGGTTTCATCACGATACCGTTCCACCTGTGCCAGCAATAATTCGCTATCCCCATAACCAGCCGTTAAGACGCCATAGCAATTGCCCCGTATGTTGCAAAACAGCACTGGGATGCGCGCTTGGAGCAGGACTTGCGTGGCGGCAGCGCTAAGTTGGACTGGTCCCAACAGAACTAAGCGTTCTACCAACCTCAAGGGCAAAGTGGCAAGCAACTGTCCTTGCCACTCTACCTGTAGCCGAGCCCCTTTCTTTCGCACTTCTGCTCCAGGTTGCGTCACATAAAGGACGGGCATCGTCGCTTTTCCCTCCATCAATCCACAACGCTTTAGGGTCTTTGATCGTCAAAGACCAGAGCGTCCCCAAACATGTCTTGCGCTACTTCCTCCCATTCTTCCCTCTGCGAGGTGACAGGTTTAGGCAATGCTTCCCTTGCTTGCTGCAACAAATCTAAGGGCGTTGGGTCTTTGGCATTGGGCACGCAAGGGCAAGTGACGCCGGGCAAAAGGTCTTTCAGCCATTCCCGCAAGGTGGAACACCGAATTGGTCGGTGTCCAATATCCAATCGCTGAATCCACCGTTCCGTTATGCGGGGATTATAGTTGGAACACAAAGCGATGACTTGATGGAGGTAAGTTTGCCCCGCCTCTCCACAGTGCCCCAGAGTATAAAGGAGCGCCAACCGTTCCACATGCCGAAGGTGATGCATCTGTTTCGCCTTCTGGACTAATCCCCAAATCAGCGCGCACCCTTTCACCATCGGTGCAATCACTTCAGGTGGTTCGGGTAAATCAGGAGAGAACTCTCCTAATCTCTCCACTTTCGGTTGTCGCCCGTCAGAGAGAAGGGTCTGCGGGTTGATAAGTGGTGTGTCAGCGAGAATTGCCCAATCATCACCAGTGGGTTGACCTGCTAATGTCAGCCAACGGCTTTTCCGCCCGGTCTCTGGATGGTATCCTAAGGGTAATCGGATGAGAGAACCCAGAGCGCCTGGGGCAAGGTAATCCTGCTTAGGGAAAATTTCCACCAAGACCCCTTCAGGGAAAGGGCGAAATTGATCCACCCAACGAATAGCCCATCGCCTTATGACACCTGCTGGGACAGGTTCAGAAAAGCACAACCACAGGTGGTAACCTTTGCCGCCGCTATCTTCCCACAGAGGTATGATCCCTTCTCGTTGCAACGCTGTTACCATTTGCAGAGCGAGTTGAAAAGCTACCTTTTGCCCTGCTTCGTTACTTTCTGGTCCATCTATGTCTATCACTAACGCCTTAGTTTTGCCCTCGGGCGAGAGCAGGTAAGTGCCTAACACTGTTTGCCCATTCAAGTGAGCCATCAATTCTTCATCGGTGACGGGACGGCGCACAGGAGCATAACCTTTACGCCCCTTCGTTTGCCAGTAACGGGCAAAAACATCGGGACGCCCTAAAAATCGCTCCCGATACAAACCTATTCGGAAGGAAGCCTCATCCCTGTCCGGTTCACCTTCCTGCGACCACCAAGGGGCATCTTCTATAGTTTCTGCTGGCTCTGCAATTGCGCTGTGGGATGGCAAGGGAAGGTCAAAATCGGGCAAAGCATCACCAAAGTAACCTTTCCAACCCGCTAAAATCTGACGGCGTTTCGTTTCGTCGTTGGTGGAGGCTAACCGTTCTTGCAGGCTGGCAACGGCTTCTTCGCTGGGGAATTTGCCGTTTCTGGTGAAGACATAACCCAAGAAGGTAAACCCCTCATCCCAATGGACAATGCGGGTTTTGCTGGCGTTGAGCCTTAGACCTAAGCCATTGAGTAGTCGTTCTGCCCTTTTAAGTGCTTCTTCCGCTTGAGGGCGGGTGGCACAAAGGATGACGAAATCATCAGCATATCGGATGAGAGAGTAACCCCCTTGGGAAAGCGCTTCATCAAAAGGATGCAAGTAAAGGTTCGCCAAAAGAGGCGATAGGGGAGCCCCTTGAGCAATTCCCCTTCCTTGAGCAGGGGCAGTGGCAGTGACACACATTTGCACTAACTGTCTCACCTGCTCGTCAGGCAACCAATCCCGCAATAAGGCAAACAGGGGAGCGTGAGGGACACTGTCAAAAAACGACTCAATGTCGGCGTCCACTACCCACACTTTCCCCATCGCTCTTGCCCGTTCCACAGCAGCCACCGCTTGTAAGGCGGAACGACCAGGGCGATAGGCGTAACTACAGGGAGCAAAGCGTTTGTCCCATATGGGAGATAAGACAAGGTGAAGAGCCAGTTGAACGATACGGTCCCTAACGCATAAAATCGCTAACCGTCGCACCCCGCCACTCCTTTTGGGCACCTCAACCCATCGTGGCGGATAAGGTTGATAGCGGTTTTCAGCCAATTCTCTCGCTAACCTTTGAAGGTGCTGCTCCGCATGCAAGGCAAAGGTTTCCACAGTCATCCCATCTGAACCTGGACTACCCCCTCGCACTAATACCCTTCGCCATGCCTCTTGAAGAGTAGCAGGCGACAAAACCTGCTCCCAAAGACCCGTCCCATAGGGCGAAGGGACTGCTTGTCGGGAAGGAAGCACTCCAGAAGGTGTCGAAGCGGACAGAGAGGAAGCATTCCCTTGGGGCGCAAGGGGGGCAGAGGGAACATGAGCGTGAAAATTCCCCTGAGACGGGAGCAAAGCCCTAACAGACCTGTCACTCATCCCTTGCTGCCAAAGCCGAGCGAGCCACAGATAGCCACCGACCATTAAGCCCCAAAAACCGAAAGCAACAAAAGCAATGCTCCCTAAGGATGCAGGGAAGGCGAATGGGTTGCCTAATTGCTGATGCACCCAAACACTTAACCACAACGCCAGAAAGAAAGCAGCAACCCGTCCCCAACCGTAAGTGCGCACGCTCCAATACAAAAGTCGCACCATACACCCTAAAACCTCCAGTGCTGCCCTCAGAGTAAATTGAACCAGCAAAAACACGATTTTTGCCATCAGGCGCAGCAAGATGCCTATGTGTCTTCATCTCCTTCTTGCTGAGGCTCACCACTTTATATATTCCGCCAGAGTTGGTGAAAGGTTACAGGGGTTGACATCACCTTCGGCGAGGGTTATACTTCTTTCCGCTAACCTCTTACACCCTGAAAAGGGGTGGGGGTTTAGCGGAAACGGGTTTTCTCGGAAAAATTTCACCTTTCTTCGGAAAAATCGGCAAAACGAAATTTCCCTTTGACGGTCAAATTATCCGAGGGCTGTCAAGGGTGAGGGGGAGGTTAGCGGAAGGGATGGGAAAAAGCCGTGCAAAGTCGTCAAAACCCTGTCGTTTTAGGGGTAACCCTTGCAAAAGTGAACGACCGCTTAGCGGTTTGGAGACTTGGTACCAGCCCTTGAAAGTGCCACTAGACACTTCTACTTGCAAAAGTGAACGACCGCTTAGCGGTTTGGAGACCTACAACAACTTTGGCACTTCCAAGATCAAGCTGGCTTGCAAAAGTGAACGACCGCTTAGCGGTTTGGAGACATGGTTTGTGTTGCTTGAGCTGCAAGTCT
>OGCB01000350.1_pt1 | contig 12801 bp, 13 predicted proteins | sample 1570031 | NCBI WGS metagenome assembly OGCB01 (sample SAMN05518655, study PRJEB24509) | hot springs metagenome | isolation source: Octopus Spring Streamers, Yellowstone National Park, Wyoming, USA | place: USA:Octopus Spring Streamers, Yellowstone National Park, Wyoming, USA | collected 2011-10-11 | reverse complement strand
GAAAAAGGATGCTTACGAGAGAAGTTGCTGTCTTTGTTTGCGCATTTGCGTTCATGATTGGATTTTTCGCTGCCGTTGGGCTTTTGTGGTGGTCGCTTTTGTGGGCGCTTATCGGGGCATCATTAGCGCTCGTTGAATATCTCGTCTGGCGCAAGACAGGCAAAACGCTCAGCGAACAATTCGGTCAACTTCTGCGAACAAAACCCGACATCGGTTGGCTTTTGATCATCGTCATGTCACTCGGCTTTATCTTGCTCATCTGGCACTTGATTGCGATGAGGTGATGGGATTGAGGAAGAAGATTTTCGTCGTGAGAGGGAACGATAAAGATTTCACGGTCAGGGTAAAGAAGGACGGCAATCCCGTTGATTTGACGGATGTTGACATTTACTGCGAGGTTAAGGATAAGCCCAACGGGACATTGCTTTTCACTGCGATTGTGACGAAAACAAATCCTTCGCAGGGAACCTTCAAAGTCAGGTTTCCAAAAACTGAAACTCAAAACTTATCTCCTAATCAGCGCGTTTATTTTGATTTTCGTTTCGTCTTCATGGACGGCACGGAAAAGAACTACCCGACACCGCCCTTTGAAGCGGTTGTCGTGGAGAGAGTAACCGATTGAACGAGGTGATGTCCGATGACGATTGTTGAGAAAGCACCAAGACCCAGAGGCATCGTGACTGTTGAAGTCACTTTTCCTGACGGGCGCAAAGTCGTCTATGTCATCAAAAACCGCATCGTTGCGCAAGGACGAGATTATATGTTGAGAAACACCATCGGCGTTGATGCAGTGAACATCAACTATGTCGTTTTCTCCAACGACGCAACAACTCCAGCCGACAGTGAAACCTCCATGCCCGGAACTTGGAAGTATGCCGTTGCAGCAACGAAATCCAAAGTCGCTGCACGACAAGTTCGTTGGTCGGCATCGCTGGATGGCGGGGCTGCAGGTGTATCGGGAAACAACTTGAACTCAATTGGGCTCTGTGTTGGCAACGATGGTTCAGGATTGTTCGCGAGAGTCAAACTCCCCAGCACAATCGGGCTCGCTTCAGGTGTTACCGTCAATGTCAACTACGATGTCGTGATGTCGTGAAGAGGTGAGTGACAATGAGGTTAGTTTGGACACCACGAGGTGTTAGAGGACGAACACAACAAAATGAACCCGACAAAGACTTGCGGCGAGTTTCTATTCGTGGTTTCCAGAAAGGCTACGAGGCGGAACTTGAAAGCGACACTGAAGTCGTCTCTATTGTTCGTGGGCGTGGGAAGGACAAAAAGCGAGAGGTGACGCCTCGTGCCCGAACTTAGATTTGAGCCCATCAACGCAGAAATTCAGAGGGTGACTTTACAAGAAGATGAAGAAGGTGGGATAACTGCGATTGTTGACTGGCGAGGGAAAGCACGAGATACGGCGAAAGTTTTGCAATTTGAATTCGGAGAGCAAGGAACTTGGGCAAGGTTGTTGCTTAGTGACGGCAGGCAACTTTGTATCACTCAATCAGGAACGATGCAACCTTCGTGTTACCACATCATCGGAGAAACAATTCCCGTGCCTGAAGAACCTGAAGGAGTGATTGAGTAATGCCAACTTTCACTTCGGTCAAAAGTGGATACTGGAACGACCCGACTGTTTGGGACCGAAACGCTGTTCCTGCTAACAACGACAGTGTGGTCATCGCAGCAGGACACACTGTCATTTTCAATGTTGACCAAAGTGGGTTTTCAACTGGTTTGGCTGGCTTAACTATCAACGGGACGCTTAAAATTCCGAGCACTGATGAAGACCCAAGCATGCCTAACGCTGTTGTTTTGAAGGTAAACGCAAATATTGCTGGTTCAGGAAGTTTATTGATAGGTTCGCAAACCAATCCTATTGATTACCCACAAACAGTTACGATTTTAATCAACGGTAGTATCACAACGGCGACGGTGCAAATCTACGGTGCACCACGAAATCCCTTCTTTGACTTTCCCGCTGCCTCCATCCCCGCCAACGCAACTTCATTCCAACTTCAGAATGGATTGCCTTTACGAGCAGGTGATATTGTTGCCATTGGGCGTGGAAATCATAGAGGAGACCCTTGGACTACTTATCCACCTTCAGACCTTTACTTTACTGTTCAGTCATATGACCCAGCAACAAGGACAGTCACCTTAACCTCAGCAATCGCCAACGCTCGCCCAACAAACTCGCTCGTCTGTTTGATTTCCCGTCCCGTTACAATAAGGCGATATGGCACCTCCACTGCAATTGCTTTAACAGGTTCGGGAAGGATACTTCAAGGTTGTTTGATTGATGCTCAAAATATCACACATCAGACCGCAGAAGTTACTTCATCCACTTTCACTAATGTCGTTGCCATTAACGGGCGGAAAGGCACCTTAAGTATCCTTCCGTCCACGACAACTTTTACGGATATTTTGTTAGTCTATGGTCACCAAGGTTGGAGGAGTGTTTCAGGAATTTCTGTCACTAATGCCGTGTTGTTAAGTGTTCATGAAGGTTTAGGTGGTGACGGAAGCGGCTCATTCACAAATGTGCGGGTGCAAAACGCTGGTAGAGCATTCTTTTCAGTCACTAGGTCGAGTGGCTATACAATAGATACCATGTGGGTCGTGGGAGCGGATTATGTGATTGGAACTGGTAGGGCGGATTTGATTAAAAACTTGACAGTGGACTATGCAAACTGGTTAGTGCGAGACGGTGCAACATTGCTTAATGTTACTTGCGGAGCGAATGTGTCCAATATCTTTGGTGGACTTTCAGGAAGGACGGGAGTGGCTATTCCAAACATTCAAAACTTGACTTTGCAAGGCTCCAACACTTCAATGGGATTTTTGGGTGTCTTCCACGATGTCATTATCAAAAATCTGAGCGGTAACTTACCAACACCACCGAGTAGTATTGACAATGATGCTCTCCCTTCTACTTCACCTGTTAAGGCGATGTATTTTGTAGAGTGGCAAGGATTTAGTAATTACCCGACAGCACGAGGTCGTTATTTCAGACATGGAAGAGTTGTTAGTGATGTCCTTGCTACTCCGCCAGCGCCGAACAATTTTAGGTTCTTCCTTTCTGAAACAACGAACATTCAGCCAATCTACCTTGACTGGCAGGTTAATGGTGGTGGGACTATTCAAGTTACTGGCACAATTACGCAGTTAGGTGCAAACGAAAGCGTGAAAGTGCAAATTTTCAGCATCAATAAAGAGCCATTGTTGGGCGACACTCCCGATTATGAGCCGACCTACACGGCGACTGGTAACATTGACATTAGTTGGACGCCCCCAAATGCTGGCACATGGGTTGTCCGTGTCCTTGCTTACTTGCAGCAAACAACGAACCCGATTACGATTGCGAACCTTCAAATTGCTGGTGGTGGGACTGGTGGTGGACAAACTTACAACATCAATGTCACTGACGGGATTACGCCGTCTTTGAGCGATGCTGCTGACATAGTTGCATCGTTGATGGTGACGGATAGTTTGAACCCAACCTTGACAGATCAAGCAAGTTTGAGCGCTCAAATTGCTTTGAGCGATGCCATTAACCCAACGCTACAAGATCAATCACAAGCACAAGTGCAAGTTACCTTGTCCGATGGCATCAATCCAACACTGCAAGACATCGTTGATCTTCAATCAGGGACTTTCTACAACATTAGCGTTTCCGACCAAATTACTCCGTCCCTTGCTGACTCGGTTGATGAACAAATTGCCGTCTCCGTGAGCGAAAGCATTAGCCCACAACTGCAAGACCAAGCGTCTCCAAGCATTCAAATTTCGGCGAGCGAGATGATTTCACCGACAATTCAGGAGCAGGTTTCCGAGCAGGCACAAATTTCTGTCAATGAGACGATCACGCCGACATTGCAAGACTTGCCGACAACGCAAGTGGATGTCTCTGCGAGCGAAACAATTGCGCCAACACTGCAAGAGCAAGTCAATGTCACCGCTGGCGGCACTTATCAAATCGTGGAGCCACTTGACATTGACATAACTGAAGATGAGTTGGAGGTGTAATTCATGCTTGATGCCCTTTATGTCTTGCTTTTTCTCGTTGTCGCGTTCATCACGGCGAGAGTAGCGATGTGGGTTGTAATTGACAGGCTTAGTCGCTTTAAGGAAAGGAGGCGGAGAAGGTGATTTTTGTGACGATGCTCGTTTATCCGATTGATAGCGCAAAGCGTTTCGCAGCAGAGCGATGTATTTGGGCTTTGTTTCGGCAGTTGGGCGAAGATGATGTTTTGTTGACTTTTGAGAAGCCACAAAGCACCGATCAAAATGACGCTTGGCGGCTCAAACCGAAAGTTTTTGGCTTAGGGCTTGCGTTTGCTCAAAAAGATGAATGGGTTTGCTGGGTTGATGCCGACATTGAATTCCGTGATAACTTTGTCCATCGCTTGAAAGATTTTCTGTCTCAGGTTACCAGTCGCCAATCGCCAGTCGCCGGTCGCCCGATTTTGTGCGTGACGAAGATATGGGAAAGGGGCAAAGAAAACTGGATTCCCGATGAACGCATTCGCGATTATTGGCAGCGAGCAATGCTTTACGAGTTTGAGTGGGATTTTTACTTCGGGACTGGATTGATTGTCGCCAACAAAGCCTTTCTGGCTTACATTGACGAATGGCAGATGTTGACGAACAAATCGCAATACTATCCCGAAGAAACCGCTCTCGTTACTCTCGCCCACAAATACCGAGACAAATGGCAACTTATCTGGCTTCCCGACGATTTGCACTATGTCGGCTGGAAAGTTCGCGGCGATGATGCTAACGCCGCTGCCGTCCATATCGGCAACACGGAATTGAGCCGTTGGCTCAAAACTGCAACGGAGGTGAAGGACGATGCCGATTAAAAAGCCACAACAAGTTGTCGGCTTCAAGTATGTCGGGACGAGCCCGGTCACCATCATTGGGCTCGGCGAACTAAATCCCGGCGATGTCGTCCCAGTGGGAAAAGCGAAGGAAATCTGGGGCGACGATTTTGTCGGCTCTGAAGTTTTAGTCCCCGTTGAAGGGACGGGGGACACGGGACAAGGGACAAAAAATGAAGGAGGTGAAAGTTGATGCCAGTGGAAGTCGTTGGCTTGTTAACGAAAATCGGTGTTGGCATCACGAACAACGAGAACGCCGCCGTTGCCGCGCAAATTCAACTTGACGGTGTTGAAAGCGACCTTAGAGTTCGCGTCAACCGAATCATCACTGGCATGGGAACGGGCTCATTGATGCCACGACGGGCTCTAACTTCCCATGTTTTTGTTGAAGGCGGTCTTCGGGGCGATGTCCAGCCAAACTCCTTCGGCTACATCCTTCACGCTTTGGGCATCCCACCGACCACCAGCGGAACGGGTCCCTACACCCACACCTTCAACTACGGCGCTACTTCGCCATCGCGATGGCTTTCTGTCGTTCACGCCTACAACGACATCGCAAGGCAGGAAGTTTTCGGCGGCTTAGCAGCGACTCGGCTTCGGCTCGGCTTTGATGCTGAACGAGATGAAGTGTTGCAGTTTGATATGGACTTGATTGGAACTTACGCTGCTTTGTTCAACAACGAAGGGACTGTCATTCCTGCGGGTGTTGGCGTTGACAGTGCCGACCCATTCGTCCAAGCCCTTGCCGTCGTGGAGACGCCCATCGGGACGGCGATCGCTCAATGCATCGCTGCCGATTTGGAAATCACGACAGAGCGGGCAATCCGATGGACGGCTCGTGGCTCGGTCTTCCCACGAGGGCATCAACCGACGACGGAGATGCGAGTTCGCGGGACGATGCGGTTGACTTTTGAGAATGACAACTTTCTTAGGGCGTTCCTGAACCAAGCGGGTGCTTCCACTTACCCGATGCAACACAAAAACGCCGACGATGCCCCCATCACTTCCCTGTCACTGAAATGGACGCCCGCCAGCAACCGCCAGTTGATCATCAACATCCCCCGCATCGTCTGGACCGAAATCTCCAAACCCGTCCGCAGGAACGCCGTCGTTGAGCAGGAGTTGTCCTTTGAGGCGCTGCTTGATTCGTCTTTAGGTCGTGGCTTGCAAATTGTGCTGGTCAACGGGACGAGCGCCTACAATCCCGGAACTCAAATTGGAGGCTCGTAGTAACGGCAGCGAGTAGCGAAACGGCAGCGATTAGCGACTGGCGACTTGCGACTGGAAAACGGCAAAAAGAACCAGTCGCTAATCGCTAATTGCCAGTCGCCGTCGTTTCGCCAGTCGCTCATGGAGGTGAAAGGTGATGGAGCAAACTTCGTTGACTGAGAAGGTCATCGCTTTGTTGCTTGCCCGACTGGAGCAGGAAAGCGATCCCGAAAAAGCGGCGAAATGGATTGAATTGTTGGAACGGGTCGCCGCAGGTCAAATTAAACGCTACGACGAAGAAAAGCGACAAGTCGCCAGTCGCCAATCGCCAGTCGCTGACAAAGGTTGGTGATGGTTGTGCCCATAGAGTTGAGGCGGGCGCTGATTTCCGACGCCTTCGGCGATTACAACTTTTTGCGCTTCCCCAATGAGGTAAGACCTTTTCCTCAGTATCGGACTGATCGGCACGATCGTTGGTGTGTCAATCATCCCTCCTACGCCCCTTATACTGCCTTCATCGGTGGTGTTACCTCGTTGCACTTGCGTTATTTGAAGGTGGAAACGCCCGGTGGTGTGCATGTCCTTGCTGACCATTGGTGTCCGTCCTTTGGCATCCTTGGAGGTGAACCATGGGCGAATGTCATGAAGGCGTCCACGATGGCGTTGGTCGGTGTCGGTGGCGAACTCGCATTTTTATCGAATGTGGTCTGGCATATTTGGGATGCGATTTTGGACCCTGATGATGAAGCCCGAGCGGCACCCTCTCAACCCTTTTCGTATGCCCGCCTTTACACTCACCTAACGCCCAAAGGTGGTGGGTGGGGGAGTGGCATTCGCGTTTACACTGATGGGTATCTCTTGACATTGGACGAACTGAGGGTTTGGGAGCGGGTGGACATAGAGCCTTATTTGGAGGATTTGATCCCGTTCAACGGGGAGACGGAAGTGTTCCAGCAACCTTTTGGGCGTTATTTCGTCGGCACCCATGCCCGACCGACCCGCAAAGGGGTCACCTTGACCTTCCTCTTCTCTCGCTCCGATGACTTTCGCACGAACTTGCAAAAACTCCTCGCCTTCCCTGATCATCGTTACCCCCTTGAGTTATTCGTGGACGGGTATTTGTTTCGGGTGGCTTTGGCTGGTTGGCGGATAGAGCCCGTCGGGGGGTTGGTGTTGCGGGCGATCCTTGACCTGACCTTTTTGCGCCCTTACGGTTTCCACGAAGAGCGAAAAGTCATCGCCTCCAATCCCTCCCCTTTGGGCAACCCCCTTAGATTGTTCGTGAACTATAACGGCACGGTAGAAGGACCTTGTGAGGTTCGTTTCGTTCCCGGTTCCGCCATCAATGGTTACAAAGTGCGGTTGTTCAACTCTGCTTCAGGGCAGCGGGTGACTTATCAGATGGCGGGGGATGAAAGCGGGAAAGTCATCTCGGTGCAAGAAAATGGGAAGGTGTTGATGGCGACGGTCGGACAACCGACGACCGTCACCGATGTGACCTATCGGTTGTCCCTTGATAGTCAAGTGCCTTTGCGATTGCATCCCGGTTTGAACATCTTAGGCTTAGAGTTCTTGGACGCCAATGACAACCATGTCAACGACACCAACCCTTGGCGCTTGGTCTGTGCCTTCAACCCCCGCTGTGGGGAGGTGACTGGTCTTTGAATTTGCGGGTGGTGATCCATCAACCATGGGAAGTCGGTTACGGCATCAAGCACCTCATAGACGACGCCGATGTTCAATTCCTCCTTTCCCATGCGGGATGGGTGGGGGAGTTGACTTTGATGTTGCCCCGACCCGATTACGACGATGTTCGGTTGGGCGATGAGGTGAAGGTCATAGACGAAAGCGGGAAAGTTTGGTGGCTGGGCAAGATCGTCCGCCAACGCTTCACCCACGAACAGGTTCAGCAAATTCAGGCGCGAGGTTTGATGGAGTTCTTCTTTGACTTGCCCGTTGATTGCGTCCTCGCCCAACCTTCCAATTGGCAAGCGGGCGCTTTGTGGAAGGCTGCTTGTCAGGTTGCCAGAGCGCATTGGTCGCGGGTGTTGGTGCCGTCATGGGTGGTGACGGACGATGTGGGGAGCAATCAGGTGGATTTTCGGGGGCAACCGTTGGGGGCAGTCTATCGTTTTCTCTTGGACAAAGGCTTGGATGTCGTCATAGAGGTCAGCGAGGAAACGGCAACGGGACGGGTCAAACCCTCCTTGATTTCTCGCCCTGCCGATCCCGTCACCTTGCCGATAGAGCAATTTGCTGAATGGGAGATCAATTACGATGCAGCGGGCGTTCAAAACCGCTTGCTGTTAGTCCCGACCGATGCCGAGATTTACAAAAACTTGCTTGCCGACGGTTCGTTTGAAGACTTCAATGCTGCGGCGTGGGAAGTTGCGGGAACGGGAACGGGTTGGAGCGTGGAACGGAAGGGCATTTATGAATTGGGGACAGAACGCATTGTCGGGATGATGGAAGGGACAGTCTTGCGGGTGTTCATTCCCGCCCAAAACCCCGCAGGGACGGTGACGGTGCAAACGCGAGAGCAATTGGAAATGCCGTCGGGGACTTTGAAAATCAGCCTTTGGGCTTATGCGCCCAGTGCGGGCGGGACGATCCAAGCCTTTTTCGGCAGTGTTTTTGGATCGGCGTTGACGATTCAGCAAGGCATCAACCGTTACGAATGGACTTTCTCGGTCAGCAGTGGGGCGAAAGGCAAGATCGGGTTCAGAGTCACGGGGCGAACGACGACGGGGACGACGGTCTATTTGGACGGGGCATCGGCGTCTCTTTGGAATCAAGCCAACACCTTGCTCCGTCCCGTCGGTTCGCAAGAAGATTTCGTCAGCAACCCCCAGACTTTCCTCTCCTGCAACAATTTCTTTCGCGTCTTGCGCGTGACGCAAAACGGGAGTTATTACGACCTGACGACCGACAGGACATCTTGGCTAACTATCTCCATCGGCACGACGGGCGAACTTTGGGATTATTACTTTCAGCGGGAATGGCGCTTCACCGTCATGGGCAATAATCCCGTCCATGTCTTGACGGTTCGCATTGACAAGTTTCCGCCGGGCAATCCCGTTCCTTACGAAGGTTGCTTGGGGCGATTGCTTTTCTTAGATGGTGATGTCAATAAGGGAATGAGCGAGGCGTTTTTTGGGGTGCGATATGGTGAGGCACGGTTGCCATCGTCATTGGCGTTGGCGTGGCTGCGGACGGTTTCCAAGCCGACCATTGTCTTTGAAGGGACGCTGACGGGCGTGGATTTTTTGGTAGAGCCCACGAAAACTTTGCGGTTGCTGAACTTCGGTCCCGCTGAAATTTCCGTCTTCCCCATCGTGGAAAATCAGGTGACCGTGAAGGCGGGCGTCGTCGTGGCACAGAAAATTCGGGCGGGCGATCGGGACTTGACTTTTCGGGGCTTGTTGCGCAAACAGCAACAAGAGTTGAAGAACTATGTCATCGCAAGGACGAAGTGAAACGGCAGCGATTGGCGATTAGCGACTGGCGACTGGTTGTTGGAGTGGCTATTAGCCACGACTTCACAACGGAGGTGCTGAAGATGAGCGAGCAAAAACTGTCCGAAGTCTTTCACGAGCCGAAAATCGTGACGATCGGGCGATGGCAAGTTCCTTTGCGTCGACTAACTTTAGCCGATTGGGCGGCAGCGGAGCAGCATTTTGGTTCGCTTGAGGCCTTCATGGATGCTTTCAACGGCAAAGCCGTCATGAGCGCCACGCAGTTTGTGTTGTGGCGGCTCGTTAAGAAAGTTGACCCGACGGCGACGCTGGAAGAAGTAGGCGATGCCATTGACGACTTGGACGAGGCAATCAAGATGGTCAACGAGGTTTTGTTGATGTCCGTCCCCGAGGCGTGGCGGGGAAAAGCCGAAGGAGGGGGCGAAACCAATGGTGGCAGTTAATTGCCTTCCTGATGAAAACCTTCCACCTGTCAATAGGACAAATTGCCCAAATGGACTTGGTGCAAATTTACGCCATCACCGAAGGTTATCGGCAAATGCAAGGGACGCAAACGAAATCGCTATCCGTCGCCGAACTGGAGGAGTTGATGGGTAATGGCTGAACAATTGACCATTCGCATTAGCGCCCAAAGTCAGGAAGCGGAAGCGGCGTTAAAGCGGGTTACGCAAAACATTCAACAACTTAGTCAAACCGCAAGGCAGGCGGGGGCAAATATCACGCGGGGCTTATCGCTCTCATCGGTTACCGCCTTCGCTGAAAGGGCATCGGCATCGTTGAAGCGCTTGGAGCAAAACCTTAGCCAACTGTCCAGCCGCCTTGCTGCCGTCTCCGCCGCTTGGGCTGCCGCCACGACGGCTTTCGGAGCGGGAGCATTGAAGGCAGGGATGGAACTGGAGAGGTTGCAAATTCAATTCCGGATCATTACCGGCTCTGCTAAGGAAGCAGCCAGAATGCTTGATGCCCTTCGTCAAATGAGTCAGACTTCCGTCTTTGACTTCAAAGTCCTTGCCGAAGCGGCAGCGATGTTGGGCAGCCAAATCCGCGCCGCAGGTGGCGATGTCCAGCAAGTCATCCCGTTCCTTCAACGAATCCAAGCCCTTGCTGTCGCCTTCGGTCAAACAACTCCTGAAGCCCTTGAAGGCATCGTTCGTGCCTTCTCGCAGATCATCGCTAAAGGTCGCGTGCAAATGGAAGAGTTGATGCAATTGTCCGAGCGAATGATTCCAGCCCAGCAATTGCTTGCGAAAGGATTAGGCTTGACAGCGGAGCAGTTGGCAAAGATTGGAGAGCAAGGCATCCCAGCGGCGAAAGCCATCAACGCTATCTTTGCCGAAGCCGAAAGGCAAGGGATTTTGAAACGCGCCAGTGAAATCCAAACCTTTGCCGCAGCCTTCTCAACCCTTCGCCAAACCGTTTGGGAAGCGATGGGACGCATTGGGCTTGCCATCGGTCAAGCCGTTCAAGGTCCGATGTGGGAACTTATCAAGCGTTTGCAAGAGTTGATGCGATCGGAAGCGTTCAAAGTTTTTGCCCAACGGATTGCAGAAGCAGCAGCAAATGGAGTTCGCTTTCTCGCCAATCTTGTCAACAAAATTCGCGAGTTGATGGAAACTTTTCGCCAACTTCCAACATGGGCGCAAAAGGGTTTGGCGGCTTTGATGGTGAATGGTCCAATCGTGTTAGCAGCAGTGGCAGGGATCACAAAGTTGACTTCTGCCGTTTTGGGGTTAGCGAGAGTTTTGAGCGTTGATCTTGTCATTGCCGCAGGGAAGGCAGCCTCTGCCATTCGCAACATCACCGTCTTGTCATGGGGCGCAAGGGCGGGACTAATCGGGATCATGGCTGCCGCAGGTGGGTTAGTGTTAGCCCATGAAGCCCAGCGAACTCTTGCTTTTGCCCAAGCACAAGCGGAAGAAAGAGAGCGACAGCGAAAATTTCAGGAAGCCATAAAAACTATACAGCGACTTTCACAGCAACAACCGATGCGTGTTCTCACACCTGAAGAGCGACGACGCAGAATTGCAGAAATAAGTCATCTCTTCCCAGAATCACCTTTAAAGGAAATGTTTCCCTTGCCAGAAAAGCCACCTGTCGTTACGCCTACGCCTACACCTAAACCTACAATGCCTCCGTTTGAGTTGAAGTTACCAGCCATCCCGATGGGCGACAAGGAGGCAGAAAGGCGAAGACAAAAGGCGGAGCAGGAAGCAAGGAAGCGGACTGTTGACTTGCTCCAAGACCAAATTGAGCACACAGAAAAACTCATCCGACTTGAAGAATACAGGTTCGCCCAACTCGTCAAGCAAGGTCGGCTTCAAGAGGCTGAAGCCTTGCTTCAACAACGCATCATCCCGCTTTTGAACCAACGCAGCCAACTTGAACTTCGCCTTGAACAAGTCCAGAAAGGTCGCATAACCGACGCCGACAAAGCAGCCCAATTTGTTGAGCGCCAGTTGAAAGTTGAGCAATTGCTCAACGAACTCAACGAAGCACGAAAGAAGTTGGATGAAGAGCGATTAGAGCAAGCCCGCGAAGAGTTGGCGTTTCAGGAGGAAATCCGTCGCGAGGTGGAAGCCCAAGCAGAAGCGGCTCTCCGCGTTTGGGAGTATTTCCAGCAAGTGGAATTGACGCTGAAAAAGTTGGACATCGCCGATTTGCAAGACGCCTTTGAGACGGCACTCAGCGAAGGGCGATTGCAAGCGGCGGCGAATTTGCTGGAGCAAATCAAAACGAAGGTCAATGAGTTGGCGCAAGCGGAAATCCAATTCCGATTGCAACAGGCAGAGTTGCAAGGGATAGTCTTGACGGAGCAGGAGAAAGAGTTAATTCAGCGGGAAGTGATGCGGGAAGCGATCAAGCAAGTAGAAGCGGCGACAAAGGCGTTACAGCGAGCCGAAGAAGCCGCCGCCGAAGCCGCCCGACGACACGCTGCGGAGCGGGCGAAGTTACTGCAAACGATGCAACAAGAGTTGCTCACTTTGCAAGAGCGCCTTCTGCGTCAACGCCTTGAAGCCTTGCCACCTGAAATGCGTCCCCAAGCCGACATCTTGGAGACTTTGCGCCAGACCACCCTTGCCCTCGCCAAGATGCGTGCCGATGCCCAATTGATGCAGGACATCTTACTTGATCCCGTCGCCGCCATGATCCGCTGGGGTGCTGCCATCCGACAAGCGAAAGCGGAGTGGGACGAATTTATCGCCAAGTTGCAGCGAGATGCGGCGGAAGTTCGCGAA
>OGCB01000345.1_pt1 | contig 12884 bp, 16 predicted proteins | sample 1570031 | NCBI WGS metagenome assembly OGCB01 (sample SAMN05518655, study PRJEB24509) | hot springs metagenome | isolation source: Octopus Spring Streamers, Yellowstone National Park, Wyoming, USA | place: USA:Octopus Spring Streamers, Yellowstone National Park, Wyoming, USA | collected 2011-10-11 | reverse complement strand
GAGTTTTTGGAATAGCCTCAGATGCGTAGTTTGCTAAAATAAACAATGTGGGAGGTAGTAGCTATGGATGACAAGGAACTGATAAAGAGGATTATGGAAGAGGTAAAGGATGAGAAGTTGAGGGAGGAGTTGCTTGCTTTGGTAGTGGAGAAGAATAAAAAGAAAGACGACACAAAGCAGGAAGAGGAAGAGCCTATAAACTACTTAGCAAGACAGGCTATACTTGGCGGAGCAACCGAGGGAGTAGCTAAGGTAGGTTGGTGGATTGGGTATATCGTTTCTATGGTTTTTGTTTTGTTGGGACTTTTCGCCTTTCTTGTTTTTCTCGCCTATACTTCAGACCCTGATGCAGGGAGGCCCGGCGACGACATTACTGCCCTGGTTGTCTCCATTCTTCTGCTTGCAATAGGACTTGGAGGAGTGTTCTCCCTGCGTAGTGGGAAAAAGGAGTATGAAAGATTTAAACGCAAAAGCGTAGATCAAGGCACTCCCTGAAGGGGCGGTGTATTTAATCTGTCTCCCTCTGGCCGATTAGGAGAGTTTATAAACTTCTTAGAAAAATATTCCTTAGCCCCTTTTCCCAAATCCACAACATCATTTACAGCCCTCCGTAAAGGATTTGGCTGTTCTTTAAACCACCTCTGCGCCTCTTTCTCATAGGCTTGGAGTTTTGGATCTTTAGGGTTAAATCTTAAATCAATGTCTGGCACCTGCAAATTGAAGAACTTTGCTTTCGGAGGGTTATATTTTCTTAACTCTTCCTGTCTCTGAGATATTTCCTTTTGTATAGCACCCATTTTCTCGTCAACTTCTTCCTGTAATTGTTTTCCTTCTTGCTGAATCTTCTCTGGAGGAGAAACTTCTTTCTTTACTCCCTCCAACTTATTTTCATCTACCTCTGGGCTTCTTATACCCTTTCCTTCCGCAAACTCATTCAGCCATTTTTCCAAAGCCTCTGGATTGCTTCTTAGTTTAGCGACCTCCTCCATAGCATATCTCACAGCCTCTCCCTCTGATTTACCTGCTGCTAAAGCCTCTTTGTATTTCTGCTGGATATAGTAGTTTAGTGGATCTTGCTTCAAACTTGCCTGCAACCTTTCTGCATAAGCAAGCAGTTCTCCAGCCTTTTTTCCAAAAGATTCAGCCACTTCATAAACCTTGCTGTTGTTTACCTCTTCTGAAACATCTTTGCCTTGTGTATATACCCGTTCACTCCTCTTAGCCTGACTATCACTACTCCTCTGCCCACTTTTATTCTGCAAAGATTCTATAAACTTATTGACCAGTTCATTTTTCTCGTCTCTTGATAGATAAGCGGCCATCCTCCTTACTTCTTCATCGGTATAAAAACGACCCACATTAGCATCAAAATACACACCACCGCCAAGGTTAATCAGACCAAAACCACCTCCCTTTTGCGCACCTTTCCCAAAACTCACTCTTCCCTCTACACCTATTGCGGCACCAAGTTTTGTAGCATCCGTTTTTCCAAAACTATGTTCGTATTTCTGCCCCAAAGCTTTAACAATTGCCTGAACTATATCCGTATCCACACCCCACGCCTTCGCAGCTTCCAAAAATGAGGCAAAATCTCTCTGCACAATCTTAGACAGATTATCTCTAAGGGATTTAAGATCCACAGCCTTTATACCCTTAGAGGCAATAGTTTTAAACGCCTCTCCTACCTGCCTATAAGCGTTGGCAGTTTCACTAATCTCTTTTGCCCTTGTCTTCACATACTCTAAATTCAACCCGCCAACCTGAACGCTTGACTCAAACCCTTTTATTCTTCCACTGTCATCCAATTCTACACTACCGTGCTTCACCCCACCCTTTTCTATCACAAACTTCCCACTCCCATCATAATGAACCGCAAACCCTCCTTCTCCTCCTACGATAGAAAGGCTTTGTAATTGCTTGGTCTTCTCATTGTAGACCATACTCACAAGACCCTTTTCACCTACTATTGCAAAGGCATTAGCCACTATTCTCTGTGAAGTCTCATCTAATTGACTCATAAACGCCTTCGCCTGCCCGACGCTTCCCTTATTTAGCGTGACGACATCTCCCTGCCTTGTAATATTTCCCACATTCTCCTGAAGCCCAGAGGTTGTAAAGAAACTCGTTGTCCACCCACTAAAACTCCCTAAACTTGTAGTTCCCGCCGACAAATTCCTATAATTCACTTGTCCCGCATTGAAACTTCCTCTCGCTACATCACCCGCTGATGCTTGGGCTGTGCCCTGAACAACACCTCCAAGCCCCGTGGCAAAGCTATGAAAGGCATACCCTCCCAAGCTTGCTATCATAAAACTCACAGTAGGAACAAGCCAGTATAGAGAACCTCCAAGTGATATATGGTCTACAAGCAATGCGGATATTACAGGCGCATTCAACACATTAAAATCCCATCCCTGCTGCTGGGCAAAGTTGTAAAAGTTCCCTACAAGCTTAGAGTAGAAAAAGCCATTTACCACAGCTTCCGCAAACTTCCATACAATCATCCACAAACCAAAAGTAAAAGCAAGCATCACCGCACCTTTCATCAAAGGCGTAAGCATAAAGACAACAAGCACAGGCACAAGAGAAGCAAACAAAACATGCAATATTCCGTTTATCAGAGACAAATACCTGTTTGCGGTAGCTTTCTCAATCTGCCCTTTTGTAAATAGACCCTGTTCCGTTAGTCCCATACCCTGAGACGCCGCCCAGGACCTGTAAGTCTCCTTAAACTGGTTCATAAGCACCGCTTGCATTAAAAACCCAGTTCCCGTCTGACTTACTCGCATAACACCGCTTGGAACTGTATTTAAAAGGTCTGCTAAAACTGTTTGCCCTACCGCCGCAGAAAGGACGTTAAGCCCATGTGTGTTTACCCACTGGGAAAGGGCACTGCTTAAATATGCCCCCGCATCCACACAACTCATAGAACACCCACCGCCACAAGGCGCAGAACAAGGATAGGTGCATTGACCCTGCCCGTAAAGAACAGTAAACCTTGCTGGATGCAAATTGCTAAAAATCAAGCCATACAAATTGTTTGAAGTCTCAAGCTGATGGGCATCTAAGCTTCCATCCAAAATGTTCGTAAACACACAGTCCTGAAAGAAATTGGTAAGATTGAGGTAAAGATACGGGTCTACTAACCTCATGTCCATTGCCTGCGCCATAATTTGGTTGCAGGCAAATATGCCCATATTCTGAGACCCGCAGCGATCCACTCCTATACCAAAAGCCCTATCCACATGCCTCGCTATAGCATCCTCTACCTGCGTTATGAAAGCAAGAACATACGCCACAGGATAGGGAACACGCTGAACAACATAGGTCTGGTTCAATGCCTTGTCGTGAACTTGCACATTGGTGGTTATGCCAAAAAATAACGAAACTACTCCAATAAATACCACATAAAACTTCACAATCCTTAACGGGTCCGCAGTAGCACGAGCGGAGAAATACGCAAGAAGGGTCGCAATAAATCCAATCAGCGCCGCTACTTTTGCAACACCATAAAAAGTCCCATCATGCCCAAACAACATGGCAACGCCCTGTAGGGCATTTGCCATGCTGTCTCCATAGCCCCATGAATAAACAGTAAACGCCATCACCTATTCCCTACTGGACCTAAACCTATAAGCCTTGAAAATACCATGTTCCCATATATGGGAGACTTAGCCATCTGTGCCAACATGTCATTGTATATCTGATTGGCTACCTGATAGCTTTGTATCTTCTGCCTTAACTGTTCCATCGTATACCTACGATAATTTGCTAACTCCTTCTGGGCTTCACTTATGTTTTTCAAAAGTGATTGGGCAGCCTTAGAAGCAGGTGTTTCCTGACTGTTATCGTTTTGGGTTAATCCCGATTGATAAGCAACAGCCCATTCTGCCACTTTTTGATTGAGTTTCTGAAGTAGACCAATAGCAGCCTCCTCTGCTATGTAGTAAGCAAGATCCTCTTTTATGCCATCCAAAAAGCCAGTATACACGGACCCGTAGTTGATTAGCTTGAAAACTCCCACTGGCATGGCAGAAAGCAAAGCTTTGTCCTCCGCACTCAAGGGCCGTCTACTTTGAACAGCATTAAAAATACGATCCACCAGTTGCTTAGATGCCATACAAATAGTGGTGTTTATATAAACAGGATATTCTTGAAAACTTATGTTCCCATTTTCATCTACATTGAAAAAGGGAAACTTCTCAGGAGAAGAACTGCTGCCTACGCAACTAAGTCCAGTGATATTGCCACCACTCTCAGAGGCATTTATCCCCGCAATCCATGTGATAAACGCATGCGGGTCTCCTCCCCATTTGGCTATATAAGGCACAGGTTCCTGCGGCACACCAGAAAAGGCATCCGATAGGTTCCTCTTCCCAGGGAAACACACATCCCCCAAATACCCACGCATTACAGCAGCTAAAGAACGGTTATCCAAACCCAAAAAGTTCGCTACAGTAGTTTCTTTGACCGCCTCCTCCATTATACAGCTTCCCTTTAGCATAAGTGCCGCTCCACACTTACCATTTGGACAATACCTGCTTACCTGTCTATTAAGAATTTCAAGCTGTTTTGCCACAGACTCCACTGATTTATCAAAAGACTTCACCCATGAATCTGTTCTCCCTCCAAGGATCTCGTCATGAACCCACCTGCCCGACAATTGACCAAGCGTGCCCGCCATCTGAACCGCACCACACTTGCTTATCTGCATCTGGTTCAATTGATTAGCCAAGTTCATAAGCTGCTGGAGAGTCTGTGCACACTGAGGACATAAGGCACTTAAAGCCAGCTGCGCCGCAAACATCACCCCCGCTGGCCCCATCAACGCCTCAAAAAGTTTGCCAAACTGGTCAAAATTCAAAAGCCCAAGTGCACCAAGATTAATATCAATCCCACCACATCCCATCTTCAACGACGGAGGAACCACATTAACCAACGCATAACTTTGATCCACCCACCTTATCCTTATCCCGCCTCCCCCAAAAGAGGTCATCTCCTTGCCTCTTACCTCTATAGGCTTGTCATACTCTATTATCGCACCATCCAAAAACGGACGGCCAAAGCCCTGCTGGACAATAAAACACACCAAAGCTAAGGCAGAAAGAAATAAACCCACTCCCCTCATTCCATTAACTCTTTTATCCAATACTCAGGCACAAGCCCTTTTTTGCCCCACAGTCCCTTAGAGTAAAGCCACGCAAATAAAAAACCGGGCTGCTTGTTATACTTCAGCTTCATGTATTGTCTGGATAAAATCACCCCCGCTAAAACACCTAAAAAAGAATGATTTGTCCATATGCCCACTATCACTCCACCCAAAAAGATTAAAAACTCATCAAGTTCCCACCACAGAATCTGAGGTAAGGCATTTACATACTTGGGAACATAATACCTCTGCATGGCTTTACTCTAAAGGAGGGAGGGAAAGCCCTCCCATTAACTACGCTTAGAAAGTAAGCGAAAATCTTGCGTCCACTATGTCGGGAATTATTCCTACGCCAAGCCCAACAAATATCAGAAAGATGGCAGGAATGATAGCACCATCCTTGAAGAACACAAGGCTAAATCCTATAAAAGCCATAGCGATCAGCTTGCCCCAAAAGCCCTGTAAAGCACTGGCAATGTCGTTATACCAACTCGCCACCTCCGAACCGCCCGTTCCAGCAAAAGCTAAATCAGGGCTTAGGGCAAGCAGCCCAGCCAAAAGCAAGGCCAAAGCAAAAGCTACAGCAGCGGCAGAAGCTTGGGACCTTACTTGTCCCATTAGCAAGTAGTAAAGCATCCTCAACATGCCTACACCTCCTTATAGTTTTTTTGGGTTGGTTCTATTTTATTTAAGTTGCTTTTTTGTGTCAATAGGTTTAAAGGTTAACCAAGTTTTACCACAATTAGGTAGAGTTAGTTAACCGTGTTTAGCTAAAATAATTTCCATGAATAGGCTAAGCTTAGTGCTTTTAGCGGCGTCGGTGGTTTTTGCGAAAGAAGAGGTTCCCGCAAAGGGCGTTCAGGTGGTGGAGTTTTCGCATGGGTGGAATGTGGTTTACATCTCTATGGGAGACGTGAACCGTATAGTGTGTGAGAGAGGGAGTGTTTCCACCGTGGTGTATTCTCAAGAGAAGGAGATGCAGGTAAAGACGGAGGGTAGGAATGTTTTTGTCAAGCTTGTTCCGAAGGAGGGTGATGGTAAGAAGTTGATATTGGATTATCCCAGAGAACTTTATGTTGAGTGTGCGGGAGAGGTCTTCCAACTTCTTCTTTATCCCAAAAGCATACCAGCAACTACGATTTACCTAAAGCTTCCTTACAAGAAGGACGCTGATAAGGCAAGGGCTTTTGAGAAGGCTTCTCCCTTTGAGGAGACGATAGCAAAACTTATCAAGGCGGCATACTTGGAGGAAATTCCGGATGGGTATGATGTGGAGATGGTGAATAGGCCAGCGGGAAGTTTTAGGGAACTGGATTTGGTTCTTTACAGAAAATACACAGGAGTCAGGCTTGTGGTAGAAGAATACCTGATTACCGCAAAGCTAAACCTTGAACTCTCGGAAGCAAGCTTTTTGCCCTACCTCAAAAACCCAGTAGCCATAAGTATTGTGAAGCCCATCCTCAAAGAGGGAGAAACCACGAGGATGTTCGTGGTCTCAATTAACTCAGGAGATTGAGAAACCTCTGGTCATCAAGCATATCCGCAAAGACAGAAAGCCTCGTAAGACTTTCCTCAGAAAGCTTGTAGACCTTTATCCTCTTGCCATCCACCAGAAGCACCAACTCATCTCCTATCAACTCTCCAAAGAGTTCCCGCCCTTTCATCTCACCCTCTTGAACTGTTCCCAACGGAACACGAACGCCAAGTTTGACCAAGGGAATAACAACAGAGAGAGGAATGGCCAAAACACCCTCCCTATCCAGCAGCCCAAGCCCTGTCCAGTCCTCAGTTTGCAAAAATATCACCCTCTGCATCTATTTACTCCATATCCAGAGAATTAGCGTAATTATCCAAGCAAGCAAAAAAATGGCCATGATGAGGTATATCATGTAGCCAGCCATAGCTTACCTCAAAAACAGATACAAGTCCGCCACATCCTGATGGGAAAGGGCTATGGGAGGCCTCATTATCGGAATTATCAAAAACTTGTCCGTCTCTTGGTCTACCTTAAACAGAATTCTTTCATGCATGGAAAAGGGCTTTATATCCGTCCTGCCCTGCAAATAGCTTGACAACATCTCCAAAAGCCTTTCCCTCGCCTGCACACTTATCACACCCATGGCAGTCTCCACATCATACAACATGTGGTCTTCCGTCCACCTGTAAAACCTCGCAACTTTACCCTCATCCACAAAACGAACCTCCATCTGAGAATACGCCCTTATATACCTCAAAAACGAGTAAAGTTCCTGCATGTTAAAACCTATCCGACCACGCTTTGTCTCCTTACTCCTTGTCTTGCCCTCCGCCACCAAATATAGCAGCGCCTTGTCCTGAGTTTCAGGAACCCTCCAGAAAAATTTCGCCTCTTTACTCGCATCATCATACCACATAAGAGAAAACTCGTTTATCTCTCCATCCACCAGCAAGGACAAATACCTGTAAAGTTCCCACATGGTGGATGGATAGACCCACAAACCGCCGCTGTATGGAAGAACCTTTACCTTTGGCTTTGCCTTCTGCCCATCTTCAGAAACCTCCATCTCCTCCTGCAGATAAAAGGGCGTCGTGGTAGATACTGTTAGTCTCTGCCTCCAATACCTCGGAACAGGCACGGGCAACAGATAAAACTGATGCTCCTCCTGTGGATAGAGTTCAAACTCTAAGGCAATCTTGCCATGCCTTAGGGCCAAAGGCTTAGCTGAAAACTTTTCTGGCAAAAGGGCTGCCTTCTGCATGTCAACCTCCTTCTATGTAGTATTTGATTTCCAAAATATCTTGACGGGAAAGATACACCGCTTCCCTCCTTTTGCCGTCGGAAAGCCTAAGCCCCCAACGGTCCTTACCCTTGAAAAAGACCAAATACCCACCATCCTCGCCCTGCACGCTAACATTGTGCTTGAGGGTCCCATAAAACTGCATATCAAGCGCCGCCTTCACCTTGAAAAGATTTCCCTTTCTCACCAGCACCTTCATCCTATGAGGAAGTAGCTGAAACTCCACCCCCTTGGGCGTCTTCTGAATTAGCAGCTTCTTCTCCTTCAGGTTGATCTCCACGCTCAAGCACCTCCAACTCGTTCTCCTTAATCATCTGCGGGACATCAAGATTTATTTTAGTTAAGTCAAAACAGTAAACCGCCCTAAAAAGTGTTCCCTTTACCCTCACATCAAAAAGCCCTAAACTATCTGCCTTCTTTCCCTTATACTCCCAAACAAGAGGAACAGACTTGTCCTCTACCAAACTATACGCAACCACATGAACTCCAACCGCCGTCGGTTCTGGATCCAAAGGTAAAGTCGGGTCATCCCTAAGAAGCTTCAAGGTAAGCTTCCTGTTAAAAGCATGGGCTAAAACAAACAAATAATCGCCTACCCTCCAACCATCCTTTTTAGGCTTTACATACTCCAACTCAGCTAACACATCCTTTATATACTTCCCTGCATTGTAAAGCCCCTGCTTTAACTCCTCCTTAACCGCCCTCCTGTCTGCCTCTGCAATGACAGGCCAAACCTCCTGAGGAAGACTAATCCCAAACCGCTTGCTAATTTCCCTTATGGTCACCATGTTCACCACCCTCTGATTTACCTCCAAAGATATCCACCTCTCCACAACCTTTTTCTTCTCAGGCTTTATCACAATGGGAGAAGGCGCCGAAACCTTCTGCACCCTCTCCTTCCTGTATAGCCTTATCTTCCCAATATCATGCAAAAGCGCCGCCAAAACCAAAGCCTTCTTGTCTAAAGGAGAACCAATCTCAAGGGCAATTCTGGCTACCCTCAAAGAGTGGTCTAAAAGCCCTCCCTCTCTGGGATTGTGGTGAGTTATAGAAGCGGGAACGGGATTGGCAAGATGTAAAAGAATTAGCCTTATTACCTGCAAGTCCTTTATCGGTGCAAGCCAAAAAGCCTTCAACCACATAAGATAGGGCAAAAACCTTGAGGAGTTCTTAACAATAAACAGCCCTCCCAAAATAAACGGCGCCAAAACCCAGAAAAAGCCCACCTTGTAAAGAAAGCCATAAACCGCACCAAAGGTAAGAACATACTTGCTTGCCCACGATAAAACCAAAATCTTCCAATCTCCACCCCTCACAATAAAAGCTAACGGGTCTTTCACCCCCAAAGCTTGGGCGGTATTTAGGGCATTCTCAAGATATCTCATCGCCAAAACATAATACTTCTGCCCCTCTGGTAGAAAGGCATTTAAAGTCTTGATAACCGCAATATACTGACTTAGCTTATTCACGCTGGGAATAGCAGATATGTAAAAATCCAAAAACACAAAAAACAAAAGCAAGGCAATGAAGGCTACTACTGGATGGTCCTTAGAATACCTCGGCTGATTGGCCATAGGATTATTTTAGTTTCCCACAGTAGGCCGTAATGTCCTTCTCAATCAAAGACCTATGCCAGCCAAAGTAAGTTCTCTTTACCTGCCCATCTACCAAAAGCCACAAAGTGGGCGTCCCAAGGGCAAACCTCTCTTTTGCCACTTCTTTTGAAACACTTCTCACCTCCACTCCCATAGAGGAAAGTTCACTTAACGCCCTCTGACACTCCAAACAGTGAGAAGAAGAATAAATCTCTATCACACACAAACTCAATAGGGTGCATACTTTCTTGCCAAACTGCATACATCCTCCTCCTTGCTTTTCTCGCACAGCTGTTTAAAATGCCAACCCAAAGACCAATCTCCACAGGATATCCACTCTTTGCCTCGGACCTTTAAATTGTCCAACCGCCCAGGAGAAAGTCCCACATCCACCAGCTGGTCTCCCTTCACCATCACCAAACAGGGCACCTCTTTTACTCCAAACCGCCTAAAAATAAACGGGTCTATCCAAATTCCTATTCTCCTCTCCCTTTCTCCATCCTTCAAAATATCCTGCAAAAACTCTAAAGTAGGCCTAATGTATGTGCACCCTCCCACACACCCACGCAAAACAAAAACTACCTTGTCTTCAAGCATTGCATTCTCCACAAAATCCGCATATCTCCTCCACACACTCTTTGGCACAGAGGAAGACATCAGCAAATAAAACACAGTCCCACCACTAAGCCCTGCATTAACTCCACTTCCATTCCCTCCCTTAAACCTCACCTGCCCTTCCTGAACCTCAAACATACCCTTAAACCTCTGAGTATTCTCCTGAAGCCTTTTCACATCCTCCTCCAACTTCTTCTTCCTATCCTCAGATAGACCTGGTGGCTTATATTCTCTGAACTTCTGAAGAAACTCCTCCCAAGATACCGCCCAAGACAAAGATGCCACCAGCAATATTACCACCCACATCCCAAAAACCTTCTCAAATCCCTTCCTAAAAGCACTCCCTCCACCTTGCTATACCTTCCATTCTCCACCAAAAACATCGTAGGCACAAAACTCACTCTCCATCGCAACGCCATAGCCCTGTCCCTGTTTATCTCAATAAGATAAAGCCTATGCCGTGAAACACAGTCCCTGTTTTTTGCAAGTTCCTCCGCCTGAAGCTTGCAATAGCCACAGCTTTCATCGTAAAAAAAAGCAGTTCTCCCGCAAAACCAAGCGCCGCACCCAACAAAACCACTATCAATCCTTTGGCCATATCTCCACCTTCCTGCAAGGCTGAAGCGCCTTTATCAAATCCCTGCTTACCCTACGACCTTTATACAAATCACACTCCTCCTCTCCCTTCCAAGATAACTCCACATTCTCTACGCCCAAAGACTTCAAATGCTTCCCAACCTCCTCCGCCCGCTTGCGTGAGAGATTAAGGTTATAACGCTTAGACCCTATCCAGTCCGCATGCCCAACTACCACATACCAACCCTTTTGGCTAAGCAATCCCTCCTCCAAAGCCCTCCCAATTTTCTCCTTTTGGTTCTTCCTTAGCTTATACTTGTCAAAATCAAAATACACATAAAGTAGTGCTGACTTTTCCTTTCCCTCCTTCAACCCTTTCACTGGTTCCTCCTCTCTCTTTTCCGCCACTACCTCCTCTACAGGCGTAAGAGAAATTAGCTTCCCTTCACTTAACACATGCTTGACATTCTCATACACATAAACTACCGCAGGGTGCCTTTCCTGTTCCACAATCACATACCAATAGTCAATCACTTCATCTCCTCCTCCAATGCCTTCGGATTTCCACCTACCACAATCCTCCCATCAGAAAAGATAAATGTAGGCGTAGCATTCACTAAACCACTTAAAACCTCTAAAGTCTTCTCAACCTTAGACACTCCCTCAGAACAAACACTCTTCCCATAAGCATCAGCCAAATAATCCTCATAAGTCCTCTTCTCACAAACAAAGCTTATGGCCTTCTCCTTCGCCTTTGGATGTATAGGAAGAGGAAACCACAGCAAATAAACCTTGTATCCATTCTTATCAGCAAGTTCCTTTACCTTCCTCTTTATCCCATTGCAATAGGGACAATCTGGGTCAGACACAAAAAATACCTCCTTCTGCCCACTGCCATACACCGTCGCCGCTAAAGCCCGAAGGTCAGCCAGCCTCTCCTTGATTGCCTTAGCCTGAACCTCCAGCACCCTCTCATTTGATACACTCCTGCCCTTTGAAATAAGGTTCCCAACTATCACATAATCCCTCGTCCCATAAACGGTAAAATACCCTCCTCTGTCCTTTAGCACCATCTCACACAACGAATACACCTCACGCTTCTCCACCACCTTCACAGTCTCTGGCAAAAAAGGAAGATGCTTACTCAAATCCACCTCATCGCACACACCAGCAAAGGCAAAACTTCCCATTAAACTCCCAATGAATAACCACTTCCTCATGGGATTAATTATAGCAGGTTGAAAGGTTAACTATGTTTCAGTTTATTAGCAATGACTTAGTTAACCCTGCTAAATGAGAATAATTTGCAAGAAATAATTCATTATTCTACTACAGTAGAATACTTTTCGCTAAAAATGGTTAACTAAGCCTCTTGTTTTTATTCAAAAGTTAGTTAACCCTGAAAGCTAAAATAACCCTCATGGTTGACTTTGAGTATCCTTTTGATGAGTTAGCGGAGAGGGCGGTGTTGGGTGCTATGATCAAGGATCCTGAAAGCATACCTACTGTGCTTGAACATCTTCGGGAGGAGGATTTTTACTTTGAGACGCATAGGCTACTTTTTTCTGTGCTTTACAAGGTGTGGGAGGATAAAGGGAAAGATTGGGATGATATTGTGCTAAGAAGTTATTTGGAGAAGAGAGGTTTATTGGACAAGATTAGCATGGATTTGGTGTATACCTTAGCCCATGAGGCGGCGGAGGGACAGCTTCTTTTTGAGGCGATAAGGAGTGTGAAGGAGAAGGCAGGCTTAAGGAGGCTAATGGACCTATCCATTGAGGTGTTAAAGTCTGCCCAAAGTTCTCCTGACCTTAACTTACTGGTAGAGAGGGCAATAGATAGGCTACAGAAAATTGCGGAAAAGTATCAACCAAGTGGGTATTCTCATGTAAAAGAGGCAACCAACAGGGTTTTGGAATTTCTGGACAAGAGGAGAAACGCAGAAAGGCTAATTACTGGTGTGCCTTCAGGGTTTTTAGGTCTTGATAAGCTAACCGCAGGGTTTCAACCTTCAGACCTTGTGGTAATTGCTGCAAGGCCTGGGATGGGCAAAACCAGTTTTATGCTTTCTGTGGTTCTCAACATTGCCTTTGAAGAAAAGCTTCCTTTGGCGATATTCTCGCTGGAGATGAGTGAGGAACAGCTTGTTCTGAGGATGCTTTCTATGATTTC
>OGCB01000344.1_pt1 | contig 12888 bp, 8 predicted proteins | sample 1570031 | NCBI WGS metagenome assembly OGCB01 (sample SAMN05518655, study PRJEB24509) | hot springs metagenome | isolation source: Octopus Spring Streamers, Yellowstone National Park, Wyoming, USA | place: USA:Octopus Spring Streamers, Yellowstone National Park, Wyoming, USA | collected 2011-10-11 | reverse complement strand
ACTCCCTCCTCAAGCAGATCCTCCACATCGCTGGCCGTCTTTACAAGCCTGTAGCCCGGCGTCACGCCCGTAAAAACGGCCTCTACTCCCTCGTCGAGGGCGGCTCTGCACCTATCGGCGGCTTCTGCCTCCGCGCAACGAATGGCTCCATCCTGTGGCGTGGACGGTTTTGGAGGCGTTGTGTCCTCTGGGCGAGAAGGTGTCGCATAAATATCTCTCTGCTGGCCGCCGCCTCGGAGCTGGCGATGCTGGGTCAAAAGACCTTGTAGCACATCTACTACGCCTTACAACAGCTCAAAGACCACTTCCTTGAGGCGTGACGTCTCTGGCCTCTGGTGAAGGCTATCTGCGCCTACTCAACGCACGGGGATATACGCTAAAAAGTTTGGAGCCAAGGAGAGAAGGCAAGAGCTACACTGGGTTCTGATAGGGGATTTCAGGGGCTTCATGGATTTCCTAGCGCCATTCATCCAGGGCGCTACAGCCCATGGTGGTAGGTTTAGGAATGATATTGTTAGTTGTTGAAGAGCGCTCTAGGAGGACTGGCTATACCCCGACACCCGAAGGGCTAGCTAGGGAGATGGCGTATGTGCGGCGGCGTGTTGCCGTGGGGGTCAGGTGTGCTTCAAGACGCAACTGACGTCTTCTTAGGGCATAGATTTTCGCAAAGCATGACTAGAGACGTTTGAGTCGTCAGCGGATCGTCTTGCACGAGCCATACCTCTCCTGACTCTTAAGCGCTCATAAATGGCGGCGTTACTCCATCTGCGAGACCTGCGCGGCTGAGGAGGCTAGTCTCGACGCCAGCCGCCCATAGTCAAACAGTGTGCGTAGACGTCCACAAAGACGCGGTTGGCGCCTCACAGAGCGCGCCTAGCCTCCTCAGCGAGGGAAGAGGGCAAGGTCTAGGTAATGACGGACATCGAACCCTATGTTGAGCACACAGAAGACCCGCGGCTTGATACCAGCGTCGGACTCAAAGGTGTAAGTCCCTCTAGGCGGCTAACATGCCCATAGTCTAGAGCATGTTGGGTCAGGGTAGTGCGTTAACGGCTAGCCAGACCGCTGGAGTCCTGCCAGTTTCTCCGCCAGCTCGACGGCCTCCTCTGGTGTATCGGCCACGTAGGCACCCATTTCTTTGAATGACTCGTAGGCGGCCCAGACCCTTTGGTCTGCTTGGTCTTTACTGGGTTCGAGGATTATGACTGGACGTTGTGCTTTTGTGCTGAATTGGACTTGGTACTTAGTGCCCCAGCTTCTCTCTTTGTATCTGGCTTCCGGGATTATTACTGCGTAGGACATGCCGGCGATTATACGGTTCCTGAGTGCGTAGCGTTGCCTTATTATGGCGTCATTCTTCATGCTATAGAGATATTCGGCCACTACGGCGGCATTCTCTGTCATGTCAAAAAGATTTTTCACAACGCGGCAGAGCTTATTTGATTCGCAGAGTGGATGCGGCCGCACTCCCACCACAGCTCCTCCAGCCTTGGCGGTGGCTTTTGCGGCCTCTATGTCCACACCGTCGGCGAGCCCTGTCACCACTGTATGGCCGCGTCTGGCGAGCAAATTTGCAATACGTCGAGCGACCTTCCTTCCATGAGGCGTAGGTTCCCTCGTGCCGACTACTGCGATAGGGCTTGTCAATATTTTATTCAACGGCTTGCTTATGCGGAAGAGGACTAGGGGCGGGTAGACATCGCCGTATCCGTACCTCAATAGATTGGACGGATACTCCGGGGCGTCCATGGGCACGGGGACTATGCCTGGTCTCTCGGCCTCGACATATGAGTCTATCTCGTTTACTGTATTCACGTTAGCGAGTATTTCGACAAGCTTTCTGCCTTCTCTGACCAACTGGGCTGTCTCTAGGATGCGGCTTTTCCACTTCTTTAGGTCTAGCCGCTCCCAATACGCGGCTAGTTGCGCGGCTTCTTGTGGATATGCATCGTCGTAATATTCGTGATACTCCCAGATCTTGGGTATTGTGCACGTGAAGGCTTTCATCAGAGCGTCTCTAGCCACAACGGCTGCGTAGATCCTCTTGGCGCCGGCGCTTCTGAGAGTTCTGGCTAGAGCCTCAATCGTCGTGCCTGTGGTCTTGACATCGTCAATTATTACTACTAGCGAGTGAGGGGGGAGCTGGACTTTCGCTCTAAGATATTTCGTATATTCGTTCACTCCGATCTCGAGGTCGTACTCTGTGCGTACGTGTACAGCCTTGACTGGCTCTGTCTTCTCCACTGCTTCCTCTAGCCTTACGTTGTACAACCCTCTGAGCCTTGCGTGTACGGCCTTAGCGAGTTCCAAGGCTTGGTTGTAGCGGTCTTTCTCCTTTGGATGGTTGGGCACCGGCACAAGCAGAACTTCGCGAGCTTGGCTGAGGTCGCTGTCCCACTCCCTCTTGATTGCTTCTGCCAAGAGACAACCCAGCGGCTCTGCGTATTGTGGATCCTTCTTCAGACTAAGTATCCACTCGGTGAGTAGATTGTACGATTTGAACCTGGGTCACGGGCTCTTAGGTCTTGAGACGGCGAAGAGCTTCCAGAAGCTGTGGGAGGAGATAGAGAAACACATCGAACCGACCATCGGATATTTAAAAACTGCCGTCTCGCACTCAGCCAGTGTCTGGTCTACTTAGCGGCCTCCGGCGACAGGTTGAGAGCAGAGAAGTTGTTGAAAGGGCGGCGGTGGTGGCTGGACTACGACCCGAGGGCCTCCGTGGCTACTCGGCTTATGCTTAGGCTCCTCGGCGTGGGGGAGGAGGCGAGACAGGAAGAGGTTATGGATGTGTTTGAGCCACAGTTTTCACCAGAGTATCGCCTAGCTTTATTGATGCTTGCTGGCTACCTGCAGAGAGACGAAGCCCTTGAAGAATGCGCCAAATTATCCAAGGCCAAATACTGCGTTGACGCCGTGGCGTCCGCCGCAGGTAATCGAGTAGCCGCCGAGATGTTGAGATCAGTTATAGAGATAGTGGTGCCGGAGACGCGTCCCTTGCTGGATAAGGTGGACGGGAGAACCCTAGTGGAAGTCCTGGCTTCCATACGCTCTCAAGCACTGCTTGTCTTTATGTTGCTGGCGGCCGTGGTGGGTAGGGCCGACGCGGTTAGGCTACACAGCCTGTGGGGTTCTGCGGGGTTTAAGGAGCCCCTACCTCGGCGGCTTTTCCGCGCCGTCTACGAGAGCTGTAGCGACCTAAACAGCGAAGGTTGTAGGCTGGCTCTGCTGAAGCTGTACTACCTCCACTACTAGCGGCTCCACCCACGGCTGGGTCTTCCCCGAGGCGGTTGGTTTCAAAGCTACTTGATCTCGGCGCCAGATGTGGGTGTAGCCACTTCTCTAGTCCCGGTCTCTTGACACGGCGTTTATGCCTTAACTTTCTGCGTATCACCGCGGCTTTTCACGACAGACCTCTGCCAACTTATATGCAATGGACAGCAGGCGGCTTGGCGTCGGGTCTGCCGAAAATCTACTGGACACCGTTTTGGAGATCCACTTTGCGACTTACAAGACAGCCTTCCACCTACCTGCACTTCCCAGCTCCTCCAACGTATTCGCCTCTCTTGTCTCTCAGCTTCTCACGGCGTGTTCCTCCAGCTCAACTACGGCGCCGCGTTCTATAAACGCGGCCGCTTCTACCCCGCCTCCGCCGAGTCCCAGAGCCCACAGAGAACGCCACAGCGGCCCCCCACGCCATGTAAACCATGCAGAGCCGGAAGAATTAACCCCAGCCTCTCCAATCGGACGTTGCTGAGAACAAGACGCATAGAAAAAACCACTAGCCTGCAGGCAACGAAAGGCGCGCTAAAACCTAGCTACAAAGGATATAGATCAAAGAGACAGGGTTACATCGTCGGCGTGTTGCCTAGAAATACAATCTCTAATGAGGTATTATTACCTTTTATTATTTCTATTTATTTCTATTAGCTTTTTTATTATTTTTTCTTTTATTTCATTTACCTTTTCTTCCGGTATGAAGAAGTGTAAAATAGCGTAGAACTGTGTCGTATGGTGCTTCTCCCTCAGCTTTATATGAAGTAGTTCGTGAAGTAGCAGATACTCAATAACGTCCTCACCCAAATCCAGCAGATGTCGGTTTATGTAAATTATCTTTGACCTCAAATCCACAAAAGCCGTCCTTGTGCTGTACCGCCTTATCTTTACCTTAACTTCCTCCTTTACTCCAAGGATTAGTTTATATCTCGTAAGAAAACGATTAACGATTTCTTCGTAATTCATACACCACCTCTGACTCTATATAATCCGCAAGTGCATGCGCTATTTGTTGAACTTCACCCTCTTTCATACTTAGAATCTTGAAAAGATCTTTCAAAAGAGCTAATCGCAACTCCTTCCTATCCTGCTCATAAAAAGTCGACATAGGCACCGACACGTATCTATTTACAATTCTCTGTAAGACTTGCTCAGTATTTACTAACTTTTCTACATGTATCTTGTATTGCCTATATATAAATTTCTTAACGTCATACACAAGCCTCTCCGGCAAGCTCTTCTCTCTTCTCTCCCTTTCATACCTGGCCAATTCACTAAGCAATTCTTTAAGTCTGTCAATCATTGCTAGACTCACCGATTTGCTACTCCGCCACTCCTCCTCAAGCTCCTTCAACCTCTCGTAAATAACCCTATACACAGGGTTAGACAGCTTGTCTCTTAACGAACCTTTAAGAGTAAGAAGCACATCCACGGTGGTATACATCGCCTTAGGACTATGCAGAAAATCTCTAATCATCTTTACGTGACGTAGAAGTTCATCAAAAATGTTAGGCTCCAACGTAACCTCATCAACAACTCCTATCTCCGGTATAATTGTCTTCTTGTGGATAAGATTTATGAGGTCACTCCAGAAGCCATTAGGCAATCTAAGCCCCTTTACATGATACATGATCCCTATATAGAGCTTATGCAAAATCGCTATGTCGGCACGGAATTTTTCCTTCTCCGGATAGGCACCAAGAGCTCTATATAGACTAAAAGCCCTCCTCATATCGCTGACCAGTCTCGAAACATTCACGTCTGAATCAAAACCCATTGCCAGCAACAACGCGGCTTGCCTCAGCTCCTCGTAAACATCCTCATCAGATAAACGATTCACGAGACTATCTATGTCAATTTTAACCTCATGAACGCCGATTCTCACGCCGCTCAACAGCCGTCGCTTTATGTCTTTAATAAGTGCATCAAGTTGCCTAAGCGCCTCATCTACACGATTTATACTCGTCTCAAACAAATCGCTCAAGGTTTCACTATCAAGCAACTCGTACCTAGCCAAAGCCTCTTTAACATGCTCCAGGAGACCGACGAAATCTATTACCAAACCAAACTGCTTCTCGACATCTCCACTTCTATACGGCCTATTTACTCTCGCTATGGCTTGAAGAAGACGGTGCTCAAAAAGCGGCTTATCGAGATACATCACCTTAAGTCTCGGAAAGTCGAAACCGGTAATCAACATGTCGGTCACAATAAGTATACGCGGGTCTTCGCTGTCTTTAAACCTCTCCTGGATGCGCCGATTAGCCTCCTCCCAAGCTCTAAGACCCTCAAGACCTCTCCACCTCTTAAGCATCTCCTCCATATAGCTCTGAATCTCCTCAGGGTCGTTGTTAGTATACGTCATAACTACCTCACTCCACTTCTTCGCCCCTTCTCCAAACCGCCTGCTTAAAGCCTCATCAAGCGCCCTCTTCATCCTCACACAAGCCAAACGACTCGCAGTAACCACAATAGCCTTAAACCTAAAAGCTTCAGTGTCCTCTTCAATCCTCTCGGCGATATATTCAGCGATTCTCCTCAACCTCTCCGAATTCTCCAAGAAAACTTTAATCCTATTAAGCCGATGCCTAATCTCCTCCACGGTAACAATCCCCTCCTCAACTGCATCGTCCAGACTACTCACCTCTTCAATATTCTTACCACTTACCTCTTCAACAATCTGAACCCACCTCTCCAACAACTCCTTAATCTCCCTCTCAGAAACGTTAATCCGTAAATCACCAATCTCCTGAACAACTTGATACCTCAGCGGCACCGTGTAGCCATCCTTGATGGAATCCGCTATGAAGTACTTATCCAAATAAAGCTCCCCCTCCCACGGATAGGAGAAGTACTCAAACGTATTACGCTCATAACTCATAACAGGAGTACCAGTAAACGCAAACTTCACCGCGTTGGGGAATAACCTATTAAGCGTAGCCCCCAACACCCCATAAACACTCCTATGAGCCTCGTCAAGCAATATAAGCACCTCCTTCTTCTTTATGGGCTTCACATCCTTAAACTCGTCAGGCCTAAACTTCTGAACCAATACTATGTAAACACCCCTCCCAGTCGCCTGACCGTTTGCCTCACGCTCCGCAATATCCCTCAAAATAGATTTCAATTCGTCAATCGATTCCACAGGTTTTACATACTCCTGGAAATATGGCGCATATAGATCTTTAATAAATTCATCGTAAAGCTGCCTCTGGAGCTCCCGCCTATCCACAACAAAGAAAATCAGAGGATCCCTCTCAAGAAACCTGTGGAAGAACTGGTACGCGATGTAAAACATGATGTAAGTCTTTCCACTACCCTGCCAATGCCATATAAGCCCCCTATTCCTATAATCATTGCCCAAAAGATATTCCCGCGCCCTCTTCACAGCCTTATACGTGGCCCAATACTGGTTATACCTCGGAACAACCTTCTGGTCCTTTCTCTGCCCCTTGTAGAATACAAACCACCTCAAAACCTCCAAAAACCTAGCCCTATCCAACAAATCAAATATGTCATACTTCCCCCCTTCATCACGCCAGCGGCCATACCACCTATCCCCACCCCCTAAGACACCAGACATAGGCATATATACAGAACCCACTTCGTCGGTGTACACCACGCCGACCTGCACATACTTAAAAAGCTCTGGATACTGTCTCTCATACCTCCGTAGCTGGTTATAACCCTCCTCAATCGCCCTCTCCCCCAACCTAAGAGGATCTTTAACCTCAACAATCACCAAAGGAATCCCATTAACATACAGAACCACGTCCGGCCGCACCTGACCCCTCTCCCCAGGAAATGACACCTCACGACACGCAAGAAACTCGTTATTCTCGACATTTTCATAATCAACCAAAAAAACCCTCACAGACTTCTCACCCTCACGCACATCCTCACCTCTCCTCAGAATCTTCAAAACCTCATGAGGCTCGGACTTACGAAGCAAATCTCTGACCTTAGTCAGTACCGCATCTACCCTATCCCCCAACCCCTCAGCCTCAAGAATACGCCAATTTAACCGCCTAAAGCTCTCATCAAACACCCTATCTAGAATCGGGTCAGAGACCGTGACACCCCGAGAAGGACAACGCCCCTCAACAAACCTCCAACCAAGCTCTCCCAGCCGGCTCAAAAACCTACGAACAACATGTACCTCACTCATACATTCACCTCCACATCCCTAACATCACTCATTACCCTAACCCTACCAGTCAAGAGAACACTCATCAAACCCCTCTTCAAACTCAAAAGCCTCTCTTTTTCTCTACGATAAAGCTCAATGGCCTTGTCAACAGTAGAAAGAATTTCAGTAATAGCTGTCTGCTCCTTAACCGAGGAAGGTAAAGGTACATTTAGAGACTTAAGGAGAGGTATATTAATATTCTTGATTGTGCTACCTGCTTGTCCTGAAGTTATTTGATTCCAATAAGAGTGAGATTGACAGAAGTAGTATATAAATCTTGGATAAACATTTTTGCTTAATCTTATTTTAATTAGATAAGATCCAAAAATAACATCTTCAAAATCTTTCTCAACCAAAACACAGACCCCCGTAGTTCCAGCACGAGCAATTATTATATCTCCCTTTTTGAGTAAAAATCTTTGGATATTACCTCTTTTTTCAGTAATTTCACAAAATGGTAGCGAGTCCCAATCAACATTATAATCCTTAATATCCGTCGTTCTTAGTATTTTTAATCCTGTTTTGTGTTCAACAGCTTTAGCAGTAATGCCATAGTAAATGTCTTCAACTATATTAGAAAGCTTAACTAACTTCCAATCCTTCGGTATTTCCCCTATTTCTGTGTCTTGAAATTCTGTTTCTTTATAACACGTTAACTTGCCATTCTCCTCCCTAACCCTAATCCTACCTGTCAGCAGTTCGTTCAATAAGACCCTCTTCATCCTTTCAAGCTTAGCAATAGCCCTATCAACACTCTCAATACCACCATCAATCATCGAAAGAACACCAGCAATTCTTTTCTGTTCATCTAGAGGAGGTAAAGGAATTAGTAAGTCCCTAGCCCAAGAATCTACGTTAAGTCCCCATACTCCAGTTCCAGTGTGGTATTTTCTTGCTAATGGTTGGACAAAGCTCAAGTAATAGAATAAGAAACTAACATCCACATTACTGATCCTGAGGAGTAACTTAGAGATGTGATGTGAGAATACGGCCTTATCCTTCGTATACCATTCTGGAAAGTGAACAATTGCAGGTGATCCTATTAATGACCCATCTTTAGACTGCTCAGTGTTTGCTATCACTAAGTCTCCTTCTTTAACAAAATGCCTCTCCCTTAACTTATCGCTTTTAACCCACGTCCATCCGTCATCCTTTAACCCTCCGCCTTCCTTAATACTATTCAAAGTAAGGAAAAGATAACCCTCTGGGATTTCATCCTTTGACTTCTCCCTACCACTATAACTTAAACCCCTCTGTAGTTCAGCTATTTCATTGAGTCTTCTCACTTCCCAATCCTTAGGAAAATCGCCAATCTCTGTCTCCTGGAATTCTGTCTCCTTGCGGAACATCGTGGTTATTCACCGAGGGCTTTGGTTATTTCGCTCATGATGTGGTTTATCTTATTCATGAGTTCTTGTCTTTCTTGCTCTATTCTCTCTAGTTCTTCCCATTCACTAACTAAGTCAATGATCTCCTCCTCTCCCAATGGCGTTACATATAACGTTACGTTGAGGTTGTAGTCGTACTTCCGCACCTCCTCTATCGGCACTATCTTTGAGAAGCCAGGTACCTCGGTGAATTCTCTGTATGTCTTGGTGATTTTATTTATGTTATCATCACCGAGTATGTTTAGTCTTCTAATCTCTGGGTGAGGCTTGTACTCGTTGCTCGCGTTTATGAAGAGTATCTTGCCTTTTCTCTCTGGGGGTTTGTTCTTGTTGAAGACTATTATAACGCCTGGGGCTTGGGTGTTGTAAAACAGCTTCTCAGGCAAAAGGATGACGGCCTCCACGAGGTCTTCTGCGACGATTTTGCTCCTTATTTCTCTCTCCCTGCCGCCTCTAAACAGCGCCCCTTGGTCTATGACTACTACCGCCTTCTTTTTTGCCGTGTAGAGCATCAGTTGCATCCAGGCCCAGTCCGCGCTGTTGCTTGGCGGATAGCCATATTTGTATATCTTCCTCAGATCTGGTTTCGACAGCGCGTCTTCGCCGTAGCCGTCTTGGTTCCACGGCGGATTGGCAATGGCGTAGTCTGCCCCGGCTTCTCCCAAGTCCCGCAGAAACTCTGGGTTTATGAGGCTGTCGCCGAAGTATATCTTTGTGTCGGTTTTTACTCCGTGTAGTAAGATGTTGATTTTGCTGACTGCGACCATGATGCCGTTTCTATCCTGTCCGTAGAGTCTCAGATAGGCTTCTCCGTATTTCTCCTTTGCGTATCTATAGCTCTCTATTAACATAGATGCAGAGCCGCATGCCGGATCCACCACCGCGCTGTGGTTTTCGGGGTCTAGCAACATTACCATGAGCCTAACGACTTCCCTAGGCGTGTAGGTCTCTCCTTCCTTGGCTTTTACAGGGGCGAATTGAGCCAAAATCCACTGGTATGCGTCGCCAATGATGTCATAGTCTACTTGGCTAAAATCAAATTTGTCAAAACGTTGGACAAGCTCAACTATGATCGGTCTTAGATCATCTTTACGCACCAAATCGGGCAACCCTACCTTATCAATCAACCTTCTTAGCTCCTCTAGGCTCAAGCTTAGATCCTGCCGTGAATTCAACTCAGCCACTTTGATTAGGGCGTATTCAAGGTTGGCTAGGCCTTCATCTTTGCGAGTTACGTATCTCCAGGTGTAGGGGGTCTGCGCACTTTGGTCGTAGAGCGTAAGATATTCGGTATTTGCGAGCAGATATGCCTGCTCTGGCGTGAATTCCTCCTCTATGTATTTATTCACTAGGCTCTCCCATTTGTCGCTCACGACTTTGTAAAACAGTAGGAGCAGTATTACCTCATAGGGGACAGCCGTTCTGATTATGTCTGCGGCGTCTTTTAACAACCTAAGCAACTCGTCTTTACTCGGCGTCTTCGAGCGTTGGCCTGTTTTTAAAGTTATCTGATACAGCGCCCTGCCGTCGGGTGCTTTGCCCGCGTTCTTTAAAACGCCTAAGTTGAGAAGAGGCGAAAGCACTTCATAGACGTTATCAAGCTTCCGGCCAGCCTTAGCGAATATATTTGAGGCCTCCTCCGCTGTAAATGGCCTATCCTTAACCTCCTTGTACAGGATAAATAAGTAGTCTCTTACCCAAGCTGGCTCGATCTGGGAGGCCTTGATCCAGAGATCTAGGCCCACGATCTTAGATACGTTTTCCTTAAAAACCTGTCCATATAAGTATACTCTTAACTGGTAGCTCTTCAAACGTAATCTTTCAACGTTTCCGACGCTCTCCCTTTTACTGCAAATAGATCTGGGCGCTCTGAGAAGTACCAGCTCTCAACACCGTAACTTCTTAACAATCTCTTCATAGCCTTTGCGACTTCGTTTCTGTTAAGATCGCGCGCTTCTCCCTTTACTCCAAATTCGTCTAGGTCTGGCAGTCTAACCAATTTATAGATCCTATGAACCGGAGGGCCAGGTACCCCCACGGAATTATCGCCGGGCTACCTTAAAAAGATTTCAAGTATTTGGGCGACCACTTTTAAGGGGCTGTAGAAAGAGGTGCTGAGTTTCTCCGTTATGTCATCTCGCCTATGCCTATGACGAGGAGGCCCAATGTCCCGTGGACGTTAAAAGTACACCGACTAACGCCGGCAAAGTACCCACTCTTTCGATTCTCTTTTTGAGATGCGCTTGAGAAGCACAGCGTTGGGATATACAAGGCGAGTGAGATCTTTCAATTCTCTATTTGAGATGCTGGCCGACACAATTGCGGCCCTTATGCTTGTGGACGTGGTCAGCTTTCAATTCTCTATTTGAGATGCCGGGGGCCGGCACAAGGTCTACATCAACGTGACGTTGCCGAACGACTTTCAATTCTCCATTTGAGATGCACCTTCGGCAGACGCATCCCGCCGCGTAGGGGAATGAAGGTACCTTTCAATTCTCTATTTGAGATGCATTGCGGCGGTCTCCCGCCGGTGAGTTGCAAAAGCAACAACACCATTTCAATTCTCTATATTGAGATGCTAAGCGATTTGGCTGTTGCCATTGGTGTTATGATGAATGTTATGTTCTTTCAATTCTCTATTTGAGATGCCTCAGTGGTCAATCCCGACGACCCGTTTTACTTCAGCTGTTTCAATTATCTATTTGAGATGCCCAACACGGGCCAGCCTAGACAAACAACAACAAACAAACAACCAAGTTTCAATTCTCTATTTGAGATGCTGGGGGTTCTTGCGTTTTGTTTGTGTTGGTTTTTAAGTGTTTCTGTTGTTGTTTTGGGGGTTGCCGTGGTGTGTTTTGTGTTGGTTTTGTGGGGGTTGTTTGGTGGAGACAGGTCTCGGCGTCGGCTTGCGGTTTTGTGTAGCACGACGTTTTATAAATTGGATCTCCGCTTTACATAGTCTACTCAGCGGGAGAGTTGAACGTTTTGACAGATGTAAAACGAGTCAAACATGACGTTTTATAAACGCCGACACATATATAGCATATATATATCAATGTGCATAGGGGCTCTGCATGCGTTCGGCGCGAGGTGAGCCCGCCCGCCTCTCGCCTCCGGCGCCCTTAACGCCTTAACCACGTCGCAACTGGGACGAAAACGAAAGGAATAGGAAGTATTACTATGGTATTGAGTCGTCTTAAATGGGGTGCTACAACAGTTTAAATGAAATATTACAGGAGTATTAAGTACAAATGACCTTTATAAACATTGACATAAGTATATACGTCGGGACGGGGGCGGGGCGTGACCGAGTTATGGGCCGCTGATCTTGATGAAGGCTGGCCACGGACCCAGGCCCCCGCCCCTCATATACGTGTTACGTATGGGTTTTTAAGGACATCAGGACCGGCGTTGAGGTAATATCAAAACCTATGTCGGCATTGTTTCTTGTATTCCATAGTTAGTTGCGGGACTGGCGCCGCCACTCAAGCCCCATGGCGACGTCTCCATAACGCTACGCCAAGGCGCCTACCGCGGGTTCCAGCAGATCCTTCGCCATCGAAGCCCCCTCATCCGGCTATAAACCGCGCCTGCACATGCGCCCGCCGGCGACATTCTCTCCGCGATGTAGACACATCACTCCTAAGATTGAAGGGGCCTTCACCGCCCGTCTCAAGCCGGACCGCATGTCCCGCGCGGCCAGATTTCCACAACATGCGACCGCACGGCCTTTTAAGGCGGTCTATCCTCCTGCAGACCTCTCCACACGTTGACAGAGAAGGCACAAACCTGCCGAGGGACGTGACGTGTGGCGTAACTGCCGCAAGACCCCTATAAGCCTAGAACCTTAACCGCTTACACACCTACGCGGCAGGGCTGGAGATGGGGGCCCGTATGAAATTCCCTAAGGTGGAGACGGGGGTGAGGAGAGACGACGTGTGGATACAGATATCGCCCGCCTACATGCCTCTGCCCTTTGACGAGACTAAGAGGACGAGACAGAAGATGGCGCACACCCTCACGACAAAGCCGCGC
>OGCB01000338.1_pt1 | contig 12954 bp, 12 predicted proteins | sample 1570031 | NCBI WGS metagenome assembly OGCB01 (sample SAMN05518655, study PRJEB24509) | hot springs metagenome | isolation source: Octopus Spring Streamers, Yellowstone National Park, Wyoming, USA | place: USA:Octopus Spring Streamers, Yellowstone National Park, Wyoming, USA | collected 2011-10-11 | reverse complement strand
GCCAAGTGGTTCAAGCAGGAGAAAATCCTCAGCGACCTGACGACCAACTTTCCCAACTATGCGCTGCTCGTCTCGCCCATGCTGGATGGCGGATAAAAGCGTTTCCAGCGGAATAGAGATAACGACCCGCTTGTCATCGCCCATTGCCTTTTCGCCCCCTTTCGTCAGGCACTGCTGCTTGACTTTCCTGCCCGATTTCCCAGACGACCAACTCTGAAAGGGTGCGCTCAAGGAGGGCGTCCATCGGCAAGCGGCTTTCGGCGTTGCGCACTGCCTCCAACTTTGGGCGAGTGTCAGGATGGTGGGCAACAAGCGAGCAGCAATCCTTGTAAGGTTGCAGCGACAGTTCGTAAGTGCCGATGCGTTGCGCCAGCGCGATGATTTCCTGCTTTTCGTAAGTCAGCAGCGGTCGGAAGATGGGCAATTCCGACGCATCGTCTAATGCCCGCAAGTTTTCCAGCGTTTGCGATGCCACTTGTGCCAAGTTATCGCCCGTCACCAATGCCTGATACCAGCGTTGCTGCGCCAACCGATTGGCGACCCGCACCATGAAGCGGCGAAAGAGCGCCAACTCCAACGCCGCTGGCACTTTCGCCGTCAGCACGGCGACTTGGAAGGCGTGGTAAGGGACGAGAAACAACCGCACCCGCAACCCTTGCGGTTGCACCAACCGCTCCACCAACGAAACGATTTTCGTCCCCCGCACCTCTTCAGCGGACGGGAAGGCGTGGAAGTGCAAAAAGTCGGTGAAGCAACCCCGCCGCATGATCAACCAAGCGGCGACGGCAGAATCAATCCCGCCTGAAAGGAGGGTCAACACCCGCCCCGTCACGCCGACTGGCAACCCACCCACTCCCACCACCTTCGGTCCGATCAAAGCGATGTGGTCGGCGTAGACGCGGAAGTGCAGTTCAACGGCGGGTTGCTTTAGGTCAACGGTTGCGCCCGTCATGGTGACGACTTGACGCCCAATCTCTCGCTCCAACTCTTGGGAAGTGAGGGGGAAAGTTTTGTCCACCCGCTTTGCCCGCACGGCGAAAGTTGCGCCCGCTTCGGCGACAGTTCGGTAAACTTGCGCCGCTGCCGCTGCCACTTCCCCCAATTGGCGGGGCAACCGTCGCATCGGCGCGGCGTAAGCGACGCCGAACACTTGCGCCGCTGCCTGCGTTACTTCGCTGACCCATTTTGCCGATGGGGGTGGCTGCAAGGGCGTCACTTCCACGCGGTCAAACAAATCCCGCACCGTCACGCCGTAAAGGGCTAAGGCGCGCCGCAAGTTGCGGCATAACGCTTGCGTGAAGGGGCGACGGTTGCCTCCCTTCAGGGCGATTTCGTGGCAGTGGACGACAACGCCGTCCCATGTCAATGACAGCCAGCGCTCCCAACCCAGCGCTAACACCGTCCTTTGAAAGTCGCTCAAGGGCTTTGATGCGTCACCCGCTAATCCGAAAGCGCCTACAATTTTAGCCGACGACGGTGATGCCGATGCGATGGTGGGTTGGCGTCTTGCTTTTAGTGGCGACCTCGTTCCTGACGGCTCAACCGACGATGCCCAATTGGTGGCTCGCTGCCGATGGGCTACGCGACCCCGACGATTTGCCCCTCTATCGGCAAATCGGCTTGACGGTGCTTTGGGTGAGTGTGCCTTACCGCCCCGACGGCGACCTTTCTGGCTACGACCGATTGCTGAACACCGCCGACCAATTGGGCATGCCCTACATCATTGCGTTGGATTTGCGCCCGCCAGCGATGCGACCGCCTATTCGTTGTGCTCCCCACGATGTCAACTACCTGCTCTGGTTGCGCCGCTGGCTGGACATCGCCATCCCTTACTTTCGCAACCGCCCTAACTTGCTCGGTTACGCTTTGGGTCGGCAAGTGGACGAAACTGTCAGTTACGACGACGAAGGGTTCGCCCTCTTTTTGCGCCAGAAGTATGGGACGCTGGAACGCTTGCAGCAGGCGTGGCAGTTGCCCGTGCGGGATTGGCGCATCGCCCAATTGACGGCGATGCAATCTGACGACGAATTGTCGCCCCTGCGTTACAGCCGACCGTCGCTGGATGTGGCGCTCTATCACTGGACGACTTTGCGCAACTTGCTCGTTTTGTGGGCGGAGGAAGTGCGTCGGCGCGACCCGCAACGGATGTTGATTGCTGGTCCGCTGACGACCTATCGCAGCCTCGCCGTCGTCCCGCCGGGCTATCAAGCCATCGTGCCCTTCCTTTCGCCCGAATGGAGTGAAAGCGATTGGCTCACCCATAATTGCCAAAGCGTCACCATTGCCCGACGAAGTGGGCGGTTTCGCGCCTTACCGATGCTGACGGTTCGTTCCCGTGACGGGCGCATCGTCAACTCGGAAGCGTTGGTGCGTTGGGCGGTTGCTGCCTTTGCGCAAGGGGCAAGCGGGTTTGTCCTCAGCGATTGGTCGGCGTTGAAAGAGTCCGAACCTTTGCGACTCAGCGTGATGGCACTGACGCATCGGCTCCAAACGGAAGTGCCGCCCAACGCGACACCTCGCCCCAAAACCGCCATCCTCTACACGCCCTTCGCCGAAGGCGTGCTCAGTCCCGACGGCTTTCCGCTTTACGGCTTCGCCATCCCGCCCCGCAACACGCAAGCCTTCCCTTTGCGTTTGGGCATCAACGAACCTGCGACGCTTTTTGCTTGGCTTCGCTTTCACGGTTGGGGCACCGTTGATTGCCTGACGCCCGAAGAGTTGACGCCTGAGTTTTTGGGCAAGTATCGCACCTTGCTGGCGCCGATGCCCGCTTACTTGGACGAAGGGATGCAAGCGAATTTGGCAACCTTCGTCGCCAACGGCGGCATTTTCGTCGCCGATTTTGGAGCGGGGGCGTTTCAAGCCGAAATCCCCTTCCAAACGCTGCCGACGGGTTTGCGGGAGTTGCTGGGCGTTTGGGCGATGCAACAAGTTTTGGCGAACATGGAGTTGCGCGCCGAGATGACCGTCCTTTTCCCCCATCCCCTTTTCCCCGACTTGCCCGAAGGGACTCACTTGGGCGACTTGGAAAATTCCTTCGGGCTGATCATGGGGTTTGCGTCGGGGTTTCAAGTGGAGCCGTGGGCGGAAAGCCTGACGATGCGGCGGGGACGCCGCTTCATCCGTCGGGATGGGCGACGGCGCGTCCAACTCGGTCCGCGCACTTTTGCGGGCATCTTCATCCATCCCTACGGGCGCGGTTACGCCATTTTTGCGACGACCCTTTTGTGGGCGCTTTGGACGCCCCAAACGGAAGGCTTCGTCCGCTTCCACGCCAATTTGCTCGGACGCTTTGCGTCGGCGATGGTCATTCCCAACGGTTTCCCCCCGCCTGCTTGGATGAGTGAGACGGACAAAGGCATTTGGGTGATCAACCCGACGGCGAAGGCACAGCAAGTTTCCGTCCGATTGCGAACGCCCCTCTTTTACGCCTTCAACGAAGGGACAGCGCAACCGATAGCGGGCTCGCCTGCGGCGGAAGAAGTGACGCTTGCCTTACGCCCCAACGATTGGGTCTTTTTGCGTCCTGTCGCCGAAGTCAGCGCGCCCGTCTCGGTGCGAGTGGAGCAATTGACGCCCCAACAAGTGCGGTTGCGCTTGGATGCCCCGACCCCGATGACCGTCGCCCTTCGCCTCATCAGCGACCGTTACCGCCTCAATGCCTCCCGCCACAAAGTCGTCATCGCCACGCAACAAGGCACTCAGGAACGCACCGTCATACCTGACCGTTGGGGGTTCGTGCCCATCGCCGATGTGCCCGTCCCGTCCGTCGTCACCATCACGCCAGCGGAAAAGTGACGAGGAAGACGCTTCGGAGAATCGCAGGGTTGGAAAGCAAGAGGTTGGGTTTTGACGCATTGCTCGCATCTACCGTCGCTGACAGCCTATCACGGCGGGCAGCATCCTTGTTGGAGTGGCTATTAGCCACGACCAGCAGTGACATGCGGAACGCCCTCAGTCGGTTTATTCGCTTTCGGCGAAGAGCCGTTTGAGCATTTGGGCGTTGATGGCGCCTTTGCCTTGCCAGTGGTTGTTGAAGATGGCGTAGCACTTTTCCGTTTGCGCCGTCAGTTGCCGCAACCTCGGCAGCCACTCTCGCAGTTCGTCCTCGCTGTAAAGGTAGTCGTAGCGCTCCCAAGCCTGCTCATGGTGATGCCACTTTTCGGCGTTGCGCCCGTGAAAGCGGACATAACCGATGGGCGCGGTGGCGACGACGACTGGCGGCATCAAGCCGGGCAAGCGCGGTTCGTCTACGCAGACAAACCCAACCCCCAATCGCCTCAGCCACTCAAACACTTCCTCCCGCACCCAACTGATGTGGCGGAACTCCACGACCAGCGGGAATTCGCCCAACCATTCGGCGACCCGCGCCACATAGTCGCGGTTGTCGGGCGTGTGGTGGAAGCGTTGGGGAAATTGCACCAAAACGCAACCCAACTTGCCCGACTCTACCAACGGGCGAAGCGACTCTTTGAAGGGCGACAAAGTTTCAGCGGCATCCTCAGGTCCGTGCGTGAAGGCGCGATGGGCTTTGACGAGGAACTCAAAATCATCGGGTGTCTTGCGCACCATCGCTCGGTAAGTGTGGGGTGAAAGAAGGCTGTAGAAACTGGCGTTGATTTCCACGCAATCCACCAACCGCGCCAAGTAAGGCAAAAAGTCTCGCTCCTTCAGATTGGGCGGATAAACCGTGCCGACCCAATCGTCGTATTTGTAGCCTGCCGTCCCGACTTTCAACTGCCCCATCTCGCTCGCCTCTCTTGCCCCTCAGTGGGCGGCGACTGGTTGGCGGGAGCGATTTTGTGGCGAGATGCCTGCTGCTGAGCCAACCTGTCCAGCCACCACCACCAATGATGGCGGGGCGGCTTCAATCGCTGCCTTAGTCGGGGCAAATCAGGGAGTGCCTTAGCAATCAACTTGGCATTGGCTTTCAGCAAATTGTCCAACTCCCGCAACCGTTTCCGCTGCTCTTTCGTCAAGCCGTCCCGATGCGCCCTGAGCGCTTGCGCCAAATCTTCGCGGGTGAACAACACAATGTCTGCTTCTTCGTGTTCGCTCCGCCCATACTTGCCCATCCAACGCAGGAAGAAGTGCAAGTGATAGGCATACTCGTCCAACCACTCCGTTGGCGAGATGGCTGTCGGGTCGTCTCGCTTCTTCCGAGGCATCGCCTCATCACCCATGTGTGCCCTCCTTGCCTACGCAACTTAGCCCTCAACGCCCCCACACGATTTCAAGCGATTTCACCCGATTTCCAGCATCCGTTCAATGGCTTTGCGGGCGCGCTGGGCGATGTCGGGTGGGACGGTGACCTCGTAAACCATGTCCCGCAGGCTGCGATACACCTTGGGCAAGGTGATGGTCTTCATGTATTCGCAGATGGCGTCCTCGCGGACGGGGACGAAGCGCTTGTGGGGCGCTTCCTTTTTCATCCGATGCAAGATGCCGACTTCCGTCGCCACCAAATGCGTCTTGCGAAGCGATTCCTTTGCGTGCCGAACCATCCCGCTGGTGCTGTAGACGAAGGTGCGGTCTTCGGGCAACTCGCCCTCCGCCAACGCCAGCATGCATTGGCTAATGCAACCGCATTCGGGATGCAAGAGCAAATCGGCGTCAGGGTAGCGCTCCAACAGTTCGGCGACCTCTTCCGCCCGAAAGCCCGCATGGACATGGCACTCGCCGGGCCACAGATACATCCGCCGACCCGTCTTGCGCTGGACATACAAGCCCAAAAACATGTCGGGCAAAAACAGGATTTCTCGGTCGGGCGGAAGGGATTGGATGACCTTCACGGCGTTGGCGGAAGTGCAGCAGTAGTCCACCTCGGCTTTCACTTCCGCCGTCGTGTTGATGTAAGCGACGACGATGGCGTCGGGATGTTTCTCCTTCCATCGGCGCACTTGCTCGGCGGTCACCGTCGCTGCCAAGGAGCAACCTGCTTCGGGGTCGGGAATGAGCACCTTTTTGTCGGGACACAAAATTGCAGCCGTCTCCGCCATAAAGTGAACGCCACAGAAAACGATGACATCGGCATCCGTTTTCGCCGCTTGCCGCGATAACTCCAACGAGTCGCCGACGAAATCGGCAAGGTCTTGGATGATGGGCAATTGATAGTTGTGCGCCAAGAGGACGGCGTTGCGTTCTTTGCGCAAGCGTTGGATGCCGTCAATGAGTTGCTCCGTCGTCATGCGACGGATTTCCTCATCGGCTTCCACCGCCCTCGTCGCCTCGGTGTAAGCGACGGACGGGCGTTGCTTGACGGGCAAAAGTTCCGTCTCCAACATGGCAGGTCATCTCCATCCGTTTCGGTCAAGCCTTTGTGGCTGTCGGATACTCCCTTCCAATCGCAGTGCACCTTTGTCACCCATGTAGCCACGATGCCGTCAAAAGCATAGCACCTCAGTCAAGGGGCGTGACGGCGACGGGCGTGCCAGCGGGCAAGTGAGTGACTTCCTCAGGGATGACGATGAAGCCGTCGGCGTCGGAAAGGCTGGTGATGGTGCCTGACTCCTTGTAGGCACTTTCGGCGATGATTTCCTCGCCCCTCGCCCCTCGTCCCTCGTCCCAGTTTTTTAGCCGCACCGTCAAAAATTGCCGCAAGCCTTCAGGTGAACGAACTTCGTGCGTTAGCGTCGCTTGGATGGTCGGGGGCTGCCATCGGGGCAGGCGCGCCATCTTCCGCCAAACAGGGACGAGCAACACGAGCGCCATCATCAGGCAGGAAGTCGGAAAGCCGGGCAAGTTGACGACGAGTTTGCCATCCACGACGGCGGCTAAAGTCGGACGCCCAGGGCGGACGGCAAGCCCGTGAAAGAGCACCTCGCCTCGTTCGCTGAGCAGGCGGGGCAGCAAATCTCGCTCACCGACAGCGCTGCCCGCCGAGAAAACAACGCAGTCAGCCCCTTCCAAAGCCTCCCGCAATGCCCTGCGCAACGCTTCTTCTTCGTCGGGCACGATTTCCATCGTCAGCGGTTCGCAGCCGTGCCGTTGCGCCAAAGCGGCGACGGTGTAGGTGTTGGTGTCGTAAATTTGCCCGATGCGAAGGGGCGTGCCCGGTCGGGCGACTTCGTTGCCTGTCGGCAGGATGGCGATGCGGGGTTTGGCGTAAACGCAGGCATGGTCAAACCCTAACGCTGCCAACACACCCGCCTTTGCGGGCGTCAAAAGCGTGCCCTCGTTCAAAACGACCGTCCCCCTTGCCACATCCAGCCCGCGTGGGGTGATGTTGGCGCCAACGGGATGGGCTTTCAGCACCCGCACGAGTTCGCCATCCCGTTGGGTGTCCTCAAAGGGCACGACGCAATCGGCGTCCGCTGGCAACGGCGCGCCCGTCGCAATTTGGGCGCAAGTGCCCGCTTCAATCGCCCAAGACGGCGGCGCATCGCCCGCATAAATCGCCCCGACGACTTTCAGCGTCGTCGGATTTTCCGCCGATGCCTTTGCGATGTCGCTCGCCCGCACGGCGTAACCGTCCATCGTCGCTCGGTCAAAAGGCGGGACATCAAAGGGCGCGACGACAGGTTTTGCCAACACGCGGTCAACGCAACCCGTCAGCGGCACGAATTCGGTGCGGTCTATCGGTTGGGCAGCATCCAGCAACCGTTGCAACGCTTCGTCAAAACCCATCAACGGTTTGCCGCCGTGATAGTGACGCATCGCCCATCACCTTCGTCGTTTGCCGTTTACCTCTCGCTGCCGTCCTCACCGCTCCAGCAAGCCCAACTCGTAAAGCACCAAAGCGACGGCGACGATGGACGCCGTTTCCGTGCGCAAGATGCGTTTGCCCAAACTGACGATGCGTGCTCCGTGCCGCTGCGCCAGCGACACTTCGTCGGGATCAAAGCCGCCTTCGGGACCAATCATGAGGGCAATTTTGCCAACCCTTTCGGAAAGGGACGAATTGGCGGGTGACGAGTGGCGAAAAGTTTCCAGCGCTTCCGCCAATGGCTCTTCGGCGGCTTCGTAGAAAAGCAGGAAGGCATCGGTTTTGGCGGCTTCCGTCACGGCTTGGCGGAAGGGGAGGGGAGGGTGAACTTGCGGGACTTTTGTCGCCCCGCATTGTTCCGCTGCCGATTGGGCGATGCGTTGCCATCGGGCTTGCTTGGCAGCGGCGCGGTCGGCGTCCAATCGGACGACAGTGCGGCGGGTGAGCATCGGGACGATGGACGCAACGCCCAACTCCGTCGCCTTTTGGACGATGAAGTCCATCTTCTCGCCTTTGGCGAGACCTTGAAAGAGCCAGACGGCAATGGGATGCTCGCGTTCGGCAGGGATGGGTTCGTCCAACCGCAACGCAACGGCATCGTGGTCAATTGCCGTGATGGTGGCGCGCCATTCCGAACCTTGCGGGTCAAAAAGGATGACGGCATCGCCGACTTGCATCCGCAAGACCCGCAGCAAACGGTGTGCCAATTGTCCTGTCAAGCGGACAGTCGTTTCCCTGAGCGGGAAGGGCACGAACAAGCGTCGCATTGCCGTCGCCCCCAAAGAGCGGGCGTCACTGGGCGAAGCGTTGGGCGAATTGGCGAAAGGCAAAGAGCGCCAACAACGAGACGAAGATGAGCACAAAGGCGGCTGCCAATGCTTTGTCCACTTCGGCACGGTTGAGCGCCAGCCAGATAGCGATGGGCAACACTTCCGTCTTGAAAGGCGTCGGACCTGCCAGAATGACCGTCGCCCCAAATTCGCCCATCGCCCGCGCCCAGAGCAAAATTGTCGCCGCCATCAGGTTGGGTGCGACCTGCGGCAATTCTATCCAGCAAAAAATTTGCCAACGGTTTAGCCCCAGCGTGCGGGCGACGGCGGGCAGGCGCGGATCGGTGCTTTCAAAGGCAGCCTTCAGCACCCGCAACGCATAGCCTGAGATGACGGCGAATTGAGCGATGACGATGGCGGGAACTTCAAAGACGACGGGCATCCCGATTTGCTGCAGCCATTTGTCAAGGGAACGGTTAGGCACGGGGAATTGGGAAAAGAACACCAGCAAGGCGACGCCGATGGCGACGGGCGGCAGCACTAAAGTCAAGTCCAAAAAAGTGTCCACGACGGTCTTGAGCCGACCGCGAAGGTGCGTTAGGGCGTAAGCGGACGGGATGCCAATGAGCAAACTGAGCAGGGTGCTGATGGTGGCGGTGAGCAAGGAAAGGCGGGTGGCGAAGCGCAACTCTTCGGACACCAAAGCGTCGGCGATGTTGCCCACCCCCGCATAAACGAGGCAGGCGACGACGACCAAGAGCAGCCATCCCGCATACAAAGCGAAACTGCCCCAAACCCAGTCAGCGAACAACCGATCGCCGAGAGCCCGCAAGCCAACGGCACTCCCTTCAGGCTTCTACGGTTGTCGGCATCAAATCTTCGGGCGCCCCTTTTCGGGCGAACTCTTCAGGGCGCAGGAATTCGTAGACGCGAGCGGCGATGGCGGCACCGATCGTGGGCGCCAGCAAGTAAACCCAAATTTGCTGTAAGGGACGAGGGTCAGCAGTAAACGCAAAAACGGCAGGCGCTAAAGAGCGGGCAGGGTTCATAGAAGCGCCCGTGAAAGCACCACCCATCAAAGCGCAAATGGTGACGGTGAGCCCGATGGCTAAGCCTGAAGCGGCTGAAGGGAAGCGTTTGTCAGTCGCCACCGCCATGATGACGAACATCAGCAGGAAAGTGAGGACGATTTCCACCAAGAACCCCCCTGCCGAGTTGAAGGTGGGAGGGATGGCAGTTGCCCCGAAATTGACATTGAGCCCTTCACCTGACATCAAACCCCAATGCACCAAACTGGCGAGAAACGCCCCTCCAAATTCAGCCAGCAAGTAGTGAGGCACATAGCGCCAAGGGAAACGCCCTGCGACAGCAAAACCGATGGTGACGGCAGGGTTGAAATGAGCCGCCGAGATGTGCCCGACAGCATAGACCATGACCATGATGGTTAAGCCGAAAGCGAAGGCGATGGCGACATAGGAAGCGGGATTGACTTCCATGGCGATGCCCGGCGCCGCGACGCCTTTGGCAACCGCCGTCATCTTGATGCCCCCTAAAGTGCTTTGGGCGATGATCGCCCCGCACCCGATGAACACCAACGCGAAAGTCCCGACGAACTCAGCGACCATCTTCCGCACCAACATCCCGACCACCTCCCGCAGCGGTTGTTCCGTCCCCAACAGCAAGTGCATTTCCGTCCGCAGAGTGGTGCGCCGTCAAACGGGTTCGCTAAGCCGATAAGGCGGTCTTGGGTAAGGTGGGCTAAAGGACTGCAAACTCAGCACTTCCGCTTCCGCACCGACCATTTTCGCTGCCTTGTTGATTGCCTGCACGGCGATGCCGCCTAAAGTGGACGGGTCTATGCCCACGCGGGCATTCAACACCAGTGTCCCTTCGGCAATTTCGCCCAATTCTGTCCCGACAAAAGTCGGTGGAGCATCCACTTTCGTCCAATGTCCCCGCAAGTGTTGCCCGTCGGCAGTCAGCAAAAACTTCAAGTGCGCCACTTCGGCGTTGCGGTCAGCGATGGCATTTTGTAACTCCGCCATCAGCGCCTCAGCAAATTTGCGGGCGTCAAAAGTCGGGTCACCCCGCACTTGCACTGTCGCATTGAGCCAGCCCAACACCGCCTCGCCTTTCGCATAAATGTCGTAGTCAAGGTCACGCAAAATGTGCGAGCCAGCGGGCGCATCGCTCATGAGCAACTGAAGCCACTCGTCCACGCCGTCGCCCCGCAATGCCGAAACTTTCAGGATGGGCTTGTCAGGTTGCAACGCTTTCAGGGCATTGACCAGTCTCTCGGCTTCTTCGTCGGTGAGGGTGTCCACCTTGTTGAGGACGATGATGTCGGCTTCTTCCAGTTGCTTGCGGAAGATGTAGGCGACTTCCTCAGGGAAGCGGGTCGGCGCCTCCTTCAAGACGAGTTCCCGAACCCGCAGGGGGTCTACGAGCACGGAGAAAGGCGCCAAGCGGAAGATGTCGCCGTAAAAGAGTTTCAAGGGGTTGACGACGGTTGCTGCCAAATCGGTGCAACTTCCGACGGGCTCGCCCAAAAGGATGTCGGGGTTGTTTGCCAACACTTGCTCCGTCGCGTCCACCAAATCGCTGAAGCGACAGCAAAAACACCCGCCCGCAACCTCAGCGACGGGCACGCCCAGTTCCTTGACGATGGCGGTGTCCACCAAGTTGGCGGCTTGGTCGTTGGTGACCAAGCCAACGGTTAGCCCTTGTTGCAACAAGCGGCGGGCGATCGCCCCCAACGCCGTCGTCTTGCCCGCCCCCAAAAAGCCGCCCGTGAAGATGACCCGAACGGGCTTTTGCACCCGCAATTCTTTGGGCTTTTGAAGTTGCAGTGCCATCGCCGACACCTCCTTGCAAAGCATCAACATCCGTTGATGCGTCCCGTTAAACCAAAACGCTGGCGTTCACGAGGGAAGTTCCCGCCAGCGTTTTGGGTTCGTCGCTATCGCCGTGCTAATACCTCACTTGCGTTTGGAAAGTCCAAAAAGTTGCTCGCCTCACCGCCCTCGCTGGGTCATTGTCCCTCTCCCAAGTCAAGTTCAACCTCGTCATCTTGTTCAGGTCATACTGGATGCCCAATGCATTGCGTCGGAAAGTGTTGCCTGCCACATCCCTGTTTGGGTCGTATTGGTCGTGTTTGGCGTAGATGGTGATGGGTTGGTCGGGCAACTTGTAGCCCAGCAACGCATACCAGCCGCGAACCTTGACAGTTGGGTTGGCAGCGGTGCCAGCGTCTTTTCCGTCAACCCATTCGGCTCGCAAAGTCAAGCCACTGATGGGCGTTAACAGCAATCCAACGGCGGTTCGTTCTCGGTCAAAGTTGAGGATGTTTGGAGCGGCTTCCGTCCCAAAGTTGCGTCGCCCCACGCCATCCATCCGACCAACCCAAATCCGCCCCAACTTGCCTTCCTTGTCCAAAGGTTGGACGATTCGAATGAGCCAACTTTTGCGTGAGGTCAGGCTGTCTTGAGTTTGGCTGCTCCTCGTCCCGCTGAACAATCCCAGAGTGATTTCTGGCAGACCTTGCTTGCGGAGCGTATAAGCGATGCCCCCGTCTCGCTCGCCGGGGAACAACGCCGTTGAAACTCTTGCCCGTTCGGGAGTCCAGCGCACTGACGAAGACTCCAAGACTTCCTCAAGCAGCGGGACTTTGAAGTGCCCGAAGGTGAAGAAGCCATCTCCTGCTCTCAACTCAAGGTAGGCATCACGAAGAGCCACATCGGTTTCAGCGGCGTCAACTTGCAGCCGATAAAGCACGCCCTTCAAAGGTGTCCCACGAACATCCAAGCGGACGCGGCGCAAACGGAAGTTTTCTTTCGCCCGACCACGCGCCAAGTCGTTCACATCGGTCGGTTGCGAACTGTCTCGCTCGTAGCGCATTTGGATGTAGCCGCGAAGGGTGATGGGTTCAAAGCGTTGGGTGACTTTTTCTGCGGCTTTCTGTTGCTTCTGAAGTTCAGCCAATTGAGCCTCCAATTTCGCCAACTGCTCCTTAAGCCGAGCGATTTCGGCTTGGAGCGCTTCAACGGAAGTTGAACCACTTTGAGCGGCAGCAAAGTTGCTGAAAGCGACCAAACCGCTTAATGCAACCGCAACGAACCAACGGATCGCTCATCCCTCCTTGCAAGTTTTTGTGCGCGCCGCCAATTTTGCTTCGGCATTGTTTGCGGCGCGTATGATTGCGTCAAGGAACCGTTAAGTGCGAAATCGGCAAATCAAAAGCGCGAACTCGCCCATCGCTCCACAAACTCGCAAAGTCGTTCAACCTCATCGTGGGCGAAGTGTGGCAAGTCAGCAAGTTGGACAGGAGAAACGGGGCTTGGTGCAAGAGTTGCATCGGGTTGACCGATAAGCCCCACAATTGTGCTCGGGTCGCCGATTTGCAAAAGGAGTTGGGAAAGCATTTGGCGAGCGTCTTCCGCTGACATTTGGGGTGGCAGGACGATGAACTTTGGGAGCGAA
>OGCB01000337.1_pt1 | contig 13013 bp, 25 predicted proteins | sample 1570031 | NCBI WGS metagenome assembly OGCB01 (sample SAMN05518655, study PRJEB24509) | hot springs metagenome | isolation source: Octopus Spring Streamers, Yellowstone National Park, Wyoming, USA | place: USA:Octopus Spring Streamers, Yellowstone National Park, Wyoming, USA | collected 2011-10-11 | reverse complement strand
CCGCACTCGCAGCAGTAGAGTGCGGGCGTCGGGAAATTTTCTACGGAGGTGAGCAGTATGGATGTCAGGAAATTTGTGAGTGCAGTGTTGGCAGATGCGAAAATCCACAGGAGTCGTTGCGAGTTCAAGCAGTTCAGTGAAGATTATGCGCATGTAGTCATCAATGGCGATGTCAGCAGTGCTGAGTTCACAGTTCTAAAGCTCGACTAAGGTTTGGTCTGGACGCAGGTTTGGTATGCAGGGTTGAAGTTAGTCGTGTATGCACCGCCAGAGTTGCTTTGGCGAGAGCCAGTCTACGAGGACATTGTAGACGCAGTTAGAAAGGCGAAAGACTGGGAGGCGGAGGTGATTGATTGGACAGTGTTGGTTGACGAACTGGACGATGCGACTGCTGAATTGCTGCAGTCGTGAGAATTCAGTTGGCAGGAAAGGAGGGATTGGCATGAAGCGAGTTCTGCGCTGCGAGTTTCCGACTCTCGGAGAGCCGAAGTGTAGGAAAACGGCTCGTTGGTGTGTTGCAGGATGCTTTGATAGGCGACTGCAGTTCAGAATTCGTTTCTGTTCGCAGCACTTTGAACAGTGGAAGGAAAGGATGAAGAAGGCAGAACCGTCATGGGAGTTTGAAATTCAGGAACTGGCGTAACCTACCCAGTGGCGGCGAGTTCACCACTCGCCGCCACTTCTGCAATCGCACCATTGTGGGATGCAGGCAGGCGGAGAAATTTCGCCTGCCTGCGAATTTTTTTAGGAGGTGAGTGCAGATGGAGCGTGTAGATTTTCACTACCATGTTGATGTATTTGACACTGCAAGCAAGCCGTTGTGGAGCACTCGTGCGTTGCCGAAGAGTGCAGCGGAGCGAGAGTTCAGGCGGCTCATCGACGAGTACAGGAAACAAGTTGGGAAGTTCACTATCAGATCTGCGACGGAGAGAGACTGGGAGAATGGATTTGTCGGTGCAGTCAGGTTAGCAGTCAACCACAGGTTAGTCATTGCGCTGACGAGGTGCGACTGCGACTCGCATTAGTGGCAGGGACGGCGAGGCAGGGAGTGGAGGCGAAATTTTTGAGTGCTGAGGAGGTGCATGTTCTATGAAGTTCAGGAAGGCGACAGTGGTTCTGCACGAGGAGCGCTATGGCAGGACGATGACAGTGAGTGCGACGCCGTTTACGATTAACGGCTACTGTGAGCCGAGAAGTGGCTTCTTTCTCGATGTAGTCGTCCAGTATGGCGACACTAAAGTGAAACGGTCTGCGACAGTGATGAAACTTTTCAGTTTCGAGGACAAACAGGATGCAGAAGAGTCCGCATGGGTTGAAATTTCTGAATTTCTCCGCAGGTTGGCTTCCATTACTGCGTCAGTTTACACACCGCCAGAGTTTGACCGAAACAATGAGTGGCGTGCCTATGTGCAGAGCAAGGCACTGCGAGTTGCCTATGGCGCGCAGGAGAAGCGTTTCGCACTGGATGTCCTTGAGTGGGCAGAAGAGTTCGGCGAATACTGTGGGTTGTTGCGATTTGCCTATCTTTATTTTCTGGCAGGCAACGAGTTCTGCTATGCTAACAGACTGCAGACGATTGCCGATAGGCTTTTGGACGAACAAAAGACGAGTCGGACACTTGCGATAACTTTGTGATTACTTCTTCGCCTTCTGGAACAGGTAGAAGAGCCAGAACTTCTCGCCGCCGACTGTGATCTCAGTTGCACGCTTTGCGTTCGGTGCAGTTGGCGGTGGAGTAGGTTCTGCGCGCACCCAGATGTCCACTTTCTGCCCAACTATGGGCATATCAAACTGGACATCTGGGCGGTCGTCTGCTGCGTATTTGCGCAATTTTCTGACGCCTTGCTGCAGTGCCCACATCTTGACCAAGTCAAGCACGAGTGGCAGTGGCAGCATTTTCAGTCACCTCGCAGCATATTTATTCGTGTAGCAAATTTTAGCACGGAGGTGACCTGTTATGCAGGAAATTCGTGTTCGTTTGACTGAACCTGAGATGCAGTGCCTAAAGGAGTTGGCGCAGCAGGCAGGAATCAGTGTTGAAGAAGCGGCGAGTCGTGCGGTCAGGTATGTCCTGAAAGAAGTCATGCCTGTAAATCCGCAGTTCTACGAACAGCTGCGTTCCCGAATGTTCTGGGAGCACTACAGGCATTTGAACGAAGTGTTGCGCAGGAACGGAGGTGGGCAGTGATGGCGAAGGTTCTGAAGAAGGCGAAGCACTGGGCAAGGAGACTGCGTGAAATTTTCGGGCTTACCTGTGGCGCAGTTGCGACTTTCGCTGCAGGGCTAACGATTATTCTGGTAGTTGTCGTCTTTTCTCTTGTTGGTGCGTTGATTATCCTGTCGGTGAAACTTTTATGTCTGCCGTTAGTCGTTCTGGCGTCTCTTATCTACCCAGATGACCGAAACTACTCGCTACCTGAGCGCATCGTTGAAGATGTTCGTGAATGGTGGCGACTGATGCATGCCGAAGTTTGAGTAGTGCGAGAGAGAGCACCGCACCGCACAGGCTCATGAAAAACCTGTGCGGTGCGGAATTTTTTGATGGAGGTGAGTGGTCATGATGCAGGAGATTTTGCACTGGAAGCAAGAGTTGAGGCGAGTGCGGCAGGAATTTCTTCAAGTTTGGCAGAAGTGCCCGAAGTGTGGTGCGAAGTGGGCAGACATTGCTTGGGATGCAGAAAGTGACCACGAATTTCTCCTTGTTGAGTGTCGCAGTGGTCACCTGTTTAGAGCCGATGAGCAGTTCTGGTTGTTCGACTGCGACGACTACTCCGATGCAGGCGTTTATGCGCCGTCGGAGGAGACTGAAATGACGGAGGTGAGTGCGCATGCAGGATGAGCGCAAGAGCGTGTGCGTGCTTTTCAGGGAAGTGCAACACATCTTTCCGCCAGTGATGCGCAACGAGCCTGACCTGCGGAAGATGCTCGTTTCCAGTGCGCACTTTAGAACTCCCGAAGGAGACGACATTGAGTTGTACCAGACTGCCACACGAGAATTAGCGTTGCTGATCACTTCGGAGAATTTCAAGCAGGAAGCAACGCAGGAACAGGCAATGGAGATCTTGCGCAAGGCAGTCGCAAATGGAGTTTTCGATGAACTGCTACTTGCGATGACCGTGTTGAAGTGGCTCAAGCCACTCATACTGCAAACTGCAGACCATGCTGCACAGCGAGAAGCGAAATACCTTGAACTTCGCCTGATTGCTGGCGAAGTTCAGTGCGGAGGTGAGAAGTCATGAAGGTCAAAAACGGAGATGTCGTGTTTGAGTGGTCTGAGGCTGGAAAGTATCTGCCGCCACAGATTGCGATGCACGGCTACACAGTGATGGCGGTTCTCGGTCAGAACGCTAACTTAGAGTTCAGAGTTGGCGATGACAGGGTCGTGTTCGCCACTGACGAACGAGACATCTATGTCAGGGTGATTCCCTATGCGGGTTATTCCTGCCAGTCGCTTTCCGAGTTGGTTGCTGCGTGCGAGCGAATTCTGCAGAAGGCGACGGAAGAAGGAGTGTTCAGAGAACTTGAGACTGCGGTTACGGTAGCAGTAATGCTGAATTCCTATTTTGAGCGGATAGCGCAGCGCGTAGTGCAACGAAGCACTTCTGACTTGTGGGCTGCAATCAGAAGTCTGCAATCGCAACTGACACAGAAGCAGTGAAATCGTTGCAGCAACGAGCAGTAGCCGTGCGCCAGTGCAAAGAAAGTGCTGGCGCACGGCTTTGCAATTTTTTGCGACTGGAGGTGAGCAGGCATGAAGTGCCCGCAGTGCGGAAAGGAAGTTAGGCGAGTCATTGTTGAAGAGCGAACATTTCACAGAGTTGACTTTGATGTCACTGGAGTCCGCAGAAGAGTGCGTTGGAATGTTGATGGCGAAACACTCGGACTGATTATTCTCCACAGAGTAGGTGACGAAGCGTGCACTTTCACTCCCGCCGACGATGAGCACCTGCTGAACCTGCTTGCTGGTTGGCTTCTCAGCGAAGAGGACTACATTGACCCAGCGATTGAGCATCTGTTCACCGAAGAGAGCGAGGTGGTTAGAAGTGCTGAAAGCAAGTGATGGCTCGGTTTGGCTGCCAGTGACGGTGTCATCTGCGCCGTGCGAAATTTGCAGGCGAAAGAGCAAGTCAGTCGTCTACGAGTGCACCGAAGGCAAGTGGGCAGGCGTGCGTGTAGTCGCCTGCCCTGAGCATGCAGAAAAGGCGATTGAGCAATTTATTGCTGGAGGTGATGAGTGATGTTCGTGAGGAAAGTGGATGCGAAGACTACTCCGATTGCAGAAGTCTACGACGACTGGGAGCGCATCTGGATGGGCGAGAAAGAGATTAGGCGATTTTTAGCCTACACTGGACTGTCAGCACCGCCTTACAACCTGCGAGTTGAACACTTCCTGAAATTTCCTTTCCTGCATGGCATTTCTGCGGGCAAGTTCATGCGCAAACTGCAGAAACTCGGAGTCACTTGGAGTTTCAATCGTGATGTAGTGCGGCATGGTGTTCTTCAAGCAGTCGGCTACAAGTGGCGGGACATTGAAGAGTTTGAGCACATGCGAGTTTTTGGTCGCAAGGAGGTGAGTGCACATGCGGGCATTTAAGGTAGTGCGTTATTTCGGTGGCGGACTGGTTTCGTTGGACGGTGAAGTTGAATTTACTGAAGGTGAACGGCACACTGGCGTTTTCGTAGTTGAGTCGGATCTGGAAAATGCTCTCTACAGGACGAGGAGTTTAGCGTTCTTCTTCCACCGAGTTGTGCTCTACGAAGTGGACGCTGAACTCTTCAGTCAGCAGCCGAAACGCTACCCAGTTCTCGGTGCGCCGACACAACTGCGTCGGCGCTGGAAAGAACTGATGTTGGCAGGGAAACTGGAAGAGGCTGAACGCTTGTTTGAAGGCGAACTCCAAATCTACACTTACCCGCTCACCTATGAGCGGATTGCCTGCGCAGTGACATTGTTGCGCCCACTTATACTCGTCAGGCAAAGTGTTGCTCGGTTCGAGAAACCGAGAGTGGCTATAGTTCTCGATCCAGAGATCATGCCCTTAGTGCAGCCAATTTTCTGGAATTGGGAACTACATGTCAGCAATGGCTCAGAAGATCTGGACGCACTTGCATTCAAAATCGTGAAAATCGCAGGAGGTGTATGGTGATGGACAGGGAGAAAGTGCTGCAAGCACTCAGGGAAGCCCAAGCAGAGTACGACATCAAGGACCTTGACAGACTCGTCAGGGAGGCTTGGGAAGAAGGTGATGTTCTCTATGCTGAGATTGTCGTAGAACTGATCGAGCGAGCCGTTGAAATTCTGTTCAACCAGCATTTCCTTTGGGTGCACATCATAGAGTCAGAAGATTGCGAAGAGTGGATTCCAGACGGATGGTACTCCTTCGTTGCCGTGCACCCAGAGACTGGTCAGTGTCTGACCTTCTTCAACGACCCAGTTAATCGTCGCAAGTCTGCGAGTTTCAGGGCACGCATCAGAAATGCTGATGATGCCGTTGACGCAGTGATGAGGCTTGCCGAACTGATTGAGCAAAATCTAAAGAGTCGTGCCGTTGAGTAAATTTTGCGATGGAGGTGATGCCTATGCAGTTAGAGCAGCAAACTTTCACTGAAGAGCAAATCAAGCAAGCCATTGAAGAGGTCTGGCAGGAATTGCTGCAGGAAACCGACGCCGAAAATTATTCGCTCGAAGAGTATCTTGAAGACTACCGCAAATACTGGGATGACACGTGTTTCCCGAACGATATCCCAGAGTTGATTATGCGCACTGTCGAGAAAATTGTCGGAAGACCGTTATCGTGGTACTGCGAACTCGTTCGAGACCCTGCGGGTTTCACTGGCGAATACTCGTTCGTCGTGGTTGACCCAAAAACGCAGAAGTGCCTAACCTATCGTGAATACACTTCTGATGGCGTAAATGTCCATCGCTTCATCAATGTTGCTGGGACTGTTATCCACTACGAAGACATCGTCCGACTGGTCACCAAGTTACTCAATCAAATCCAGTCTGCGTTAGCCAATGCGTAGAACGCAGCAAAGCCAGCGCCGAGACGCTGGAAGTGCGTCTCGGCGCTTTTGCACAAATCTGCGAAAGGAGGTTGATGTCTATGGAGCGTGAGAAGATTATCGCTGCACTTGAGACTGCGTTCGCCGACATCTCTGGCGCTGAGTATGAAGACGAGCCTACAACCTTCGCTGAATTTCTCGAGTCGTTTGCAAAGCTGCGTGACCCAGACTTCCCTGTGTACTGGATTCCCTGGACTGTTGAAGAGGCAGTCGAAGAACTCACTGGCAGGAAATTCGGTTGGCACGAGGATGTTCTCAAGGACGAGTGGAGCTACACTGGCGAATTCAGTTTCATTTGCGTTGACCCTGAGACACTCAAGTGTCTGACCGCAGAACGCTCAAACGGTAGTTGCACAGTCAGCGTGGTGTTTCCAGTTCTCAACATTGACGATGCTGTGCAGGTTGTTGAGTATTTCCTGCGATTAGTGCAACAAGCGTAATTCTGCGCTACCGAAAGCGCCGAGAAGCAGGATGAAGAGTCCGTGCGTCTCGGCGTTTTGTGGATTTCTGGACTGGAGGTGAGCAGGCATGGCACAGCGAACTTTGCCGAAGCGAGAACGAGCTTTCTGGCGTAAAGTGCAGAAACTTGTTCTGCCAGAATTGGCAGGTAAAGTGTGGTTTCCGAGCTGGTGGCTGTCCAGTCGAGTCCCAGACGAGTTCAAGGAGTTCATGTTTGACAGGTTCTCTTCGGCGCTTCCGTCAGACGAGGAAAGCCTGCACGCGTGGTGTCTTGCAGTGCGAAGTATCGTCCGCTATCTCGTCGACTGCGATGAAGTCCAATACGATGTCCTTTACAACTATCCATCCTGTGATGGCTTCCCATCTTTGCTCCTGACTCGCAAAGGCAAAGTGCTCGGACTCGTGTCAATCTGTCCAGTGGACTACTACGAAGATGGTATTGCCAATTGGCAAGAACTGCGGGAATTCCTGCTGAGAGTTGCCGATTTGGTTCGGGTAATCCTTGAGAGTCCAAATCCCGATTCTGCGGCGCAAGCATCAGGAGGTGATGCGGGATGCCAGAAGTCTGGCGAGCCTGCGCAGTGAAGAATATTGACGCACTTCTTCGAGACATCTGCGGAGAGTGGCACAAGGTCTTTCGGAGACTCAAGAACGGTTACTGGCGTAGTCGGTTTCGGCGATTGTGGGAGCGTTGTGCAACGGAAGGCGAATTCTATGAACTGGCAAACGAACTGCACTTGACATGCTACGGCAAGGAACTGCCAAGGGAGCGGTGGTCAAAGGCATGGCAGTATCGGCTTATCCTGCATCCTGACTTTAATGAAGCGGTCCGTGAGTTCGCTAACGCTGTTATCGGGTTCTATTGATCTGCGATGACATTTCGCAGTGACATTTTCGTGCAAACTAAGAATGCACAGGAGGCACGCCCAAAATGAACGGTCTCTTCGTCTCTTTCGAGGGAGTCGACGGCAGTGGGAAAACGACTGTCACGAATCTGGTTGCAGACTATCTCCGACGACAAGGCTTACCTGTCCTGCTGACAGCCGAACCGCACACTGCTTTCATCAGGCAACTTCTGATGACAACCGATGAGAGAACTGCGTGGACGGAAACTTTCCTGTTTCTCGCTGACAGAGCCGAACATGTAGCGAAAGTAATCAGACCTGCTCTGCAGCGTGGCGAAATTGTGCTGTGCGACCGTTTCATTGACAGCACTATTGCCTATCAAGGTTTCGGGCTTGGACTGCCAGTCGAGCAACTGATGCAACTCAATGACACTGCAACGGGCGGACTTGTTCCGAACCTAACTATCCTGCTGGACATTGAGCCAGAAATTGGGCTCAGAAGGTCGCAGCGAAAGACAGTTTTTGAGCGAAGGTCACTGGAGTTCCACGAACGAGTTCGTTATGGCTATCTGTGGCTGGCAAGCAGAGAACCGCACAGAATCAAAGTCGTGAACGCTTCTCAGCCACTTGAGTCCGTTATAGAACAAACTCTGCAAATCCTGACCTGCAGCCTTCAGTCGTTAACGCTGCGCTGAACCAGTGAATTTCCCTGCACTGCCAAATTTCGTTGCGCAGTACAGTCGTCGCCTAATAACATGTCGTTTAAATATTCATGAAGAAAAAGAAAGAATAACTAACGGAAGGAGGTTATGTATTATGGAGCGACTGCGACTGTGGCTTAGTCGCACGCAGGACGAAAAATTCACTGCTGCCGAGAGGGAACTGAAGGGCGCAATCGTTGCACGCTACGACGAATTTGCTGACGAATGGTCTCTTGTGCGCAGTGTTGAAGACATCGCACCCAGCGCACTCGCTGAAATTGTCATCCAGACTGTCGAGGCTTTGCTTGGCTTGCAGTGGCGATTGGAATGGGACTATGACGCCGATGCAGATGACATGGTTTTGGGCAGTGGTGCAACCACTTACTGGTTCAAAGTTTCTGATCCAGAAACTGGTTATGTGCTGACGCACAAGACTTCCGGCATGACTGGCGAAAGACTCCGCTACTTTAAACTCATCGAGACTTTCCGTGACGCAGTTCAAGCAGTCGTTGACCTTGCAGATATTATCGCCAAGAAATTGCCTGTTGTGCGCGGTCAAGTTTCACTCATCAAGGAGGTGAAGTGAGATGGCATGCAAGATGATTGTGATGAGCGAAAGGGAGTTCAGGATGATGGTGCAGGACTGGGTCGGTATGTTGGATGATGAGGAACGAGAGAACACCGAAGCGTTGCATGAGTCGCTGCGAGAACTTTTCTTAATAAACTGCGAGCATGACACTCAGGGAATTATCGTCTGGAAAGGTGACATGGGTTGCTATCCGACCGAACTCATCTGGATCGAGGACTCAGACACTTTCATTGAGCACGCACTTAGAGAAGCGGGCTTAGCAGAGAAGGTAGGGAGTCATGGTGAAAACTACGCGCTGAAACAGGAGGTGGTCTCAAATGACTGAGCAGGAGTTGAAAGCGAGGATTGCAGAGATTGTGAAGAATGTCGCTCGTGAAAATCCTGACTACAGGCACGACCACGACAAACTCTGGCGCGCAGTGATCTCTGAACTTAGTTTCTTCGCGCAGGTGGGCTATCTGCGCTTCAACGGAAAGCGCATCAAACGAGTCACTGGCGTTGAAACTGAAGATTTCTACCTTGCCTACCTTTACACTGACATCGAGCGAGACGACGAACAGGGCTTATTTGGCTACGGCTACGCCTACAATCTCACTGACCCTGACCTTTCCGAGGCAGGCTACTTGTTCACGCCGAGGCGAGTCGAGGACTGGAAGGAGGAGGCGCAGTGATGGAACGAGAAGAACTGCTCGCTCTGCTTTCAACCTACCTTGACCTACAGCCAACCTACCGCAAAGACGAGTTGAAAACGCTGTGTCCGTTCCACGCAGAAACTCAGCCATCATGCTACATCAACATCGAGAAGATGATTTACCACTGTTTCGGGTGCGGAAAAGCAGGAACTGTGACATCAATGCTGAGAGACCTCGGCATTCAACTGGACAGCGAGCGCGCTGAAGCAGTTTCGGTGTTGGATGTGCTATCGGCGGCGCATGATTTCTTCCGTCAGCAGTTAAGGACTCGACTCAGAAACCCGCAAGACCCAGTCTTAGGTTTTCTCCTTCGCACTGACAGATTGCAGTTTGTTGGGTTATTTGAACTCGGCTATGCACCGCCAGAAAGAGACGCATTGTTGAATGCGCTCAGTCGCTTCCCGCCAGAATTGCTCAAGCAAAGCGGGCTTTTCTCGGACTCGCTTTATCCGTTGCTGCAGAACAGGATCACGATTCCACTGCGTGATGAGCGAGGCAGGATCGTCGCTTTCGCAGGACGAGCAATCTCAGATGAGCAGAAACCGAAGTTCATCAACACTCGCAATACTCCGCTGTTCCAGAAAAGAGCGTTTCTGGCGTTTGCCTACGAGGCTGCGCAGAAACTGCCGAAACACAAATTGCTCTATGTCGTCGAAGGCTACTTTGATGCAATGCACTTTCTCATCAACGACATTCCTGCCGTCTGCGTGATGTCCACGAACTTGACTCTTGCGCAAGCGACACTTCTCAAAAAGCTGCATGCGCAGCATAGGAAATTTTTCAAGGATGCTGAAATTGTCCTGCTGTTTGACAGCGACCCTGCAGGAATTGAAGCTACAGCGACAAACATTGCGATGCTCACGACACTAGTTCCACCGTCGATCCTGCGAGTGCAGGTCCTACCGCAAGGACGAGACCCAGACCAGTTTCCGATCAATGTGTTCGACAATCTCAAGCGCTATGACCCAGTCTCCGGCTTCGTTGAAGCAATTTGCAGAGTGAAGCCGCCGCCCTCGCCAGAGAAGGTTGCACGGGCGTTGCTAATTTTCCCAGACGAGATGCGTCGAACACTGTCCAAAATGCTTGATGGGCGCAGGAAAACTCTCGGAATTGCCTACCTGCGGTTAGTGTTCAATTTCTTTGGCAGCTTGCTGAGACGGGCAGCCAGAAGACCACCAAGCAAACCTTTCAGTTTTGACCTTTACACCATCGCAACTGCTGCAGTCATTCAAGGCAAACTGGAACTTGACCAACTCGGAGAATTGGTAGACGAATTCCCAGAAAACCTGAGAAAACTTCTGACGACACCACTTGAGCAGTTGTCTCGAGCTGAACAGGAGCAATACGCAAAACTCGCATTCATGCCTTACTCACTGCTGCCAGACGAAATCATCAAGGCACTTCTGAAAGCGTCCAAGAAGCGGAAACTTCTAAGCATCATCCAGCGCCTCGATAGCGCAAGTGAAGAAGAACTCCTTGCACTTAGCAAGGAGTTCGACGAGGCGCTTTCGGATCTCCTGTCGCTGACTGACCAGTTCTGACGCAAATTTTGCGCGCACAACTAAGCGAACGAACCGCCCGACTCCAGAGATACTGGGTCGGGCGGTTTGATTTTAAGCACCAAAAAAACTTCAACGGAGGTGGTCGTTATGAAGAAGTTCGACTTTGCCACTCTCGAAGGCGTCACCGTCACCATCAGCGTCAACCCTGCTGGGTTCGTTCGGGTCGAGTCGTTCGGCAGGTCTCGCAGCATGGCACTGCCAAAGTTTGCCCGCGCACTTCATGCCAACCCGAGCGCAGTCAGCGCCGAGCCACTCGAAGGCGCTGTCAAGCTCAGGCTCGGCGACGGTTCTGTCTGGATCGTCTTCGCCGACACACAGCACATCTCCGAAGTCCCTGCCACAGTCGCAGAGGAAGAAGAGTTCGTGAAACAGCCAGTTGCTGCTACCCAGCCACAAACTCCAACACCTACTCCTGCATCAGACGGTAACGGGAACGAAACTACGCAAAAAGCACCCAAAGTCGGTAACCGCAAAGCAGCGTTCTTCCAAGCACTCGCCAGCGTCCTTGCCGCACGAGGCTTGTCGCAGGAAGACATTCAGGACATCATCGCCAACCTGTCTGCAAGACGCCGTGACGGTGAAAGGGAACGCATTGACACTTCAACTCCAGAAGGCAAACTCCTCGCTGCGGCACGAAAGCTGTTCTTCTATCTGAAGCGCCAGTCTGTAACCCACTGGGAAAGCAAAGGTCCAAACCTGAACATCTTGTTTGATGGTAAGCGAGTGACCTTTGAGTTCCCTGACGGATACTCCATCTCCTACCCGCAGTAAAGGTTGATTGACCACCGCCGAGCGCCGGTGTCACTGCCGGCGCTCGGCATTTCTCTCTCATCTCTCTACACCCGTCATTTACACTCATGGATAAATCTGCTATACTTCAGAGCATAAAATTTGGAGGTGATCGGTTATGGTGTTGCAGAAATTGTTGCGGTTGCGTAAGGAACGAGAAGAGGAACTCAGGCGAAAGTTCTTTGAGGTGGTCGGACTCGAAGAAGAAGATGATGATGTCCGTGTTGTTGTCAGGTTGTGTGACAGACCGGAGTTGATTGAAGTTTCCCTCCATTGCAAACACTGCGGCTATGAAGCCCTTCTCGCTGTCCTTCTTCCAGAAGACCCTGAGTCATGGCGGGAGAAAGTCGTTGCGTCTGCAGGTAATGCCGTCGAGCGTTTTAGGTCGCACCCGTGCAAGCGGTTGGTGCGAGTCTGACTTTCTGACGGCGGAGGTGAGTTCGCATGGAGGACAAGAGCAAACTGTTAGTGGCTCTGCGCGACAGTGTCGCTAACCGAATTCAATCCTTGTTCGCTTCAGTTGCGCAATCAGACCAGCCACGCCTGCGACTCTCGGCATTAGGTTTATGCCCTCGCGCAACTGTGCTTTCGGTGCGGACAGGAATAACGGCGGACTTAACCGAGGCTGCTGGCATCCTTGCTGCAGGGCATTTGTTCGAGAATTTCATCGCTGAGGCGTTTGAAGGCGAGGAAATCTACCCGCAGTTTGAAGTTGAACTCGCAGGTGTGAAAGGTCACATTGACTTCTACTTCCCGCAACGAAAGTTCCTGATTGAGTGCAAAACTATAGCAGCTGCAAGGTGTTCTCCTGAATTCCTCCCTGTTGACCACCATGTCGTCCAAGTCCACGCTTACCTCTCAGCGCTGTTTGAAATGACATCGGAAGAGCACTATGCCGCTCTCGTTTACTTCCCACGAGAAAACCCGAGACTCTTTCAAGTCTTCACCTTCGCCTACGACCCAAGTTGGCACTCCGAACTCGTCCTTCGCATTGAACTTCTCAAACACGCCATTGAGACTGGAGAACTTCCGCCAATTCCTGCTGACTATGACGCAACGAAGTTTCCGTGCAGGTGGTTCTCTCGAATTTCTCGCATGGTCGTCCAGTGCCCATTCTACGAGCAATGCTGGCAGACAAAGAAGCAGGAGCAAGAAGAAGAGCCCAAAGTTCCAGAAGAGGGAAATGAAGAAAACCTTCCAGTCTACGACATGCCTGACGAGATTGAGGAAATCGTTGCCCTGTTGCACTCCATCAGGACACAAAAGAAGTCCCTCGAAGAACAGGAGAAGGCAGCACGCCAGCCACTTCTGGA
>OGCB01000335.1_pt1 | contig 13060 bp, 11 predicted proteins | sample 1570031 | NCBI WGS metagenome assembly OGCB01 (sample SAMN05518655, study PRJEB24509) | hot springs metagenome | isolation source: Octopus Spring Streamers, Yellowstone National Park, Wyoming, USA | place: USA:Octopus Spring Streamers, Yellowstone National Park, Wyoming, USA | collected 2011-10-11 | reverse complement strand
CCGATCGCGCAACATGCCATTCAACCGTTCCTCATGCACCGGATCGGGGCCATCCACCGCCTCCCCCAGAACCGGACGCACCTCCACGCGCACCATCCGGCCCTGATGACGGCGCTTGACCGCTTGCGTCAACCCCACCCCGGGCGTGAGCACCAAGGGCGGACGCCCCCGCTTTCCCATCGGTTGCGCGTCCCGGTCGATGTGGTTTGGGCTGGCCGACCCTCCTCACGGGGCAACAGGGCCTCGGTCAAGGTCTTCCACGCCCGGTCACCGATCTGATAGAGCAGGGCGACGTCAGCGCGCTACTCGGCGGTGAATTCGGGGACGCAATATCCTGCCATCGTTACCTCCCACAGCGAAGGGCAAATCGCTTCTATCATTCCCGAATTTGCCCATTTTGCCAAAGGGTTGTTAAAGCGGTGATTGTTCAAAACCCGGTGACGGTTCTGGACATCCTCCACTTCGGCGAGTGTTTTACCCCATCATTGGCTATCTCTCCCCCACAATAGGCCACCTGTCAGGTACAAAAGGCCATCCCTCCTCTACCATCGTTTACCTTCGCCAGATTGTGAACGTTCACATTAAAGTGTTAACCTGTTCTGAACCATCACAAATAGAAGTTACTCTATTCGCGACTTTAGCCGACTAATCGTATCATCAATGAGACCTATCCGAATCGAGGTGGGTTGGAACCCGTATCTTTCGCCAATTCTATAAATGAACTCGGTCACTAATTCAAGCATGCGGCCTAGTTCAATAAAGAATTCCAAAAATCTATTTGAATGAAGTGCTTTCTGAAATATCTCATCAAGATCGCGGGCAATTTTCAAGGCAATTTCACTATCTCTGTTCGCCAGCAGTTCTGATAATTCAACGAGAGCATTTAGTAAATCTCTTCCTCCATAAAAGATGTCAAATTGCAGCCTATTAAGCTCTGAAAGAAGTCTTTCATCCGCATACAAAGCACTCTTACCAGGAGCAAATGGGGCAAGCAAAATGCCGTTTTCGTCAAATATCGAAATAAGACTCCGATAGGCCTCATCAATCCTGTTTAGGGAACGGTCGGCAATGAATAAGTGCTTTCGGATTATATTTCGGTCTCGGTTACGTTCTCTCCTATACTGAGCCATCTGGATGATAAGTCCCGCTGCGCCTGATAGAGTTGCAAGGATAGCAAGCGCAAAGTGGAGAGGTTCTGGGTCTTTGTATTGGCTTTCCAAAAGTTCACTATGTTGATTGACCATTGTTACTCTCCCTCCATGTGTGGCCCGTGTATTGGTTGGCTGGCGAGTCAACCCCGCCAGCCAACCTCACCTAGACTGGAAAGAGAAGAAGCGTTGCTCTAAATAGCCACCCCTACGAAGGGAATTGAGAGCCACCATCTCACGGACAACTCATCATATAGCTTGCAAATGTCAAAAACGCGCTATAATTCCTAAAATATGCCATCTAAACCGCAAACTTCTGATTTGATTATATACCTACTTTCTTAGAATGTCAAAGATGGCAAGAGGAACTCCTTGACCAACTGCGCGAAGAATTATGCCTTAAACATTATTCTTATCGCATTGAACAGACCTACGTAGATTGGGCGAAGCGTTTCATTCTGTTCCACAACAAACGCAATCCAACCGAGATGGACGTCACGGAGATCCGCGCCTCCCTGATCCACCTCACACAAGACCATAACGTCTCCGCCTCCACCCAAAACCAGGCCCTGAGCGCTGTCCTTTTCTTGTACCGGGAGGTCCTTCACAAAGAGATCGAACCCGTCCTCCTTTCCACCGCCAAACGCCCGCAGCGCCTGCCCTCTGTCCTCACCCGCCAGGAAGTCCTCACCCTCCTGGAGCATCTCAGCGGCACTTTCAAACTCATGGCCCAGTTGCTCTATGGCTCCGGCCTGCGCCGGATGGAATGCGTCCGCCTGCGCATCCAGGATGTGGATTTTGAATACAAAGCGATCACCGTTCGGGATGGCAAAGGCGAAAAGGATCGCATCGTCCCCCTTCCCGAAACGATCATCCCTGCTCTGCGCCTTCAAATCGAACGTGTCCGCCTGCTCCACGCGGAAGACCTGGCCGCCGGCTACGGGGAAGTCTATCTGCCCGATGCGCTGGCCATAAAATTCCCCAACGCCTCGCGGGAACCGGGCTGGCAATATCTCTTCCCGGCCTCCCGCCTCGCCATAGACCCACGCAGCGGCAGGAAGCTCCGCCATCATGTAGACCCATCAGCCTTGCAGCGCGCCGTTCGCCAGGCAGCCCAAAAGGCCGGCTTCCAAAAGCGCGTCACCTGCCACACCCTGCGCCACTCCTTTGCAACCCATCTGCTCCAGGCCGGCTATGATATCCGCACCGTCCAGGAACTCCTCGGACATAAAGACGTCCGCACCACCATGATCTACACCCACGTCCTGGAACGCGGCGGCCGGGCGGTGCGCAGCCCGCTGGATTTTTAAAGAGTCCGGAGCAGCCGGTGGATCTCGGTTGGCGGAAAGAGGGGAGGGAGAGAAGAATGTCGCAGGGACCCCGAGCTCGGTGGAATCCATCGACGCTCCCTTTTGCTTTTTTCCATACCTCAAAACGAGGGGTTTGTCAAGCGCGGCCAAAATCGCAGGACAACTGCTCGCAGTTGTCCTGCAAGACGGCCAGGCCCGACAAAATCGGGACACACCCCGGATGGGGAGCCGGCCCTCTCTTCTCTGCCCCTCCTGGAGGAGCGATGGATGCAGTCAGCGAGCGGGTGTGGAGTGAGGGTAGAGCAGCCGATGAGCCCCCCCCGCCTTTTCGATGAAGCGGGGATCACGACGTTGACGGCGCCTTCTTTTCCGTGCCATCATGATAGCCGTTGAACCCCACTCAGTCCGGAGGAGGCGGGGCCGATGGATCCGCCCCGGCGCGGCAACGCGGATGGCATCCGCCTCCGGATCGCGGCCCGGTGCGCGCCCGAAGGGAGGGGAGGGCTTCCCCACCTTATGGGCTTTATGATCCGGGCAGCTGCGGACAGGCAGGAGCCTCTGCGCCGGCTGGGATGGCGGTCGAAATTCATTTCGAGCTACAGGCCTCCGGCTCAGCGGCCGGGCTCTTCACCCCGTGCATGGTCCGGATTAAGGGGCGAGGATCCATTCGCGGCATGCCATGACGCGCGCAGGCGGCAGGAAGATTCGACCTCCTCCTAATTAGCACGACCGCCGGGCCTTCCGGCATGGGTTTGGAACGAGGTTCGGCGCAAGCGAGATCCTCTTGCGGGAGGGACCTATGGGGAGCGAGGTGTTGCGGAACTACATCGGCGGCCAGTGGGTGGCGTCGGCGACGGACACCTACCTGGAGGTGCGCAACCCGGCCCTGGATGCGGTGATCGCCCGGGTCCCCCTCTCCACGGTGGAGGAAGTGAACCGGGCGGTGGCGGCGGCCCGGGAAGCCTTCGAATCATGGCGTCGCCTCCCCATCCCGGTCCGCGCTCGCTATCTCCTGCGCCTGCGGGACCAGGTGGAGCGGCGTTTTGAGGACCTGGCCCGCACCATCGTGCAGGAGCACGGGAAAACCCTGGAGGAGGCCCGGGGGGAGATGCAGCGGACCCTGGAGAACATCGAGGCGGCCGCCGGGATGTTCACCGCCCTCATGGGCTACCACACGCCCCAGGTCGCCGATGGGATCGATGAGGAATGCATCCTGGAGCCGGTGGGCGTCTTCTGCTGCATCGCGCCCTTCAACTTCCCCGCCATGATCCCCTCGTGGTTCTTCCCCTACGCCCTCGTCGCCGGGAACACCTACATCGTCAAGCCCTCCGAGATCTGCCCCATCACGCAAACCCGTCTCTTCGAGCTGATCCACGAGGTTGGCTTCCCTCCCGGGGTGATCAACATGGTCCACGGGGGGAAAGAGGTGGTGGACGCGCTGCTGACCCACCCCGACGTCGCGGGGGTCTCCTTCGTGGGCTCCACGCCGGTGGCGAAGTATGTCTACGCCACGGCGGCCGCCCACGGCAAGCGGGCCCAGTGCCACGGCGGGGCCAAGAACGCCCTGGTGGTGATGCCCGACGCGGACCTGGAGCGCACGGTCCCCGCCATCCTCTCCTCCGCCTTTGGGTCGGCGGGCCAGCGCTGCCTGGCCGGTTCCCTGGTGATGGCCGTGGGCGAGATCCACGAGCCGTTGCGGCGGGCCCTGGTGGAAGGAGCGTCCCGCATCCGGGTGGGTTACGGGCTTGACGAGGGCGTGCAGATGGGTCCGGTGGTCTCCCGCAAAGCCCTGGAGCGGATCCACCGCTATATCGAGCTCGGCCTGCGGGAAGAAGCCGAGCTGCTCCTGGACGGACGGGGGATCCGGGTGCCGGGCTATCCCAACGGTTACTTCATCGGGCCGACCATCTTCGATGGGGTGCAGCCGAAGATGACCATCGCCTGTGAGGAGATCTTCGGCCCGGTGCTGGGGGTGATCCGGGTGCGCGATCTGGAGGAGGCGCTGGAGATCATCAACGGCCTCCCCTATGGGAACGCCGCCTCCCTGTTCACCCGGGATGGACGGGCGGCCCGGGAGTTCCGGCTGCGGGTGCGCGCGGGCAACGTGGGGATCAACATCGGCGTGGCCGCCCCCATGGCCCCTTACCCCTTCGCCGGGCAGAAACAGTCCTTCTTCGGCGACCTCCACGGCCAGGGGATGGACACCTTATACTTCTTCACGGATCGCAAAGTGGTGATCACCCGCTGGTTCTAAGCGGCAGGCCCTCCTCCGCCCCGGGAGGGGGTCGCGATGCCGGGCGAGCGCCGGATCCTGACGGTGGACCTGGGGACGACGGGCCCCAAGGTGGGTCTGGTCTCGACGCAGGGAGAGCTCCTGGCCTGGGAGAAGGAGCCCACCCGGCTGTCCCTCCTGCCGGACGGCGGGGCGGAACAGGATCCCCATGAATGGTGGGAGGCCATCCGGCGGGCCACCCATCGCTTGCTGGAAGGGATCCCGGAGGCCCGGGATCGCATCGTCGCCATCGGCTGCACCGGCATGTGGTCCACCCTCGTCCCGGTGGATCGCGAAGGGGCTCCGTTAACCCCTGCGATCCTCTGGATGGACGCGCGGGGCGCGCCGGAGGTGGAGGAGATGTTCGGCGGCTTCCCCTCCGTGGCGGGCTACCGGCTCGATCGCCTGATCCTCTGGATCCGGCTGACAGGAGGGATCCCGGGTCATTCGGGGAAGGATTCGTTCGCGCCTCTCCTCTATCTGCGTCGCCGTCGCCCTGAGATCTATCGGGAGACCTGGAAGCTCCTGGAGGCGAAGGACTACCTGAACCTCCGCCTGACCGGGCGCGCCGCCGCTTCTTACGATTTCATTGCCTGCTTTGGGCTCACCGACAACCGGAACATCTAGCGGCCCGGGATCCGGACTTTCGGCTGGGGATCCCCGTGATCATGGGAGCGTTAGATGTCCAAGGGAGGGCTGTCGGCTCCGATGCCGTAGGCGATGAGGCCCCGCGGCGCCTCTTCATCGTCAGCGATAAGGCCCTTGTGGGTCCCACCCCCGCGCCTGGTAGGGGCGCAGCACCCGGCAAGCAAGCGGCGTCGTTGGCGCGCCTCGTTCATCGCCGGAGGAGCTCCATCAGCGTGATCTCGAAGGGCGCCAGCCGCAGCTCCCGGAGGGCTTCCTCGGCGCCCTCCTTCCGGTGGGTGGAGAAGAGGCACCGGCCCCAGGTCGGGAGATCGAGGCGCACGTGGGCCGGGCCTTCGCTCATGTTCATCGCCACCAGGCAGGCCGAGCCGTCCTCCCGCCGCCGGCGCAGGAAGACCAGGGCCTCCTCGGAATCCTCCGCCAGAGGGACGTATTCGCCCGCGAGCAAAGCCGGCGTGCGCTGCCGCAGGCGGATCAGACGCCGATAAAAAGCAAGCAGCGAATCCGGCTCCTCCAGCTGATCCGCCACGTTCACCCCCTCCTGGTAGTTCGGATGCACCGGAAGCCACGGCGCCACCCCCGGCGGGCAGAAGCCGGCGTTCGACGCCCGGGACCACTGCATCGGCGTCCGGCATTTGTCCCGGCCGAACCGCGCCCCGCGGATCACGGCCTCCTCATGGGGCGTTCCGAACAGCTCCCGCTCCACCGTATACCACCAGCGGCCCAGGGGATCCTTGAACAAGGAGAGGTCGGTGAGGATCAGATCCCGCATGCCGATCTCTTCCCCGTAGTAGAGGAAAGGCGTGCCCCACAGGGTGAGCATGAGGGCGGCGGCGATGCGGGCGATCTCCCGGTCGTGCCGGCCGTCCCCGTAGCGGCTGAGGACGCGGGAGACGTCGTGGTTGCCCATGGTGTTGCAGGGCCATGCGCCGGGGGGCAGCCCGGCCAGCCGCTCCCGCTGGTTCGCCCGCACCACCGCCGGCGTCAGGCGCGGGGCCTTCATCAACGGGAAGTTGAAGACCAGATGCAGCTCGTCCTCCCCGTTCCCGTAATACGCCAGGTCCTCCGTCTCCCCCACCAGCACCACGTCCCCATAGGCGTTGACCAGGGCCCGTAGCTCCCGCATCAGGTCGTGGACCTCGGGCAGGTCCTCCTGATAGCGGAACATCTCCTGGCGGATGCGCCACAGGCGCTCCCGCTCCGCCTCATCCGTGGCCGCGTTCCACGCCTTCAGCCACTCGGGGTAGCTCATCGGCGCCGTCTGATCCGGGAGCGCGGGATCCTCGAAGATCGTCCCCACCGCGTCCAGGCGGAAGCCGTCCACCCCCATGTCCAGCCAGAAGCGGACGACGTCGAACATCGCCTGTTTCACCGCCGGGTTCCGCCAGTTGAGATCCGGCTGCTCCTTGAAGAAGAAGTGATAGTAATACTGGCCGGTCCGGGGATCGTATTCCCACGCGGAGCCGCCGAAGATCGAATGCCAGTTGTTGGGAGGCCCGCCGTCCTTGCCGTCGCGCCAGATATACCAGTCCCGCTTCGGGTGATCGCGGCGGGAGCGGGATTCCTGAAACCACGGGTGCTGATCGGAGGTGTGGTTGAGCACCAGGTCCAGGATCACCCGGATGTTCCGGCGGTGGGCGTCTTCGAGGAGGCGGCGGAAATCCTCCGGGGTCCCGTATTCCGGGGCCACGTTCATGTAGTCCGCGACATCGTAACCCCAATCCACCAGCGGGGAGGGGTAGTGGGGGCACAGCCAGATGGCCTCGACCCCCAGGTCCTGGAGGTAATCCAGATGGCGACGGATCCCCTCCAGGTCTCCGATGCCATCTCCGTTCGCGTCCGCGAAGCTGCGGGGGTAGATCTGATAGAACACGGCCTTCTGCCACCAGCGCAGGGATGTCATCGGGCAACCTCCGCGCCTCGGTCTGGGTTCCAGCGCCCCGGGGAGGGGGGCGAAACGGTCGGCCTCCTGTAACGAGTGAGGGATTTTATTCGGGTGAAGGCGGATCGGCAAGGGGGCGGGCGAACAGGCCGATTAGGTGAAGGCGCCACCCGCGCAGGGGGCGCCACGCGGTGAGCCGTTCGTAAAGGGCGGCGAGGGCGAAGAGGAGGGGATGGAAGGCCAGATACGTGGGATCCTCGACCTCGAACCAGGCGATCTCCTGCAGGCCGGCCGCGCGGAGGAGGCGGCGCAGCGCCCCCGGCGTGTTGGCGCGATAGAAGGTGGGGAAGATGTCCTGGGGCGCGCGGCCGTAGAGGCGGCGCACCAGCGGGCGGCGCCAGCGCGATGGGATGGCGCGCCCCAGGGCGACGAGGGGATGGCGGGCGTTGGGTGTGAGCAGGAGGAGATGCCCTCCCGGCTTCAGCACGCGGGCGATCTCCTGGAAGGCCGCCCGGGGCTCCGGCAGGTGCTCGATCACCCAGGTGCAGAGGATCAGATCGAAGGTTCGCGCGGGGAAGGGCAGGGCCTCCAGCCGCGCCTGGGCCCGGAAGGGGAGGATGCGGTTCTCCCGGAGGGAAGGGACATCCGCATCCACCCCGACGGCCAGGCCCACCCGCTCCTGGAACCGGCCCAGCACCCCCCAGCGCCCGCATCCCGCATCCAGAGCGCGGACGTGGGGGAGGAGCAACGGCTCCAGCAGGGCGTTCAGGACATCCCCCGCCGGCCGCCATCCCGGCCGTTGCGCCTGATACCGGCGGCGCGCCTGCTCCTGACGGGAGAGCTCCAGCATGTGCGCCTCAGGGGGAAGGATCCGTTCCATCTCCCATTCTGGCTCCGGTTTCCAGGCCTGTCATCGGATGGCCCACGGACCGTCCCGGGAACGAGGGGCCGCCGGGCTCCTGGCCGGTGATCCCTTTCGGCCGCAGGACATTTGGGCAACTGCTCGCAGTTGCCATGGAGTCCTCTCCGGCCGACGACGAAGCCGGTGGGGGCGCGAGGGGTCTCCGCCGGTTTTTTGTCAGCGCCGCCCGATGTGCTAACTTGAGGGTGGTCCGCAACCCTCATTCGGGATCGCCCGGATGGAAGCGGCGGCGCGCGTCTTGCTGGAGGCCCTGAAGCGTCTCCTGGAGGAGGGCCCCTATGAGGCCCGGCTGGTGGGCGGGGCCGTGCGGGATCGCCTCATCGGCCGGGAGCCCAACGACTTCGACGCGGTGGTGGTCGGCCCGGCGCTGTCCCTCGCCCGCGCCCTGGCGGACGCCGTGGACGGGGCCTTCTACATCCTGGACGCCCGCCGGGAGTTCGGGCGCGTGGTCTGGCGGAGCCCGCAGGGCCGCCGGTTCTACGTGGACCTGGCCCGGCGGGAGGGGGATTCCTGGGAGGAGGATCTCCGGCGCCGGGATTTCACGATCAACGCCATGATGGTCGAGATCGAGGCCTTCCTGCGCCCGGAGGGGTTCGTCCCCTTCGATCCGCTGGGCGGGCTGGAGGATCTGCGGACGGGGTGGCTGCGCCCCTGCGCCCCCGATGCCTTCCGACGCGACCCGGTGCGGACGCTGCGGGCGGTCCGCTTCGAAGCGGAGCTCGGGCTCCGGCTGACGCCGGAGGCGGAAGCGGCCCTCGTGGAAGCCGTCCCCCGGCTTTTCCTCGCCGCCGCGGAACGGATCCGCGATGAGCTGGTCAAGATCCTCCTCCTCCCCCCGGCCGTCCGGAGCCTTCGCCGGATGGAAGCCCTGGGGCTCCTGGAGCGGGTCCTGCCCGAGGTGGCGAGCCTGCGGGGCCTGACGCAGAGCCCTCCCCATGTGTGGGACGCCTATGCGCACACCCTGCGGGCCGTGGCGGCGATGGAACGGCTGCTGGGGTCGTGGGCGGAGTCTCCCGAGCTGCAGGATCTGCCGCCCCGATGGGCGGAGGTGGAGGCCGCGATGGCGCCCTGGCGGGAGCGCCTGCAGTCCCGCTGGGAGGAGGAAGTGGCCGTCGGGCGCCCCCGGCGGGCGCTGTTGCTTCTTTCCGCCCTGCTTCACGACATCGGGAAGGCCGGAACCCGCACCGTCGAGCCGGACGGACGGATTCGCTTCATCGGCCACGAGGCCATCGGGTCGAGGTGGGCGGCCGATCGGCTGGAGGCGCTCCGCTTCAGCGGCGATGAGATCGAGGAGGTGGAGACCCTGGTTCGTCATCACATGCGGCCCCACGGGATGGCGCGAAGGCTCACCCCGCGGGGGATCTACCGGTTCTTCCGGGAGGTGGGGGAGCGAGGGGTGGACCTGGCGTTGCTGGCCCTGGCGGACACCCTGGCCGTGTGGGGGCCCACGCTGACGGAGGACATCTGGGGCCCTCGGCTTCGGGTGGCCCAGGCCCTCTGGCAGGCGTTCTTCGAGGCCCCGGAGCGGTTCGTCCGCGTGGTTCCCCTGATCCGGGGGGAGGATCTCCTGGCCATGGGCGTGCCGGAGGGCCCCCAGATCGGCCGCCTTCTGGAAGCCATCCGGGAGGCCCAGGCGGCCGGCGAGGTCACCACCCGGGAGGAAGCCCTGGCCCTCGCCCGCCGCCTGATCGACGAGGCCGGGGAATCGGAAGGACGTGGATAGCGAGGCGCGCTTCCAGAGAGGGCCGCTTTTGCTAAGACCGGAAGACTAAGGATCAATGATCGAAGGATCCTTCGTGGAAATGGACTCAGAGGCACGCTTCCATCACTCAGAAAGGTTTTATTTTGAACTCTTTAAGAGCAATATGCCGGGAATCAAGTAAAGCACGAATGGGATAAGAAGAAGGGGCACGCGCATCTCGTCACCCGGCATAAAGAGGAGGAGTTCAGGCTCTGGACCTATTGGACGGGCAGAATGTAGTTCACGCCACCTCTCAAATTCCCGAAGTCGTTCAGCAAGCAAATCCACAAAAACTACTATTTGTGGTATAATTCCAAGCAAAATTACAATTATTGCAAATAATTTTTTAACAAAAAACCTATGTTTTATGACCATAATTGAGCCTAAAATTATAACTATGGACCAGAAGGTATAAAAAAGAAAAGCGAATCCTGCTCCCAATGCTGCTCTTATCAATGCTCCGAAATCACCACCTGTAGGTGGACTGAGAAGAGTTTTTATGTATAGAAAAGCTAATACTATGGCTCCTATTATTCCGGAAATCAGGAATTCATATCCAATTATGAACAGTGATTTTATATTAGAAATGAGCAATATTCCAGGAGTGAGGTAAAGTAAAACAAGAGGAAGGATAAGGAAAGCGGCATCCTCCCCACTAAGGGAGACAGCAACCAAAATTAGAATAATTCCAAGTAAAGTTATAATTGTGTCGATGATTTTTTAAACAATTGTTCGTGCTTTCTGACTAAGATAGACCCTGGAATTATAAACAAAAGCCACGTGAACCCTGTTCCAATAAACACTCCTGCGTAAAAGGCTTCAGGATCGAATTTTAGAATTATGTTTTGTATTAAATTGATAATTACCGACATAGCTCCCATTATTATCCCGATATTCAGCAATATATACCCAACCACGAACCTCTTTTTCATATTTAACCCCCTTCCTTTATACAAACCTGCGGTTCCTGGATGGGCTCCGGGAAGGATTCGGAAGGCTGATCTTCAGACCCGAAAAGCGTCCTCCTCCACCTCCGGAGCCTGGTCGGCCTGGCACGCCTCCTGATCGCGGGAAAGGTTCTGAGCGGCGCTCCGGGATCTCCGACGTCTGCCCCGGGCCCTATCGTTCAGGGACCGGACAGGGAGAAATAGGTATTTAGAGGCTCATCATGCCATAACAGTCGCTCTACTCGACCTGTAAGTGTGAACACAAGTTCGATCGTCTCCTGGCCCTGCCAGCTAAGGAAGGGGACGTCTCGGTAAGGCGGCGGTCCCAAGAACGCGGGCGGGGAGAGCGACCCGTCGCTTTCCTTCACCCGGAATGACCCGAGCAAGACGGTGCATGGATCGGGGCGGCTGCATCGCAGCCGTAGCCTCGCTATGTACCACTCAGGCAGCCATCCTTCCCCTTTCGGGGGTTCAACGCGTTGGACGGAGCCGGTCTCGTCGACGACCGGCAGGGATTCGGAGGTCGTCCTAGAGTCCAGCAGGGTGATCTCCATCCCCTCGGGGATCTGGACCGGTTGGCCCGGGGGGAGGGACAGGTCCGGCAGCTTCCTGTTCCACACCAGCATGTCATACAGCCGCCCGGGGGTGGATACAGGGAACGCGAGTTCGAGCGTCTCCTGGCCCTGCCAGCTCAAAAGGGACTCCACCTGTCGGTAAGGCGGCGGTCCCAAGAGCACCGATGAGTAGCTGGAGAACGCCTCTGGGGAGAATGACCCGTCGCTTCGCCGCGCCCGGAACGACGGGATCAAGATGGTGCAGGGATCCGGGCGGCCGCACCGAAGCTGCAGCCTCACGATGTGCCATTCCCACCCCTCGGCTCCAACGGGCACGACACCGGCCTCGCCGACGACCGGCAGGGATTCGGAGGTCGTCCTGGAGTCCAGCAGGGTGATCTCCACTCCCTCGACGATCCGGACCGGCTGGCCCAGGGGGAAGGGCAGGTCCTTCATCTCCCTTGGCCAGGAGGCGGGTGCGGAGAACGCGAATTCGAGCGTCTCCTGGCCCTGCCAGCTAAAAATGAGCTCATCAAAGTCGAGGTATAGGTATGGCGGCGGTCCCAAGAGCGTCGGTGGGGAGGACGACCCGTCGCTTCGCTGCACCCGGAACGCTCCGAGGGAGATGGCGCAGCGATCGGGGCGGCCGCACTGAAGCCGCAGCCTCACCACACGCCACTTATACCCTTCCGGGGCTCCATAGAGTGTGACGGAACCGGTCTCGTTGCCTACCGGCAGGGGTTCGGAGGTCACTGTGGAATCCAGCACGGTGATCTCCACTCCGTCGGGGGTCCGGACCGGTTGGCCCAGGGGGACGGGCAGGTCCGGCACCTTTCCCGCGAGGGCCGGCGGGAGGGGCGTCAGGGGGATGACCGCCCGGTGTTCTAAGCTCTCGAGCGGTACAATTGGGGCTAAGAGAGTAACGCCTACTTTGCGGGCGGAGAGCAGCAGGTAGGCGGGCGCGGCGTCGGCGGGCACCCGGAACCGGCACTGCAGGCGGAGAGGTTGTTGCCCATCGGATTGGATGTCGGCGCCGCATAGCGCCCCTTCCGGCCCCACGAGGGCGAACGTCCCGGATCCGGCGCGCCAGATCACCAGGCTGACCCATGTGCTCCTGTCTCCTCCGACGCTAAGAAAGAAGGGGTTGAACTGCTTCCGCTGTTCCAGCTCGGCCGGGGTCAGAGGCTGGAGATGCAGCGAGACCTCCACCTGGTTCTGCCGGACGGCGGCCTCCCGGATGGTGACTTCGAACGGGCCGATGACGGCCGTGTCGCCGAGGGAGAGCCGGCGCAGTTCCTGCAGTGTGGCGAGATCGATGAGCGCTTCCGCGACGGGCGGGGTGGGCGCCGGCGAGGGGGCTGGAGGTGGAGCGGCGCGTTTTTCTCCCACGCATGCCAGCAGCGCCAGGGGGGAAAGCCCGAGCAGGACCAGAAGAGGAACCCGCCGGTTCCAGGCCGCTATCTCCCGGAGCCACACGGACCATCGGACCGTGGCCGGACCCGCAGCGAGCCGTCCCAACCGCCCGCCCATGCCCGGACTCCTCCTGGGGGCGTGAGCCGATTTTAATTAGGCTCATGTCCTTAAATGATCGGAGAGGAGGAAAGCCAACCATCCTCCCCTCTCATTGAGCAAAAGGCTC
>OGCB01000332.1_pt1 | contig 13085 bp, 15 predicted proteins | sample 1570031 | NCBI WGS metagenome assembly OGCB01 (sample SAMN05518655, study PRJEB24509) | hot springs metagenome | isolation source: Octopus Spring Streamers, Yellowstone National Park, Wyoming, USA | place: USA:Octopus Spring Streamers, Yellowstone National Park, Wyoming, USA | collected 2011-10-11 | reverse complement strand
CTATACATGGACAGAAACTCTTCATCCACACGGGCTATAAAGCCCTCAATCTCGTCCCTAAGAGGGACGATTAAATCTATAAGTCTCAGTTCACTCATGGGATTTATTTTAGGAAAAATATGTTGAGGTGGTGGGTTTCGAAAGGGAGGAAGAGGAAACAGACTTCTAAGACTAAACTAACTAAATAAGAACCAACTTTTATCTTTTTTAAAGCCCAGCCAGGGGGCCGGGCAAGAGAGGGATGCGCGAGAGGGGTTATTCCTGACGGGGTAGATGATCCTTAACTTGAAATCCGGACTCCGCCGGTAAACAAACCGTTACCACCCATCTACCTTCCGATGGTCGGAATGTTGAAATCACCCGTATAGTCCCTATGGAAGTTTCGTAAGTTCCCGAGGCTGGAGCTATTAGGTGTGGTGCGAGGAACAAGGGGATACGACGTGTGGTTTTCCCCTCTCGCAGCATCTTCCTCCTCTTATTGATAGCCATTGCTACCAGCTCAGATATTGACACTTCTCTGAGCTGGATTTGGGGCTGCTGGTTCTGTCCTTGGGCAGGGGTAGCTGCTGCTACTGGTTTCCTCATGTCTGCACCTCCTTTGGCCGCACTCCCACAAAAGGGGAGCGGTGGGCTGGGGGTAATCCCCCTTGGAAGGCCCACCCGAGGCGGCCCTCACCAATTCCATCTCAAAACCCAAACCCGCACAGGGCTAAGTGCCCTGTGCCATTTCTTCTATCATCACCTCTTCTTCTTCTTCCTGTTTCACCAATTCCTCTTGCTTTGCTTTCTTTTCTTCCCTCATCGGAGAAATTAGCACCACTCCGTTTTTGCTTTGAATGTTTATGTGGCCAAATAGGGCTAAGAAATACACCGTCTCAAAGGGATACAGAATATTCTCCTTCTCACAAAGTGCACTAAAACCTTGAAGAGTGATTTCTCTGTCTATCTTGGGAAGAACCCTCTCCTTTGCCAGCACCCAGCTTCTTCTAAACCTCTCCCTCTGTTCCCACAAGTTTAGCACTTCATCAAAGCCCAGCATCAGCATCCTTGAGAGTGCCCCCTCTATCCTGTTTGCCAGCCTCCAATCTATCACCGTATAGCCATAGTTTTTAAGCTTCTCCAACACATACGGAGGCCTCAACCACTTCCCGTTCTTTTGCTTGTATGTTATTCTCAAGTATATGGGCTTGACCTCGGCCTTCTCCGCTATCTGCCACAAAAGCCTCCCATCATTTGACGCTATCACAAGCTTTTTCGCCCTGCTTTCCCTTACCACCTCCTCTACCAAGTCCATATCCACATTCTGAGATAGCCGCACCATTGCATTGTATTTACTCCATACCTTCATCATCTTCTGCCCTGCCTTTTCCCAAGTCTGATTTTCTGGATTTACCACAAAGTAGATGGGAGAAGTCCCAAAGCTTTCCCTTATCTTCTGAAGAAGATGGCTTTGGTCCGCAAAAAAATAGTTGGGTGCATCAATTAAAACCGCCTTCCTAATTTCCTTAGACATACTCTTCCCTCCGCTTTTTTATTAACTCCCTTCGGTTCGCACCAGCAGGGTTTCTCTCCCGCCAGCTTTTGCGACCCGAGGGAGTAAAAATAAAAAACTTCTAAAAACCCAAAAACCAGTCCTCCATCCTCCCTTCTCTACTCGGGAGGACAAAAGGACACTCCTTCCTATTCAGTTGTCAAGTTGACAAGGGACTGCCATAAGGCAATCCCTCAAAATACCCTTAATGTGGATTATACGCCCATCAAAAAAGGTTGTCAAGAGGTTTTTATGAGTTAACTAAGTTTAAAAAGCAGGTTGTTAACTTAGTTAACCCTTGCCATCGTATTCTAAATCCAAAAGTTTCCAAGTGTAGCATTCTTTTGTTCCTTGAGGGAAGAGTTGGATTATTGCCCATACTATGCCCACATGCTTGTTTTTCACCACGATTTTGTAGATTTTTTCTTTGCTACTTATGGTTTGGACATCTAACAGCTTAGTGCGGCCGTGTAGCAGTTCTTTTTCCGCAATCTGGCAAAGCTTCTTCCTAATAGGTTCAGGACGGGCAAGTAGCTTTTTGTGTAAGTCCTCCGCCCTCATAGAAGGCATTTTAGCTTTTACAGGGTTAACTAAGTGCTTAGGTTTTTGTGTAGAGTTAGTTAACCCTTTTTCTGTTTGTTTGTTTTTCTACCTTTGAGTTTAGGCTTGGAGGTCTTCTTTGGCATTAGCTTCTCTGTGGGCACATGTATGTTTTTGGACAGATAAAGCTTGAGTTCTTCTTCAACAAAGCCCTTTATCCCTTCCAAAAACTCCTCGTATCCTTTTTTGCCCTTTCTTTGGGTGTAGATGCTTTCCAGTTTTTTCTCCCACTCGGAGGTCATCTCGGGCTGGATTATCTTTCTCCCTTCCAAGAACTTGATTAGGGCTTTACCCTTTTCAGTGGCTATAAGGCTTTTGCCTTTGAGGTATATATAGCCTCTTTCCTTTAGGGTGTCTATTATGCTGGCCCTTGTGGCGGGAGTGCCAAGAGAAAGCTTTTCCATCTCCTTGAGAAGGCTTCCCTCAGTGTAGGCAGGAGGCGGTTCTGTGAATTTCTTCTGGACTAAGACCTTTTCCTTTTTTACCCTGTCTCCTTTGCGTAGGAAACTCAGATCTGGCTGTGTCTCCTCTAAGGGTTCTACCTTTCTCCACCCTAAAGCCAAAACCTTCCTTCCATAGCTTACAAACTCATACTTTCCAAGCTTGGTAATTACCTTAAAGCTTAAATACTCAAAGGCAGGCATAAAGACCGCAAAAAAGCGGTTTTTGATAAGTTCATAAAGCTTTTTGTCGTCCTCATTTGCTTCCTTAGGCAGTCTGTCTAAAGGGATAATGGCATGGTGGTCTGTTAGCTTGCTGTCGTCAAAAACCCTTTTGCCTACCTTGTCCACATTCTCTATAAGGTCTTCTCTGCCAAGCTTTCTCAAAACTTCCTTCACAAGTTCCTTGTTCTCTTCAGACAGATACTGAGCATCAGTCCGTGGGTAGGATATGCACTTTAACTCCTCGTAAAGCCTTTGGGCAACCGCCAAGGTCCTGCTGGCACTCCAACCAAACTTCTCATTTGCCGCCCTTTGCAAAGAGGTAAGAGAAAAAAGCGGCGGTGCATACTCCCTATTTCTCTCCGCTTGAAGTGCCGCTACCACTCCCGTGCTTTCTTTCTCTAACTCTTTGAGTATCTGCTTTGCCTTTTCTTCTGACAGCCGTTCTTCTTTTTCCTTAAAAACCAACAGACCCTCATAAACCTTCCCGTCTTTACTAAACACTCCCTTTATCACAAAATAGGGCTGAGGCTTGAAGTTCTCCCTCTCTATGGTTCTCTTGACAATTAGCGCCAATGTGGGAGTTTGAACCCTTCCTACACTCCACACGCCATTGCCCGCCCTTAAAGATACCGCCCTCGTGAGATTTATACCCACAAGCCAGTCCGCATGCTGACGGGCAAGCGCCGACCAAAAGAGACTGTCAAACTCCCTTATAGGCTTGAGTGCTTTGAGTTCCTTCCTCACCACATCAGGAGTTAACGCCTTAGAGGTCCACAACCGCCAAGTCCTGTCCCAATTCTTCCAGCCACTGTGCATAAGTATCAGCCGTGCTATTAACTCTCCCTCCCGCCCAGCGTCTGTGGCCACTATAACCTCCCTTGCCTGAGACAAAACCTTCTTTACCGCAAAAAAGTGTGAGTTTTTTGCCTTGTAAAGAAACTTCTCAGGAAAGATAGGGAGACTTTCTAAATCCCACTTCTGAGGCGCCACGCTATCATCTATCTCCAAAAGATGTCCCATCGCCCAAACAATTACATACTCGCCAGCCCTTATGTGGTCTTTGTTTTGAACAAAACTGCCTAAGGCTTTGGCTATGTCTTTGGCTACGGAGGGCTTCTCAGTAAGAATTACCTTCATAAGTGCTTTTCAAACACCTCATATATGCCCAAAGCCCAATGAGGTGGAAGACGCATCTCTACATCCTTTATCCTTATAAAAACCTTGCTGTCAAAAGGAACGCCTCGTTGTCTCAAAAAAGCCCTCACCATAGCATTGGCAGACTTGCCCGCCTTCTTGGCATTTTCCCTTATTTGTCTTACCCACTCCTCTATAGTCCTCACCTCCTTCACCACGCTTCCATCAGGACGCTTAAGCGAAACCTCCAAAAGCTTCTGAGTATTCTCCTTTATTTCAATCTTTTCTCCTACCACCAAACTCTTATCCTCAGTTCCCACCCTCTGCAAAGACTTCTCCCTCCCAAAAGCACTTGCAAGCATGCTTGCAAAAAACCTAAAAATCTGAGACCTATCATGCAAAAATACCTCCTCCCGCTTGCCCAAACTGTCCTCTATAGCCACCAAAAGCCCTCTCTCCTGAAACTCCAACTCAAACCTGTTGCCATGAAACTCTATCTGACACTTCGTATACCCAACAGTCTTAGAAGTCATCTTCCCAATGTAGATAAACTCCTCAGGGTTCAGCACTATAAACGCCCTGTCTCCTTCCATACCCTCCTTCTCTATCCGTATCCTCTCAGTCTCCACCTTTGTTTTGGACACCACCTCCGCCTCAAAATCCGCCATCCCATACCCCGCAGCTAAACAACCACCCACAAACCTAATCAGATTGGAAGAACTTAGCACATCGCTTGCCTTCAACCCTCTTCCGCTAAGCACCACAGATACGCTTGCTTCACTGGGCATCACCCTAAGCAGCATATCAAAACTTGCTACCCAAACCTGACTACCCTCTTCTATCCTCACTACACCCATACTTTACATTTTACCTTTTTTTATCACCAGAAACGGTTAACTATGTCTTAACCAAAGAACAAACAATTAGTTAACCTATAATAACTCCCATGAGGGTGGCGGTAGATAGAAAGGAATTTGAGGAGGTGCTTAAGAAGGCAAAGCTTGCCACAGAAAAAAAGACTGCCAATCCTATTCTGAACAACTTTAAGCTTTCTGCTAAGGAGGATAGGTTAAGCATCTATGCCACAGATTTGGAAAGCTTTTTGGTTTTTGAGTTGCCCGCAAGGGTGGAGGAAGTTGGAGAGACCTCTGTTCATGCGGGCAAGCTGACTTCCATAGTAGAGGAGTTGTCCTTGGCGGAGGTTTATATGGAACTGGTAGATAGCAAGCTAATTATCAGAGGAGGGAAAAGCCAGTTCAAGCTGGTTTGTGCGGACCCTTCTGAGTTTCCAGAGTTTCCAGAGGTTCAGTGCAAAAGTGCCATCCCAAGCAATTTGCTACTAAAAGGCATATCAAAGGTAGGCTATGCCCTTTCCAAAGAGGACACCAGATATGCCCTTCAGGGTATGTATGTGTCAAACAAAGACGGCAGGCTTCACTTTGTGGGTTCTGATGGCTACAGGCTTGCCCTGTATATGCCCGAGGGAATTCCTCTGGAGGAAGAACTTCTTTTCTCCCGAAAAAGTCTGAAGGTTTTGGAAAAGCTTTTGAAAGATACTATCGGAGAGGTGGAGGTGGGCAAAGACGAAAACTTTGCCCATGTGAAGGGAGAGGGTTGGAAGCTTTCTGTAAGACTTCTGGAGGGAGAGTATCCCGACTACATGGCGGTTATACCCACTGACTACACACTAAGCGTTCTGCTTGACAAAAATGAGTTTGAAAATGCCCTAAAGAGGCTTTCTTCAATAGCATCCTCTTCAGCTTTTCCTGTGAAGCTTGTCTTCAAAAATGATTTTGTGCGAGTGGAAATTTCAGATCCCGAGTTTGGAGAAGGGAAAGATGAAGTGGATGTGCTGGAATATTTTGGAGATTCAGAACCTATGGAAATAGGCTTTAACGGAAAGTATTTGCTGGAAGCCCTTGAGGAGTTTGACTTTGAGAGGGTTCGCTTAAAAGTAATAGACCCAGACAGCCCTGTAGTCCTTGAAAGTGCAAACTTGGAAAAGGACCCTTATCTTTGCATCATCATGCCAATGAGACTGTGAGATGTCTTAACCCTCCTCTGCTTTTTTTTACCCTTTGTAAGGTTTAATACCTTTCCCACTCTTCCATTATTTTGTCTAATATTTTCTCTTGCATCTCGCCAAGTTCATACGCAAGGCATATGTAAGCAGGGAGAAAATAATTTCCTTTAAACCCTCTTTTCCGTTTCTCAATGTATCTCTCCCTTCCACTCATCACTAAAATCTCTAAAGTCCTTTGCCATTATCTGGGCAAGTTCGGGCAAAACATCTTTAAGCTTTTTGTCTCTCATGAGTGGAAGGAGGTGTTAAAAACTTACGCTGAATGACCATTCTCTTCACAGAATTCACTTACAATCTCTTCCAGTTCACCTTTCAACTCCCACATTCTTTTCTTGCCTTGTAGAAACTCTTCTAAAGCCTTTAAAACCTTTGACATAGCTTTTTCATCCTGATGGGAGAAAACTTCCTTAACACAACCCATTATGTAAGCATAGTCAGAAATCGTGTCGTAGAAGGAAGCAGGGCTATCATAAGAGAAATCCTTCAATATTTTGGGGGTTAGCTGCACCATAAGTTCTCGTAGTTTTTCACAACTTTGCACTATATCCTTAATCCTACTTTCCAAATAATCAGGGAATTCCCACTCTCCACTTTGCCTCAGCTTGACAAACTCCTCTATAACTTCCGCCACTTTCCCTTGTCCCTCATATGGCAGTGATAAAGCCTTATGGATGGTGTTTAAAAGAGAAGCATATTCTCCCAAAAGAATGTCCCAGCCAACTTTTGGGGGCCTGAGGTCTTCGTTAAAGTCCTGGGCAATAATTTGTCCAAGTTCTTTTAAAGCGTCTCCAATGTATTTCATCCTTAACCCTCCTCAACTCTTTATTTTAGCTACTCAACTATAATAACCCTTATGAGAACCCTTGGTTTTAAAACTGAGGGAGCGGCGGGATCTCCCTCAGCGGCGGCGGGATTGGAGAGGCGGAAAAATGGAAAAGATGAACCTTATCTCTCAAAATAACGCACTGATAAATAAAAGTCAAGCCTTTGAAGAAAGAGAAGTGGAAATAGCGTCTCTAAAGCCATTCTTTGGGGACTACGGCCTTGTGCCTGTTTTTGGGAAACTCCAAGAGTTGCCTCCCCTTGTTTGCGTGGGGACTTCTGAGGGAGACTTTGTGGTATTTCACGAAAGCCTTTGGCAGGTGCTACTTGAACGTGGAGTGAAAAAAGTGAAAGCCCTATTCTTTAAAGGAATTTGGGATATGACGGAACTTTTCTACCTGCGGGAGAAACTCTTTAGGAGAAGAAAGAAAACCCTTGCAGAGTTTTACTACTTTGCTTACAAAAACTTCTATGGAAATGACTTCTACAGAAACAGGGCAAAAATCATCCAAGCCATAAGCCAAAAGGTAGGCATAAGAAAACAGACTGTTTACGCATACCTGCGGAGACACCTAAAGGAAGAAAAAGAAGAACTCAAAAGCAAGGCGCAGCAGTTTCACAGTCAAGGTAAAACCCAAATGGAAATAGCACACCTTCTTGGCGCTCCACAAAGAACCATATCGGATTGGCTGAAAAAGAGGGTGGAGGAAGGGAGAAACTCTGGAGGAGGTGAGCCATGACGGAGCAAGTCAAGTCCATTTTAGCAGACCTTGGCTTTAGCTGTCAAGAGAAAGAAATTTTGCTGTCTGAAGTAAGGCCCTTACCAAAGGAACTGTATGTGAGAGAAAAGATAGACCCGCAGTGGGTAGAAAACCTCAAAGAGTATATCCTTGAGGGCGCCCTTCAGCCTTTCATCGTCTGTGCCCGTGTGGAAGGACTGCAGGAACTACATCTTATTGATACTCACCACACTTACTATGCCCTCAAAAGTGCAGGCAAGACCACCACAAAAGCCCTCGTGGTCCAAGAGGAAATTCCCACAGAAAAAATCATCATTGTCCAGCTACGCCTCAATAGGTCTGAACAAAAACCTCTTACCCCCAAGGAAAGAAAGCAGTCAGTTCTGAAGCACTACATCAACATCAAAAACAAACTGGGTAAAGAATTCTACAGAAAGAGAGGCCAAGTCATCCAAGAGATTATGCGGGAAACAGGACTGTCCCAAACCTACATCTACAAAATCTTGGAGGACACTTTGCAAAAGGAAAAGGAAGAACTCAAACAGTTTGTAAAAGAACTCTACAGTCAAGGCAAAAGTCAGTATGAAATAGAAGAATTGCTTGGTATCCCACAACCTACCATCTCCCGCTGGTTAAATGAGAATAATTTGCAAGAAATAATTCATTATTCTACTACAGTAGAATACTTTTCGCTAAAAAGGGTATTCACGGACGAGGGCACGCTGGACAGGGAGTTTTTAGACCTTTTGAATGGCAAGCTTGAGGAGGGCTTGCGGGTTCAGGAGTTTTTGCAAATGGCGGGGAAGGTCTTTAAAGCTGAGGATGTGAAGAGGTTTAGGGAATGGATAGGCAGGGTGGTGGAGGAGGTAATGTTGGAAAGTCATGGCAAAAAGGACTTCTTTGTGTATCTGATGAAGGAAAAGCTTCCTCTATCGGAAAAGGCCCTTAAGAACCTCTATGAACATGCAAAAGCTTTAGTTATGGTAATAGAAAAAGCGAGGCAGGAGTTTAGAAGTCTTGTAGAGGAACTTTGTCTACATGATGAGGCGGTGTCAGAGGAAGCCCTATACAGGCTTATCAAAGAGAGGCTAAACGAAAAAAGAACAAGGGAAAAGCAGAACAGTGAATACGCTACCGTATCAAGCTTTATTCTCAAACACTTTAGCAAGCTTGCAGCTTTGGAGGAAGAAAAGATTAGAGAGTGCATCCAAAGTATGCCCGTGCTAAATGCGGATGATGTGGAGTTGGATGAAAGTCTTTTGGAGCTTTCACGGGAGGAGTTTGAAAGGGAAGTAAGGGCACGGCACCCACACCACAGGGTTCCTCAAGCGGCTGTGCAAAAACTTTGGGAAAGACTAAGACAGGAAAAAGAAAAAAGGGAAAGAGAAAGGGAGATGGCTATTTTGGAAGACCTCCTCCAAAGGGCAAAAGACCCGCATGTGCAAAGTGTGGACAGCTTAGCCCAAAGCCAAGAAGAAGCAAAAGTTCTCAAGAAATACTATCACGAGGTTCTTCAAGCTTTCAACTCTATTAAGACTGCCAAGCTGGAAGACCTCAGGGACTTTCAAGGAGAGACCCTTGAGGAACTTTCGCAGTGGCTACTTAGCAACGGCTACAGAACCTACAATGCAAAAAAGCTTTTTGAGGAACTTCAGAGAAAGAGAAAGGCGGAAAAGCTTCTGGAGGAATTTAACTCCTATCCATACTCCTCCCTTGAGGAATTCAGAGAAAAACTCTCTCAAGAGGACAGAGAAATCTTTGCCCAATACAGCCAGCTATTTTTGGATGCCCTAAACAGGCGTCCAAAGGCGGGAGATGAGGAACACATGGAGTTGGCACGGCGGATGCTGGATGAAGGACTGTCTGAAGAAGAAATCAGACTTGAATACTGGAGGCAAACAGGAAAAATCATCTCCCCCGCAATGCTATATAGGTGCGTCCAAAGATTGCAGGCAGAGAGAGATGCAAAAAGACAAGAGGAAATGCTTTGGCAAGCTATAGAAAAGGCTATAGAGGAAGAAGAGACAGAGGATAAAAAGAGAGGCATCACTCTAAGAGGCGTTCTCAGTGCGGTCAGAAAACTCCGTGAGAAAGTCCAGCAAACCCAAAGCTACCTAAAGTCAGGCAACATTCAGGCAGCGGAAAAACTCCTTGAGAAAATAGTAAAAGACCTTCAAGACCTTGAGGAAAAAGTTCAGTTCTCTCTGGAAAGAGAGGGAGGACTAAAATTCCCACACAGAAAGCTTGCAGCTATTTTGATTAGACTGAACGACTTTTCCCTGAAGGAGTTTGGAGTTCGCTTTATCTACAATGAGGATGATATGAAGCGGTATATGAAGCTTGTGGATGTGGCCATTGAAAGGTATCTCATGGAATCAGGGTATGACCTTGAAAAGGACTTTCCCAAAATTTTGCGGGCCTTTCTGGAAACCTACGCCTACGCATTCCTCAAACACAAACCCACCAAGGAAATGTTTCTCAGAAGGTTCATTGAATACAGGCACGACATCAAAGAAGGCACTGTAGACTTCAGGGATGCCAAAGGAAGAAGGATTACCTCTTTGGAAATAAAAAACTTGGTTGAAAACTATCTAAAGGAGGTTGGCCATGCGGGAAATTCTAACTGAACTTGGGCTGGAGGATATCCCTCCTGTGGAAGTCCCTGAAAGGCTATCTCAGGCACTCAAGGAGTTTATGCTATCCAACAAAAGGTTTCTGGTCCTTTATGGACCCACAGGAACCTTCAAAACCACCGCAGTCAAAAAGTTCCTAAAGGCTTTGGCAGAAGAAAAGTATGCCCAAAGCGGAGAAGTAGGATGCTACGACATCAAATTTGTGGATTTTGTGGATATGCCCCGGCTTTGGCAGGAGTATGAGGAGGTCTTCTACAAAACCAAACTCCTTGCTATAGACGACATCGTGTTTTCAGGACTTCCCGACAGCTTCTGGCTTAAACTCTTTTCCCTCATAAACTACAGATACACCAAACCCTATAAAACAATCATCACCACAAACCACGACCTTAAAAACTTCTTAACTGGAGAGGTTAACTTCTTCCAAAGGATTGCATCAAGACTGTGCGATGAAAACCTAAGCATGCTTGTCCTGTCAGAAACAAACTACAGAAACCCAAGCAGACAACCCTCCTCCTCATGGTAAAAGCTTCAGCGCCTCATCCAAAAGCTTCTCCACTTCCTTCAGGGCCTGGTCAATCTTTTTAATCCTCTCCTCCAAAGTAGATGACCTACCCTCGGGCAACCCAACTTTTTTTACATTTCCCAAACACTTCCACCTCACACGCCCACCCTCACACTTCCACACATAAACATACACATTCTTCTTTATGGTCTTCAACGAATAGCCCTGTCTCCATAACACCTTCTCCAATGCCCTACGCCTCTTCATCAACTCCTTCACCCTCTTCTTCAACTCATCCAGCTTAAAAATCAACTCATCCATCGCCACCACCTCCCTTTAAGGGTTAACTAAGTCTTCAGTTTGGTTTTGATATTTAGTTAACCTCAGAATTTCCAAAAACATGACACCTTCCCTCCTTAGAAGACCTCAGCTACAGAGAAGAAGAGTTCTCCTTCGTAGCTTCTTGGGTCGTGAAGCATATCTCCGAAGGTGTCTCCGTCTTCACCTATGGGCACATCCAGAGAGAGATAAGACTTGTTTTCCTCCATTACCTTCATCAGCTGTGCCATTATCTGCCTGTAGGCAATGGTAGACAGGGCACCTTTGTCAGGGTCCCACATGCCCACAGCCCTGATAAGCTGAGAAAACCCTTCCGCAAACATGTCCGCATACTCCTCCACCCTGACCCTCATCCTCCTCATCACCTCATACACAAGGTTCTTATTCTCAAGGGCTATCTCGTCTCTTAAGGCCTTGAACCTACTCCACAAAGCCAAAAACCTTCCCTCCCTCGCATACTTGTAATACTCCTCTATACACCTGAGTTCAAAATTGGGCTTTGCGGAACCACTGTCGTCAAAAAACACCCTCTTTGACCTAAGATGCTTGGAAATTTCCTCCCGAAACTCAACAGGCACATGATAAAAAGCCATCTGCCTGTAAAGTTTCAAAAGCTCTCCCTTACTCATTCCCTTCCTAATAGGCAGGTTCCTCTCAGGATAGTAAAAACCAAGGCATACCGCACCATTCTTTATCTCCAACACCACATGACAATCCTGAGGGTCTAAACTTCTGGGCAACCTCGCCCTGCCAATAACCCTCCTCCTATACCTAAACTCCACCACATCGCCTTTGAACTTCACCAACGCCCTGTATCTTGCCCTGTAAGGCACATATAGCCCTTCCCTACCCTCAGACCTCTTCACCACCTCCGCAAGTGAATACCCAAACTCTCTCCTATTCTCCTCAAACGCCCTCCCTTTGGCCGCCATCAACCTCCTCAATAGCGTCATCACCTCCACCTGCCCAAACTCAAACTCAAGCCTAAACATCCTTCACGCCTCCTTCAGGATATAATTTTAGCTTAAATTTCCTGAAAAAACAAGGTTTGCCTCCATCGCAAGGATAATTATATCCTAAGGTGAGGAAGCTATCAACGATTTTGGAGGAAACTTCTCTCAGGATATGAGTAAGGTGTCAAAGGGTATAATAAAGACATGGCCAAAGACGATTGGAGAATAAAAGGAGGAAGACGCAAGGGCAAAAAAGCCCTAAAGTATGCAGACCTTTTGTGGGGCGATGAGAGGAAAAGAAACATTACCTTAGAAGACCTGTGCCGATGCTGGAATTTAGACAGGCTACTCAAAGAGGGAGAACTCCAGCTGGGTATGGAGGTCTTCAGCCAAAAACAAAGATACAAACTTTCACACTCCCAACAGATGACACTTTATTACTCTTACCTTGTCTTCAAAGACTGGGCTAATAAAACCCAAAAGCACATAAACGGAAAAGCCCTTGCCAAACTCATCCAATACCTCATGGCTATAACCCTCGTCCAAAACGCTAAATTTTGCACATGCAAAGAGATATTCTCCTTTTTCAAATATGATCTGCCTAAACTCAAAGACAGAGACAGGAAGAACCCTCGCCCACTTGAACACTATCAAAAACAAGCAAGCGGACTTGCCCTACCTCACATACAAAAAACCTTAGAACTCCTCCAAGACAAAGAAAAACGCCAAAAACTGGGCAAGCTTTTAGACCTGCCACTGCTTTAAACCTTGCTTCTAAAACAAACAAACCCTAATTATAGAAGTCTATACCATTCGTATAGAAAACTATACACCCATGCTTCTATACTAAACGCCTATATACCCATAAGTATATACTTTGCCACCCTCCCTCCAAACCCTTCCCATATCTTTCCATAAAAAAGCGAGAAAATACTATTATCCCTTTTCCACACAAAAGCGAAAACTCCACTTCCAGCCCTCTCCCGCCTCTACCCTCCCTCTCTCCCTCGTATATACTTATGGGAGTATAGACATATATAGCCTGTTTATGGGTGTATGGGTGTATATAGCTATAGACCT
>OGCB01000329.1_pt1 | contig 13151 bp, 10 predicted proteins | sample 1570031 | NCBI WGS metagenome assembly OGCB01 (sample SAMN05518655, study PRJEB24509) | hot springs metagenome | isolation source: Octopus Spring Streamers, Yellowstone National Park, Wyoming, USA | place: USA:Octopus Spring Streamers, Yellowstone National Park, Wyoming, USA | collected 2011-10-11 | reverse complement strand
TGCGCCGACCGGGGAGGTGTCTTTTGCGTCGGCGGAGGCCGACGCCTGGCGCGTAAGCGCCTCAGAAGGCCGATTTCAATCGGCATGAGAAGGCCGTTCAGCTCTCCCCTAACGCCTCCCTTGGAGCGGTCCGCGTGTTCGCCAGGGCCTCCAGGCCCGGGCTGAGGCGCACCGGATAGCGAGGGGCCTCCCGCAAGGCTTTGTAGGGCTCCGGCAGCCGTCCGAACCCCTCCCGAAACCGTTCCCGCAGCTCGGCCAGGGCCGGGTGGGGGCGGAGCAGACGCCCGCCCTCCATGACCTTCTCCAGCAACGGCGCCCCCCCTTCGATCCGCTCCTCCCGCAGCGCCAGAATGTCCTCCTTCATCTTCCCTTCCCCATCGTAAAACCGGAAAACCTGCTTCGGGCCGGGGAGGGACGCCTTGCCCGGGCTCAGCTTGCGGGCCGGACGGCCCTCATAGGCCACCAGCTTGTAGGCCATGTCCAGCCACGGCCAGTCCTCCGAAACCCCCATCCGGGTCCCCACCCCAAAGGCGTCGATGGGCGCGCCGGCCTGCACCAGCTCCTCGATGCGGTATTCATCCAGCCCCCCGCTGGCCAGGATCCGCACCTCGGGAAGGCCCGCTTCGTCCAGGATGCGGCGCACCTCCCGGCTGAGGGCGAGCAGATCTCCGCTGTCCAGGCGCACCCCGAGCAGGCGACGCCCTCGCTCCCGCAGCTCCAGGCCCACCCGGGCGGCCCGACGGGCCCCCTCCAGCGTGTCATACGTATCGATGAGGAAGATCGCCCGCTCCGGGAAGGTCTCCGCGAAGGCCCGGAAGGCTTCCTCCTCCTCCGCAAAGGCCATGATGAACGAGTGGGCCATGGTCCCCGTGATGGGGATCCCATAGACCTTGCCCGCCAGGACGTTGCTGGTGGCCTGGAAGCCCACCAGATACGAACAGCGGGCGACCTTCAGCCCGGCGTCCACCCCATGGGTCCGTCGCAGGGCGAAATCCACCACCCCTCGCCCCCGGGCGGCCGCGACGCAGCGAGCGGCCTTGGTGGCGATCATCGTCTGCAGGTGCACCTGGTTGATCACATAGGTCTCCGCGATCTGGGCCTGGATGATGGGCGCCGTGATCTCCAGGATCGGCTCCTGGGCGAACACCAGCGTCCCCTCCGGGACCGCCCACACGTCCCCGGTGAAGCGCAGCTCGGCGAGGTAATCCAGGAAGGGGCGGGCGAAGATCCCGGTGGACTCCAGATACTCCAGGGCTTCCGGGGGGAAGCGGAAATCTTCCAGGAAGCGGAGCACATCCTCCAGGCCGGCCGCCACCAGAAAGCCCCGCTCCGGCGGGAGATCCCGCACGAACAGGCTGAAGGTGGCCAAGCCGGTGACCCCACGGGCCCAGTAGGCCTGGGCCATGGTCAGCTCATACAGATCCGTGACCAGGATCCGATCTTCCGGGCGCAGCATCTGGGTTCCCTCGCGCAAAGGATCGCCTGGGATCATCCCCGGATTACATGCTCTCCGGCAGGAAGGCCTGGCGCACGTCTTCGATCTCCGGCATCCGGCGCAGGGCCTCGAGGACGGCCTCCGGGGCCGGGCTGTCCAGATTAATGAACGACAGGGCCGTCCCACCCGGGCGGTCTCGCCCCAGGCGCCACTCGGCGATGTTGATCCCATACTGGCCCAGGAGCGTCCCCACCCGGCCGATCACCCCGGGCACGTCGCGGCTGCGCATGACCAGCATGGCCCCGCGGGGCAGCGCCTCCATCGGGAAGGCGTCCACCTGGACGATGCGGGGCTCCCCGGCGAACAGGGCGCCGACGATCAGCCGCGCCTCTTTGGTGGAGAGAACCCGGCAGGCGATGGCCTGGGCGTAGGCCCCCAGGATCGGCTGGGGGGCCTCCACGATGCGGATGCCGTGCTCCTGGGCCCGCACGGGGGCGTTCACGAAGGTCACCGTGTCCCCCAGGATAGGGGTGAGCAGCCCTTTCAGCAACGCCACCCCCAGCGGCCGGATCACCGGGCGCAGCTCCTCCCCCCGCACATCGATCTCCACCTGATAGATGCGCCCCCGCACGATCTGCATCTGCAGGCTCCCCAGCACCTCCGCCAGGCGCATACAGGGAGCCAGAGCGCGATAATCGGCCCCCTCCGGGAAGGGGAGGTTCACCACGTTGCGGAAATCCCGGCCCCGCAGGGCGTCCAGCACCTGCTGGGCGATCTGCCGGCTGATCAGACGCTGGGCCTCGCGGGTGCTGCCCCCCAGGTGGGGCACCGCCAGCACCCGTTCGTGGGCGATCAGGGCCTGCAGGATCGGCGAGCGCGGCGGCTCCTCGCTGAAGGTATCCAGGGCCGCCCCGGCGACACGACCGGCGTTTAAGGCCTCCAAGAGCGCCTCCTCATCGATCACCGCCCCCCGGGCTGTGTTCACCAAATAGATCCCGGGCTTCATCTTCTCAAAGGCCGCCCGGTTGAGCATGCGATGGGTCTCCCGGGTGAGGGGGACGTGCAGGCTCAGGATGTCGGACCGAGCGTAGAGCTCATCGGGATCGGGTACCAGCTCGATCTGCAAGGCCGCGGCCCGCTCCTCAGGGATGTAGGGATCGAAGGCGATCACGTGCATCTCGAAGGCGCGGGCCCGGCGGGCCACCTCCGTCCCGATCCGCCCCAACCCCAGCAACCCCATCGTCTTGCCCGCCAGCTGGACCCCGAGGAAGCGCTCCCGCTCCCAGCGGCCCTCCCGCAGGGAGAGCCAGGCCGGGGGGATCTTGCGAAGGAGGGCCAGCAGCAGCGCGAAGGTGTGTTCCGCCACGGCCACCGTGCTGGCCGCGGGCGTGTTCATCACCAGGATCCCCCTTTGCGTGGCCGCCTCCAGGTCGATGTTGTCCACGCCGATGCCTGCCCGGGCGATCACCCGGAGCCGCTCCGCCGCCTCCAGCACCTTCGCGTCCAGCCGGACCCCGCTGCGCACGATCAGCGCGTCGCAGTTCCGGACCAGCTCCCGCAGCGTCTCCGGCGAGGGCCGTCGGGCCTCCACCACCTCTACCTCAGGGTCCGCGCGCAACAGGGCCAGCCCTTCCTCGTCCAGCGGGTCCGTCAACGCGATGCGCCACATCTGCGTGTCCCTCCTCACTTCGCAGCGAGCCATTCGTCGATATCCATCAGCAGCGCCTCGATGTGATGGGGCTGGATCTCCCCCATATGGGCGATGCGGAAGGTTTTCCCCTTCAACGGGCCGTAGCCGGAGGAGATCACTTTGCCCCGCCGACGCAGGAATTCGTTCAGGGCGCTGATGTCGATCCCCCGGGTGTTGGACACGCAGGTCAGCGTCCAGGAGCGGTGGCCGTCCTCGGCGAACAGGGCGAACCGCTCCGAGGCCCAGGCCTGCACCCGTTCCGCCATGCGGCGGTGGCGATCCCAGCGGGCCTCCAGCCCTTCCTCCAGGATGCGGTCGAACTGCCGATCGGCGGCGAAGAGCAGGGAGATGGCGGGCGTGGCCGGCGTCTCCCCCCGGTCCGCGTAACGCGCCATGGTGAGCAGATCGAAATAGTAGCCCCGATGGGTAACCTCTTTCGCCTTCTCCATCGCCCGCTCCGACACGGCGCAGAAGGCCAGCCCCGGGGGCAGGGCCAGGCATTTCTGGGAGGAGGTGAGGACGAAATCCAGGCCCCAGGCATCGGTCTCCAGGGGCGCCCCGCCCAGGGAGGAGACCGCGTCCACCAGGATCAGCACGTCCGGGAAGGCCTGGCGCACCGCCGCGGCGATCTCCGCCAGGGGGTTCATCACTCCCGTGGAGGTCTCGTTGTGCACGACGGTGATGGCCTCGGCGTCGGGGTGGGCGGAGAGGGCCTCCACAACCTGCTCAGGCCGGATGGCCTGCCCCCAGGCCACGGAGAGGGCGGCCGCCTCTTTCCCGTTGGCCAGCGCCACCTGATGCCATCGCTCCCCGAAGGCGCCGTTGATCAGGCAGAGGACCTTCCGGCGCACCAGGTTGCGGATCGCGGCCTCCCACAGGCCGGTGCCGGAGGCGGCGACGAAGAACACCCGCCCGCGCGTGCGGAAGATCGCCTGCAGGCGCGGGATCAGCCGCTCGAACAAAGCGGTGAACTCCCGGCTGCGGTGGCCGATCATCGGTCGGGCCTGCGCCTGCGCGATCTCCTCCGGGACATACGTCGGGCCGGGGATGAAGAGCATCGGCGCCTCTTCCATACGGGATCCACCTCCTTACCTCTGGTAGGAGGGGCTTTAGCCCCGAATTTCGGTTTTCGATGACGCAAGGTTCTCCGTAAGTCGAAATTTATTTCGACTCAGCCGGTGCAGAGAACACCTGACCGTCTGCAGGCGTCCAGATCCAGCTTGAAACCCCAATCCCTGCCTTCGATCCCTCGATGGTCGTGGCGGAAGCTCTTAGAGCCAGGATGCCGAAATGAATTTCGGCTTACGCAGGAGGGGCTTTCATCCCGAACCTCCCGTCTTCGATGCTTGTATTCGTGGACGGCCCCTCGCCCATCATCACAACCGAGCGCGGCGAAAGCCGCTCCTGCAACAGGGATGCCGAAATGAATTTCGGCTTACGGAAGAAGGGTCTTTCGCCCCGAACCTCCGTCTTTGACGACGAAAAGTCGCGGCTAAAGCCGCTCCTACAAAAGGATGCTGAAATGAATTTCGGCTTATAGCGCGTGCCACGCCTGAAGGAACCGTTCATGGCGGACAGGATCCCGAAAGCGGGCCTCGCCGTTCCGGAAGGCCTGCAGAACCCTCCCGCAGGATCCCCTCCGCCGGGGTTCCCTGCAGGGCCCGGGCGCGTTCCGGGGAGAGCGCCAGAGGAAGGATAGGCGCCAGGCGCGGGCAGCGGATGTAGACCTCAGCGTTCTCCGCGACAGCGGGTCGGTGGAACACGCCCCCAAATCCGGCGAAAAGGTGAACCGCGCCCTGGGCGATGAGATTGGTGATCCCATCCCCCACCAGCATCAAGCGCCGCCCCGGTGCCCGGAAGCCCTCCAGCAGGCGGGCCTTCCCGTCCTGGGCGATCAGAGGAGAAGGCTCCACGCCGACAGCGGGTCCTTCCTCGCCTCGCCACCATGCCCCTGCGAAGGGATCATAGCGCGGGCGGACGGCGTGGATGCGCTGGGCGGGGATGCCCAGGAAACGCCCCAGCCCCCGCACCGCCTCCTCCAATCCGCCGCTGATCAGATGCACGGAGATCCCACAGGCGTGGAGGGCGTGGATCACCTCCGCTGCGTCCGGGAGGAGATGTTCCCGGTAGATGCGGATCAGCTCCTGGATCTCCGCGCGGGTCGGGCGGATCAGCGCGAGGCGCTGCTCGTAGACGGCTTCCAGAGGGAGATGGCCGGACATCGCGGCTTCCGTGAGGGCGGCCACCGCCATCGCCTGGCCCCGTCGCCGGGCCAGCTCCACGATCCCCTCCACCCCCACCAGCGTCCCATCGCAGTCGAAAAACACGTGGGTGAACGAGACCCAGCGGACCGGTCCGGCCTCCATTCCGCCCACTCCGTGAAGGATTTCGCAAGATTATACCACGGATCGCAAGAGGGGCCGTCCCCAAATCTGAAAGGGGTGTGTCCCGAAATCGTAGGACAACTGCTCGCAGTTGTCCTACAACGTGGCGAGGCCCGACAAAATTGGGACACACCCCTTCTCCGTCTCCGGGGCGCCTTGACGGAGATCCGGCCTATGGTTAAGATATTCCCTCAAATCGCTCCATAGATCACAAAACCGGGCACGGCGTCGGAGAGCGGAAGGGGAGATCCGGATGCAGGGGGTTCTGGCGCTGGAGGATGGGACGGTCTTTATCGGGCGGGCCTTCGGGGCGCGGGCCACCGTGGTGGGGGAGGTGGTTTTCAACACCGCGATGACCGGCTACCAGGAGATCCTCACGGATCCCTCTTATCGGGGCCAGATGGTCGTGATGACGTGTCCCCACATCGGCAACGTGGGGGTGAACGATGAAGACGTGGAAAGCGATCGCCCTCAGGTCGCTGCCTTCATCGTCCGCGCCTTAAGCCCGGTGGTCTCCAACTGGCGGGCGAAGGAGAGCCTGGAGGATTATCTCGCCCGCCACGGCGTGCCCGGCCTGTGCGAGGTCGACACCCGCGCCCTGACCCGGCGGATCCGGGAGAAAGGGGCGATGAAGGCGGCCCTCTCCACGGAGGGAGTGGATCCGGAGTCCCTGGTGGAGATGGCACGAGCGTGGGAAGGGCTGGAGGGCCGGGACACGGTGCGCGAGGTAACCTGCGCCGTTCCCTATGAGTGGATGGAGGGATCCGGCCGCTGGCAGCCCCATGGATTCCGGCCGGATCCCGAGCGGCGGCGCCACGTGGTGGTGTATGACTTCGGCGTCAAGCGCTCTATCCTCCGGCGGCTGGTCGATCGAGGATGCCGGGTTACGGTCGTGCCCGCCTACACGCCCGCGGCGGAGGCCCTCCGCCTGCGGCCCGATGGGATTGTCCTCTCCAACGGGCCGGGGGACCCCGCTGGGTTGCCGGAGATCGTAGAGATCGTGCGAGGGCTCCTCGAAACGGGGATTCCGCTCTTCGGCATCTGCCTGGGCCATCAGCTGATCGCCCGGGCCATAGGCGCCCGCACCTACAAGCTCCCCTTCGGCCACCACGGGAGCAACCACCCGGTCCTGGACCGGACCACCGGTCGGGTCCAGATCACCGCCCAGAACCACAATTACGCCGTGGACCCCGATACCCTGGACCCGGATCAGGTGGTGATCACCCATCTCAATCTGAACGATGGGACGGTGGAGGGGCTGGCGCTGCGGGATCGGCCGGTGTTCTCCGTGCAATACCATCCGGAGGCCAACCCCGGCCCCCACGACGCGGACCCCATCTTCGATCAATGGGTAGAAACGCTGGGACGTTAGTCGCTCGTCGGCATGGAGCGATCTTGATCACCCTGGATCGGCAGCAACTGGAGCGGGGATCATCCAGCCTGAGCGTTCTCACCCCGGCAGATGCGCTCAATCTCTTAGAACAGCCAGGCTGAGAAATGTAAAGCGTCAGCGCGAAAACGCTGTGAAATGGGGCGGGCGTTGGAAAACGCCCGCCCCATTTGTGCGGCGAGGTGGAACTCCGGATGCCGCGGCGCACCGACATCCGCTCCATCCTGGTCATCGGCTCCGGGCCGATTGTGATCGGCCAGGCGGCCGAGTTCGACTATTCGGGGACCCAGGCCCTCAAGGTCCTGCGGCGGGAAGGCTATCGGGTGATCCTGGTCAACTCCAACCCGGCCACCATCATGACCGATCCCGAGATGGCCGATGCCACCTACATCGAGCCCCTGGTCCCGGAGATCCTCGAGCGGATCATCGCCCGAGAGCGGCCGGACGCCTTGCTCCCCACCCTGGGCGGCCAGACCGCCCTGAACCTGGCCATGGCGTTGCACGAACAAGGGGTCCTGGAGCGCTACGGGGTGGAGCTCATCGGCGCCTCGCCTCAGGCGATCCGCATCGCGGAGGACCGCCTCGCTTTCAAAGAGGCGATGGAGAAAGCCGGCCTGGAAGTCCCCCGCAGCGTCCTGGCCCGCTCCGTGGAGGAGGCGCTGGCCTTCGCCGAGCAGGTGGGCTACCCGGTGCTCATCCGCCCTTCCTTCACCCTGGGCGGCACCGGGGCCGGCGTCGCCCGTTCCCGGGAGGAGCTGATGGATCGCGTGGATCTGGCGCTGCGCCTCAGCCCCGTCAGCTCGGCCCTCATCGAGGAGTCCCTTCTGGGCTGGAAGGAGTTTGAGCTGGAGGTGATGCGGGATCGCCACGACAACTTCGTGGTGGTGTGCGCCATCGAGAACCTGGACCCCATGGGCATACACACCGGGGATTCCATCACCCTGGCCCCGGCCCAGACCCTCACGGACAAAGAGTATCAGCGCATGCGGGACTGGGCCCGGGCGGTGATGCACGCGGTGGGAGTGGAGACCGGCGGCTCCAACGTCCAGTTCGCCGTGAACCCCCGCGATGGCCGGATGCGGGTCATCGAAATGAACCCGCGGGTCTCCCGCTCCTCCGCCCTGGCCTCCAAGGCCACGGGCTTTCCCATCGCCAAGATCGCCGCGCTCCTCGCAGTGGGCTACACCCTGGACGAGCTTCGCAACGAGATCACGCGGCGCACGGTGGCGGCCTTCGAGCCGGCCATCGATTACGTGGTGGTGAAGATCCCCCGGTGGGCCTTCGAGAAGTTCCCCGGCGCCGATCCGACCCTCGGCCCCCAGATGAAATCCGTGGGGGAGGTGATGGCCATCGGGCGGACCTTCAAGGAGGCGCTCCAGAAGGCGATGCGGGGGTTGGAGATCGGGGCGAAGGGCTTTGAGGGATTCCCGCCCGAGCGGCGGCCCTCCGATCTGCGGGCTGCCCTGGCCTGCCCGAACCCGGATCGTCTGCGGGCCGTCCACGACGTCCTGATGGCCGGGATGCCGGTCCAGGAGGTCGCCGCCCTCGCCGGATACGACCCCTGGTTCGTCGTTCAGATGGCGGAGCTGGTCGAGCGGGAACGGGAGCTGCGCCGCTACACCCTGGCCACGGTCCCGGCAAGCCTGTTGCGCCAGGCCAAGCGGGAGGGGTTCTCGGACGCCCAACTGGCGGCCTTCTTTGGCTGCACGGAGGAGGCGGTCCGCCGCCGCCGAGAAGCTCTGGGCATCCGCCCACGCTACGCCCAGGTGGACACCTGCGCGGCGGAGTTCGAGGCTTACACGCCCTATCTTTACAGCACCTACGAGGAGAGCGACGAGGCCCCGCCGACGGATCGCCCCAAGGTGGTGATCGTCGGCAGCGGCCCCAACCGCATCGGGCAGGGGATCGAGTTCGATTACAGCTGTTGCCATGCCGCCTTCGCCCTGCGGGAGCTGGGAATCGAATCGATCATGGTGAACTCCAACCCGGAGACGGTGAGCACGGACTACGACACCTCGGATCGCCTGTATTTTGAGCCGTTGACCCTGGAGGATGTGCTGAACATCGTCGAGCGGGAGCGGCCCCTCGGCGTCATCGTGCAGTTCGGGGGGCAGACGGCCCTCAACCTCACCATGCCCCTGCACCGCGCGGGGGTGCCCATCCTGGGCACCTCCCCCGACGCCATCGACCTGGCGGAGGATCGAGGGCGGTTCAGCGCCCTGTTGCGGGACCTGGACATTCCTCAGCCGGAGCATGGGACGGCGACGTCCGTCGAGGAGGCCCTCGAGGTCGCCCGGCGCATCGGCTACCCGGTTCTGGTCCGGCCCAGCTACGTCCTGGGCGGGCGGGCCATGGCCATCTGTTACGATGAGGAGACCTTGAAGGCCTATATGGCCGAAGCGGTGTGGGTCTCCCCGGAGCGACCGGTGCTGATCGATCGCTTCCTGGAAGATGCCTACGAGGCGGAGGTGGATGCGGTGGCGGATGGGAAGCGCGTGGTCATCGGGGGCATCCTCCAGCATATCGAGGAAGCAGGGGTGCACTCCGGAGATTCCGCCTGCGTGCTGCCGCCCTACAAGATCTCCCGCTATCACCTCCAGATCATCGAGGAATACACCGAGCGGATCGCCCTGGCCCTGGGGGTGCGGGGGCTGATCAACATCCAGTTCGCGATCAAGGACGACATCGTCTACGTCCTGGAGGCCAACCCGCGGGCCTCCCGCACCGTACCCTTCATCAGCAAAGCCACCGGGGTTCCCCTGGCCCGCATCGCCACCCGGGTGATGCTGGGGCAGTCCTTAGAGGAGATCGGCTTCACCCGTTCGCCGGAGGTCCGGGCGTTCTTCGTGAAGGAGGCGGTCCTTCCGTTCCGCAAGCTGCCGGGCGCGGATGCCATCCTGGGCCCCGAGATGAAATCCACCGGCGAGGTGATGGGCTGGGCGGAGACCTTCGGCCACGCTTTCGCCAAGGCGGAGATGGCCGCTGGGGACGCCCTGCCTCTCCACGGGACGGTGTTGCTCTCTGTGAACGACTTCGATAAGGGGAGCGTGTTGAAGATCGCCCGGGACTTCCACCGTCTGGGCTTCCGGTTGATGGCCACCCGGGGCACGGCGGAAGCCCTGCGGCGCGTGGGGTTGCCGGTGGAGGTGGTAAACAAGGTAAGCGAGGGCTCTCCCCACGTGGTGGACGTCATCCGGGAAGGGCGGGTGCAGCTGATCCTGAACACCCCCCTGGGCCCGCGGGCCTACACCGACGGCATGCGGATCCGCCAGGCGGCCGTGCGTTACGGGGTGCCGCTGCTCACCACCCTCTCCGCCGCCGCCGCAGCCGTCCAGGCCATCCGGGCCATGCGGGAGCGGGATTTCACGGTGATGAGCCTGCAGGAGCACTACGCCCGAAAGCGCAGCGCATGAGGAGTTCCACCCTGGAGGAGACGGGTCGAAGATGAAGAAAAGGGGGATCTCCATGGATCTCGGGACCGCTGTCGTGCTGATCCTCGCGGCGGTGATGGTGGGCGTTGCCTATGCGCGGGGCGGGGAGGTGGCGGCGGCCGGATGGCGGGGGGTGGGGCGGGCCGTGCGCGACTTCCTCCCGCTCTTCCTCGGGATCTTCATCCTCATCGGCTTCTCGGAAGTCCTGATCCCCCGTGAGGTCATCGCGCGGTGGCTGGGGCCCAGCTCGGGCTGGCGAGGGATCCTGATCGCCAGCGGGGTGGGGATGCTGATCCCCGGCGGGCCCTTCGTCTCCTTCCCCCTGGTCGCGATGCTCTATCGGGCCGGAGCCGGCATAGGCGCGGTGGTCGCCTTCGTCACCGCCTGGTCCCTCTGGTCCCTCACCCGGCTGCCCCTGGAGTTCGCCCTCCTGGGCCCGCGCCTGATGATGGCGCGTCTGATCTCCACCCTGTTCATGCCCCCGCTGGCCGGATGGATCGCCCACCTGCTCTTCGATTGACCCTTGTCGACCTTGGGATGAGATCCGGGGAGGGGGAAGCGGCGCCGCTTGACTACAGATCGGCAAAGGCTAAAATCTTAATTGATCGATCAATTAATTTTGAGGCTTTTGAGGCGCGGCATCGGAGGACACGCAGGCTCCTCCGGCCTGAACTTTTTCACACATCCGGCGGGGGGAGGAGATGGGCAAGGGGGCTGGCCGGCATCGGGACCGGGATCGTGAGGCCATGCGTCAGCGCATCATCGAAGCCGCCTTCCGGGTTTTCCTTCGCAAAGGCTTTCGGGGGACCTCCAACCGGGAGATCGCCCGGGAGGCGGGGATCTCGCCGGGCCTGATCTACTGGTATTTCCGGAACAAGGAAGACCTCTTCCGGGCCGTGGTGGAAGCCAAATCCTTCGCCCTCCCCTTGAGGCGCCTGGCCCGCACGATGGGGACGGCTCCGCCCCCGCAGTTCCTCGCCGGGGTGATGGAGATCGTCCTCTCCCTGTATGAGGAACCGGCCATGATCGCGGCATTGCAGTTGCTGCTGCCCGAGGCGATCCGCAACGGCCGGGTCCGGCGGGTCCTCGTCAGCCGGGCGATCCGCCCGGGTATGGAGGCCATCGCCGCTTACCTGGCCGCGCAGCAGGCCAAGGGGACCGTGCGCCCGTTGGATCCCCGGGTCGGCGCCCGCCTCTTCATGGGCCTCATGTTCTCGCAGGTCATCCTGGGCCATCTGCTGCGCCTTCGGTTCCCGGTGCCGGCCCGCCAGCTGTTCGCGGAGGCCCTGGAGGTGTATCTACATGGGATCCTGAACCCGGAAGCCGGGGGAGGTTCGGCGTGAGGAGTGGCGAAAGGTTTTTCGCCCCTGCCTTGACCGAGTGCAGGGGCGCCGCGCCGCAATGCCTTTGCATGGCGCGATCCTCCTCTGGGAGATGAAGGCCGCGATGTTCCAGCGTATCGGGGCGGTGATCTACAAAGAAGTGTTGCACATCGTGCGGGATCCCCGCACCCTGGCGGTGATGTTCATGATCCCCGTGGTCCAGCTCTTCCTGCTGGGCTACGCGGCGACCACCGATGTGAAGCACGTGCCCATGGTGGTCCTGGACTGGGATCACACTCCCCAGAGCCAGGAGCTGGTGGACGCCTATCGGGCGGTGGATGTCTTTCGCATCATCGGCTATGTAGAGCGAGAGGAGGATCTGGCGCGGCTGTTGGATGCGGGGATCGCCCAGGCGGCCCTTCTGATCCCGAAGGGATACGGGGCGGATGTCCTGGCCGGCCGCCTGGCCAAAGTGGGGCTGATCATCGACGGCAGCGACCCTGCGGTGGCCAGCAACGCCTACGCGGCGGCCCTCTCCATCGCCCAGAACCACTCCACGCAGATCCTCTGGCGGACGCTGAACCTGGACCCGCGGCGGATGCCCGGCCTGGATCCGCGCCCTCGGGTCTGGTATAACCCGGAGATGCGCAGCGCCAACTATATGATCCCGGGCCTGATCGGCGCCATCCTTCAGTTCCTCACCATGCTCCTCACGGCCCAGGCCATCGTCCGGGAACGGGAGCAGGGGACGATGGAGCAGCTCATTGTCACGCCCATCCGGCCGGTCGAGCTGGTGGTGGGGAAGGTGGCCCCTTACGTCCTGATCGCCTACATCGATTTCGCCATCATCCTGACCCTGGGGGCCCTCTGGTTCCGGGTGCCCTTCCGGGGAAACCTGGGTCTGCTCCTGGCTCTCTCCGGGTTGTTCCTGCTTTCCTCCCTGGGGCTGGGGCTGCTGATCTCCACGGTGGCCTCCACGCAGTGGGAGGCGATGTTGCTGACCTCTTTCCTCCTCCTGCCTTCCATTTTCCTGGCCGGCCTTCTCTTTCCCATTCAAGCGATGCCCCAGGTCCTCCAGTGGATCAGTTATCTGATCCCTCTCCGCTACATGCTGGTGATCCTGCGCAGCATCATCGTGAAAGGGGTAGGCATCGAGCCGTTGTGGGACGAGACCGTTGCTCTCCTCCTGTTCGGGATAGCGGCCATGGGCCTGGCGGCCCGCCGCTTCCGGAAGCGGCTGGAGTGAATCTGTTCTTGTAGGAGCGGCTTTAGCCGCGACCTCCTGCGTCATCAAGGACGGAGGTTCGGGACGAAAGCCCCTCCTACGTAAGCCGAAATTCATTTCGGCATCCTGGCTCTAAGAGCGACTTCCGCCACGACCATCGAAGGCAGGGATTGGGGTTTAAAACTCGATCTCGACGTCTGCAGACGGTCAGGTGTTCTCTGCACCGGCTGAGTCGAAATAAATTTCGACTTACAGAGAACCTTGCGTCATCGAA
>OGCB01000309.1_pt1 | contig 13871 bp, 18 predicted proteins | sample 1570031 | NCBI WGS metagenome assembly OGCB01 (sample SAMN05518655, study PRJEB24509) | hot springs metagenome | isolation source: Octopus Spring Streamers, Yellowstone National Park, Wyoming, USA | place: USA:Octopus Spring Streamers, Yellowstone National Park, Wyoming, USA | collected 2011-10-11 | reverse complement strand
TGAGACGATTTGTCGCTGCGAAAAGGTTGACATTGCCAGAAGCCCAAAGAGCGATGAGGCTTCTCTTGAGGTTCGCCTACCAACATGGCTTCTTTTTGCAACCGCCGACCGACTGGTCGGAACTCGTTCGCCGGGCAGATGCCTGGAGCGTCAGCCTGTATGATGCCATCTATTTGGACTTGGCGGCAAGGACGGGGGCAATTCTTTGGACTGCCGACATTCGGCTTTATCGGCAATGGTATCAGCGCCCTAATTTGCATTGGTTGGGCGTCGGTTGGATTGGTTACTACCCGCAAACTGGAATTCCGCTTGTGCCGCCGTGAAGCGCCCCTGAGGATGAAAGGCAGCAAGCGTTGAAAGGCAAGCAGTGAAAGGGGGTGAGGGAAAATGGCGGGAAAGCGCCAGCGCGCCCGCAAGCCCAAAATCGTCGGGACGATGGTCGTGGACGGGAAGGAAATTCCGATTGTGGAGTGGCCGGAGACGAAAGAAGTACTGAAGCAGTGGGAACGGGAGCGAAGGAAAAGAGCGAGAGAACTGGAACGGGAACGGCGCGAGGTTGAGAAAGCGCTGAACAAGGTTGAAGGTAGCCTGCTTGAAGAGTTGCTGAAGATGCGTGATGCAATGCGTTGGTGGTGGAGGGATGAGGGGAAATGATTGAAATGCCTACAATCTGGACAGTAACTGACGCTTCGGTCAGCGTTTTGTGGGTTAAGGTAAAAGGCGAAGACTACCGCCTCGTTAGGAAAGCCCGTCAACTTTACCGCAATATTGTCACAGGCAAATACCGAGTTGCCTTGCCCTTCCACTGGCGTTTGGAAGTCGCAGGGGCACTGAGAAGTTTTGTCGCTGCCCGCAAGTTGAGCCTTTCGGAGGCAAGAAAGGCGATCAAGTGGCTGACTGGTTTTGCACTGGAGCACTGTGTTGTTTGCGAGCCAACAGTCAGTTGGGACGAATCGGTTGCTGTCTCTGATGAATGGGGTTTTCACCTTTACGACACCCTTTACCTTTTGCTGGCGCAAAGAGTTGGCGGAGTGTTCTGGACGGCGGATTTGAGATTGTATCGGCAATGGCACCAACGCCCAGATTTGCACGGTATCAAAGTTGCGTGGATTGGTTACTACCCAAACACCGGTGTCCCACTCGTGCCACCATGATATTCGCTCATTTGGGGTCAATCCCAGTGAACACATGCCTGCATGCTTGCACGCTTGAACGCTCATGTGATTCATGCCCTCGTCGCCTCCAGCAGGGCTTGTTTGCTGGCGTCAAAGGCGGTGAAGGTGCGGGACGCCATCTCGTAAGTGCGCAAGGCATTCAGCATCCGCACCAACTCAGTGATGACTTGCACATTGCTGCCTTCCAACATGCCTTGAACGATGCGGGTGTTACTTGGCTGCGGATTCGTCCCGATGTAGTAACCGTCGCCAGCGGGTTGAAGGTTTTGCACCGAAACGATGCGTAACCGACCGAGCCGTTGCGAGCCAGCAAAAATTTCGCCTGTCTCGGCGATGCGAAGGGAAGCGACCGCAGCGCTTGACGAGATGCGGAGGGGTTGATTGTTCTCGCCCAGAACGGGATAGCCATCGGCGGTGACGAGCGTGCCATCGGAAGCGAGGGCGAAATTGCCCTTGCGGGTGTAGCGGACGCCTTGTGGCGTTTGGACGACGAACCAACCGTCGCCGTCCAAAGCGACATCCAATGAGTTTCCTGTCGGGCGCAAAATGCCAAGGCGCAAATCCAAGCGTTGCTGGTCAACGGTCACACCCAAAGGCAATCGGGCGGGGGGACGATTGTTCGTCCCGTTCATCGCCCAAAGCAAAGTCTCGCCAAAGTTGCGGAAACTCAGGCGCATCGCCCGAAAGCCGGGCGAATTGGCGTTGGCGAGGTTATGGGCGATGGTGTCCAGTTCGCTCAACCGCACCATCATCGCTGAGGCAGCGTTATAAAGCCCGATGCTCATCGCCCCTCACCTCCCATTTCTCGTTCCGCAGCGATCAGGCGTTTGCCGTCGGTGCGGCTTAAGAGGCGCTCCAATCGGTTGGCGGTGGCTTCCAAGCGTTGCGTCGCCTCGTTCAGCGCCAAGACGATGCCCCAGAGGGTTTCTATCGTTTCGTCACTGATGGACGGTTTGTTCAGCCAGCGCCAGATACCCAAAAGCAGGAGCATCGTCGCCCCGATCAGGGCGAACAGGGCGATGCCCAACGCTGTCGCCATCGTTCTTCACCCCCTTGACAGTTCCTTTACGCCAAGGCATCCAGTTGCCTCTTGCCTTCCTTTTCCTCATGGTCGTCAGTGGGCGATGGGGTTTGGGTCGGACGGGATCGGCGGGGTGTTGCCCATCGCTCCCGTCCCGTCCCCCGTCGTTCCCGAAGGGGTTCGGCACGCTCCCATCGCGCTTCAGGGGCATGGATGTGTTCTATGCGTCGGTCTGCTGTCATCGTCACCACCCAGCGCGTTTGAGCGCCACGCGCAAGCGAGCCAACGCTTGCGCCTTGAGTTGACAAATGCGCCCTTCCGTCAACTTCATGATTTGGGCGATCTCCTTCAGCGTCAGTTGCTCGTAGAAGTAGAGGGTGATGACCAAGCGTTCCCGTTCGGGCAGTTGTTCAATGGCGTGGGCGAGGATGTCCGCCAATTCCTGACGCCGTTGCTCTTCAGCGAAGTCAGCGTCTTTCGCCCATTCCGCTAAGGGCATCAGTTCTTCCAGCGGCAGGATGGTGACGGGGGCAGACTCCAAAACGAATTGGGCATACTCGTCCTCACTCATTTGCAACTCGCTCGCCAACTCTTGTTCGCTGGGGGCATGACCGAGGCGCTGTTCCAGCGTTTCTATCGTGTCTTGAAGTTGCTTGGCTTTCTGGTAACTGGAGCGGGGCAGCCAACCCATCGTCCGCAAGCCGTCTATGATGGCGCCTTTGATGCGTTGCAAGGCGAACGCCTCAAAAGGGACGCCCCGATTTTCATCAAAGCGTTCCATCGCTTCCAGCAAACCGATTAAGCCGTAACTGATCAGGTCGTCTTCTTCCACCGACGGAGGCAGCATCGGCTTGATGCGGGCGACGGTGCGCTTGACTAAGGGCAAATACGCCTGCACCAATTGCTCTTGGCTTTGCTCGTCCCGATGGGTTTTGTAAGCCCGCCAACACTCCGCCAGTTGCCGTTGCGTCAGCGCCATCTTTCGCACCTCACTTTCATGGCAGCGAGTCGCCAAGGGCGAATTTGTCGGAAGGGCTACCAACCGCGACGGATCGGCTACTCGCTAATGACTCCTCGCTTCGTTGAGAACAAACCCAGCCGAAGCAAGCGGCGTTGGAAGGCGAAGCACCACGCAATCAGCCGTTCCTGCACTTTTCGGTCAATGTCCACGAAAGCGATGCCAACCTGCCAGCCTTGCTCGTCTCGTCGCCTCCAGACGACCTCGCCCACTGCCGTCACCTGCAAACCCTGCGGGAATTCCTCCTCGGCAGGTGGCAGGTGAATCGTCAGGTTCAAACGGCTGTGTGTGGACAAGGGTGGGGGTGGCTCTTTGCCCCTCATCCTTATTCGGACACCGACCCCGCCTGCGCCGACATCCACGCCTGTCGCTTCTATCTGCCATTGCCCTTCAGGGTCGGCGAGGGTAACGGTGTGCAAGACCTGAAGGCGGAAAAATTGACGGCGTTGAAAGGGGACGATGACCTTCGGCAATTCCAGCGCTACCGTCGGCTCAGGCTTCTCAGCGCTGGCAAGCACCGTGCTCTCAAACTGATAAACTCGGACGGGCGTTGTGATGAAACACAAAACGCGGCTGCCCGGGGCTGGGAGTGATCCTGCAAGGCGCAAACCGAAGGCACAAAGTTCCAATCGGTCGGCGCTCACCTTTTCCACGACAAAGGTTTGCCGAAGCAATCGGTCACCGCTGACCGTTTCCAGCGTCACGAGGGTGCCCCGTCGCAATAATTCCGCATGCGCCAAGTTGCATCCCTCCTTTTGTCAAGGGGACGGCGTTCCGATCAGCAAACGCGAGAGGCGTTGCAGAAACGATGGCGATTGACCGCCTTTGCGTCCGTCCGTTGGCAGGGAACTGGCAAGGAGTTGGGCGAACTGGCGGATGGCTTTCGCCGTCGGACAAGAAGGTGCGAGGCGCAGGAGAGGGATTTGTTGCTTGACCGCTTCCGAAACCCAAAGGCTGTAAGGCACAAAGCCCAATACTTGCGTCTTCAAACCCAGAAAGCGTTGGGCGGCGAAATGCAACCGTTCACCCGCTTCCGCTTCGGCAGGGCTGTTGACCATGTTCACGATAATGCGGATGGGGTGGTCAAAGCCTTGATGGGCAAGGACTTTGAGCAAGCCGTAAGCGTCGGTCAGCGCTGTCGGTTCGGGAGTCGTGACGAGCAACAATTCGTGCGCCGCTTGACAAATTGCCAGCACATCGGAACCGATGCCCGCCGCCGCATCGGCGAGGATGACGGAGAATTGCCCTTCCATCGCCATCAAGCGGGCATGTAAGGTGGCGAAGACATGACCGTCCAAGCGAGCCAGTTCGGTGATGCCCGAAGCGCCGGGCAAAAGCCAGACATGCTCGCTAACGGGAAGCAGCACCTCGTCCAAAGTGGCAGTGCCTGCGATGAGTTCCCGCACGGTCTTTTGAGGCGTTAGGTTCAGCAGGACATTGGCGTTGGCGAGAGAAAAATCGGCGTCCCAAAGCAAAACACGGTAACCCAAATCGCCCAGCGCCAGCGCCAAATTAACAGCAAGGGTCGTCTTGCCGACGCCGCCTTTCCCACTGGCGATGGTGATGGCGTCCGTCGCTGTCATCGGCGACACCAAAGGGGCGGCGAAAAGTTCCCGCAACCGCATCGCCTGATCACGCATCGCCCTTCACCTCCGCCGAAGAACACCCCGACCGCAAGGGAGAAAGCACCCAAAAGGCTAATCGGTCGGGCGTCGGGATTTCTAAATCGTCGGGAACGCTTTGACCGACGGTGAGGTAAGCGATGGGCAAGTTAAGCCGATGGCTGATGTTGACCATCACGCCCGGTTGAGTGGCTTCGTCCAGTTTGGTGATGATCAAGTGGGTCGGGCAAAAGAGGGAAAAGCGTTCGGCAGCCAACTTCAAATCGGCGGGATTGCCATTGGCAGGCAAAGTCAAATGCACTTCATCAGGGTTCATTGCCGCCACCAAATCCCACAACGCCGATAGTTGCTCATCATGTTTGGGGCTGCGCCCGATGGTGTCCACCAGAACAAGGTCGGCAACCTTCTGGGCTTGTCGGATACATCGCTCCGCTTCTTCAGGGAGCGTGGCGACGAAGAAGGGCAGTCCCATCAAGCGGGCGTAAGTTTCCAGTTGCTGGACAGCACCGATGCGGAAGACATCTACCGTCACGAGGGCAACGCGACGGCGACGGCGTATCCATTCGTTGGCGGCGATTTTGGCGACGGTCGTCGTCTTGCCCACTCCCGTCGGTCCGACAAGGACGGCGACTTTCGTCGTCGGGGCGATGCCATCCGTCACTTTCAGGCGCACCCGTAGCGCATCGTGGAGCCACTGATGAAGGTCAACGCCTTCGGGGGGAACGGCGTCCATGCCGAGGGCTTGGAGCGTCTCCAAATCCACACCGCATTGCCAAAGGGCGCTTAACGCTCCCATGTTAGCGAGGGCACCTTCCCGTTGCCACAAGAGAGCCGTCAGCAACTGCAATTGCCGTTCCATTCGCCCCGCTGCTTCCGTTAAGGGCAGCGACTGAAGGAAAGCAACAGCCGATGGGTTAGCATCGGTTGATTGTCCTGCTTGCGTTGTCGCCATCCGCTTCCGCTTCTTTGGGCGAGCGGTGCCGTCGTCGGTCTCCGATGAACGCCTCCGCCTCCGAGCCGAGGAAGGGTTGGAGATAGGCGATGGCTCATCGGTCAGAGGTTGACTGTTGGAGTGGCTATTAGCCACGAACGACTCTCCGTTGCGGGTCGCTGTTTCCGTCGCCCATCGCTCCTTCCCTGCCGTCGTGGACAAGGCAGCCCAAACACGCACCGTCGGCAATCGCCTTAGCCACGCCCACCAACTTCGCCGCTGTTGCGTGTGCAAGATGACCGCATCGTCGCCCAATTCCTGACGAACGCGCTCCATCACTTCGGGCATGGAACGCCCCTCAAAGCATCGCACGATCACGCCAACTCACCTCCCACAATGGCTTTCGTTTGCAACGCCACTTTTGCGGCATTGACTTCTTCGTAACTGACGACGGGTAAGCGGGGAAGGAATCGGACAAGCAAGCGGCGCAAAGGTAACCGCAAAGCCATCCCGCAAACCAAAACGGGTTGCCATCCTTCTTTGGCGATGCGTTCAGCGGCTTGCGCCAATTGCTCCAAGAGTTGCTGCCAAAGCGTTGGGTCGGGCACGAGCACCCGTCCGCTGTCGGTCTCCTGAACGCTCGCGGCAAGGCGCTGCTCCAAAGCGGGGTCAAGGACGATGGCAGGTAGCGCTCCATCAGGGGTTAGGAAGGGTTGACAAATCACCCGCGCCAATCGGCGCCGAACCCGTTCGGTCAAAAAATCGGGGTCTTTGCTGAGGCGGGCGGCATCCGCCAGCGCCTCCAAAATCGCCACCATGTCGCGGATGGGGACGCCTTCCGAAAGCAGGTTGCGGAGGACTTGGTGAATTTCGCCCCGCGAGAGTAACTGGGGCGTGACTTCCTCCACGACAGCGGGATGGGTCTGGCGCACTTGCTCCAACAACGCCTGCACTTCCTGACGCGACATGATGTCGGGGGCATGCGTTTTCAAGAGTTCGGAAAGGTGCGTGATGAGGACTGTCTCGGCGTCCACGACGGTGTAGCCAAGCCGTTCGGCATCCCGCTTTTTGTCGGCGTCAATCCAAAAGGCAGGCAACCCGAAAGCGGGGTCTTGTGTGGCGATGCCGTCCAATGGCGGCAAGTTGGGCGAACCAATGGCGAGGAGTTTGTGGGGATGACAATCGCCTTCCGCCACCTTCGCCCCCCGCACCTTGACGACATAACGGTTGGGTGAAAGCAGCAAGTTGTCCCGCACCCGAATGGGCGGAACGAGCAACCCCAACTCTTCCGCCAACTTCCGCCGCAAGTTGGTGATGCGCGAGAGCAACTTCCCGCCTTCCTGCTCCATCGCCATCGGCACTAAGGCAAAACCCAGTTCCAACTCTACGGGGTCAACCCGCACATACGCCGTGAAGTCCTGCGGTTGCGTGGTCGGGGTAGGTGGCGACGAAGGCGGGGCGACTGAGCGACGCGTTTGCAGCCACCATGCTCCCGCCCCCAACGCAATGCCTGTCACGAAGAAAGGCAGTTTGGGCAAACCGGGCAACAAGCCCAAAAGCATGGCGATGGCAGCGGCGAAGAGCAACGCATCAGGTTGCGCCTTCGTTTCTTTCGCTACGGTCGTGCCGAGGCTTTCTTCCGACGCCGCTTGGGTGACGATAAAACCCGCCGCCGCTGAAATGAGCAAAGCGGGGATTTGAATGAGCAAGCCTTGCCCGACGGTCAAAAGGGCATAAGTGCGCAAAGCGTTCTCCCAACTCTCGCCCCGCTGCCAAACGCCGACGAGCAAGCCGCCGACGAAACAAAGGACAGCGACCAGTAACGCCGTGATGGCGTCACCTCGCACAAACTTGGCAGCGCCGTCCATCGCCCCATAAAAGTCGGCTTCCAGTTCCAAAGTCCGTCGGCGCTTGCGGGCTTCCTCCTCGCTGATCAGTCCTGCCGACAAATCGGCGTCAATGCTCATCTGCTTGCCCGGCAAGGCGTCCAGAGTGAAACGGGCAGCGACTTCCGCGATGCGATTAGCGCCCCCTGTCACGACAGCAAATTGCACGATGACGAGCGTCAGGAATAACACGACGCCGACGAGGAAGTTACCGCCCAACACCCATTCGCCGACGGAAGCGACCAGTTGCCCTGCCATCCCGTTGGTCAAAATCGCCCGCATCACGGCGACGGAAAGGGCTGTCCGAAAGAGCGCCGCAAAAAGCAAAACCGACGGGAACGACGAAAACTCCAACGGCTCCCTGAGCATCAGGACGATGAAAAAGAGCGCCAGCGACGCCACAAAGTGCACCAACAACGCAAAGTCCAGCACCATCGGCGGAAGGGGCACCAGCAACATCATCAGCACCAACCCGACCGCCATCACCGTCCAAAGTTCGCTTTGCTTAAGTCGCAACGACCGTTGCGCCGATGCCATCACCAAAGCCTCCTTGCTGGGCGTCTTTCCGTCGTGGCTGATAGCCTTACGGCAGACACAAGGGTCTGCCCCTACCATTCGCTACTCGCTGCCGTTTGACCAGTCGCCAGTCGCTAATCGCCAGTCGCTGCCGTCTTCATGCTTGCCCCAACACTTCTTGGGTGCGACCCGTGATGCGGAAGACATGGGCAAGGACTTCGGCGGCGGCTTGATACAGTTCGGGCGGGATGAGGGCGCCGATGGGCACTTTCATCAGCGCTTGCGCTAATGGCGCGTTGGGCATGACAGGGACGCCGTGTCTTTGGGCTTCCTGCACGATGCGTTGTGCCAGCCAGTCAGAACCTTTGGCGATGACCTGCGGGGCGGGCAACTCCTTCGGGTGATAGCGCAGGGCGACGGCAAGGTGCGTCGGGTTAGTGACAACGACCGTCGCTTCCCGAACTCGTTGGATTTGCCGATGCATCACCAGTTGGCGATACTTGCGCCGAAGTCGCGCCTTGATGTTCGGGTCGCCTTCTGTCTGCTTGAGTTCGTCCTTGACTTCCTGTCGCGTCATCCGAAGGCTGCGTTCTACCCGCCACCATTGGACGGCGTAATCAAGGGCTGCCAGCAAAAGCAATGCCAACAAGCAACGCCAAAGCACTTGCCACGCCAAATTGCTAATCGCCACCACGCTTTGGGTGACCGAAAGGTTGGAAGCGCCGACGATGTTGTCTATCCCTGCCTTCAAGGTCAGGAAGCCGAGGTAACCGACGAGGGCAGCCTTCAGCAAAGTCCGCATCGCATCCCACATCGCCATCGCCGACAGCATCCGCCGAAGACCCGCTGCGGGGTTGACTTTCTGCCAATCCCAGCGCAACGGGTAGAGGGTGAACAAAAAGCGCGTCTGCAAAAGACCGACCAGCAAAGAGACCGCCATCAATCCGACGACGAAAGCGAGGACGGGCAACAAGCCTTTGCGCCAAAGCGGTGTCCAATCGCCGTGCACGAGCAATGCGGAAAAGGCGTCACCCAAACTGCGATACCAAGACGGCAGCAGCCAACCTGCCACCATCGCCCCACTCAGCAGGACGATCGTTCCTGTCAGTTCGGCGCTGCGAGGGACGATGCCTTGCTTTCGGGCATCTTCCCGTCGTTTGGGTGTCGGCGCTTCCGTCTTGTCCGACCAAAACATGCCCATCACCGACCTGCCAATGTCGCCAAAAGGGTTGGGACGGAAGTTGTCAAGTGCGCCAAAAGGCGTTCCGCAAGGTTGGGCATTGCTGTCAGCGCGACTGCCGTGACGAACAGGCAAGCGAGGATGCGAGCGGGCATGCCCCAAAGCAGCACACCCAGTTGCGGCGCTGCCCGTCCCATCAAGCCCAACACCAAGTCCGTTAACAACACGATGCCCAAAGTCGGGACGATGAGTGGCAAAGCGAGGAAGAAACCTCGCCCCAACATCGTCCACCACGCTTCGCCCAATTGCGGTCGCAAGGCAAAGTCGCTGGTGACAGGCAGCCATCGGTAACTTTCGGCGACAGCCCGCAAAAGCAGGTGATGTCCGCCGAGTTGGAAGAACAGGATACCTGCCAACAGCATGGCGATGCGGGCGATGATAGCGATGCGAGCGCCCATGATCGGGTCTGCCAACGCCGCAAAGCCAAAACCCACTTGCCAATCGGCTAACTCGCCCACCCATTCCCAAAGCCAGACGAACGACGCAAAGACCATGCCGATGAGCATGCCGATGGCGACTTCCCGCAAAAGCACGACTATCAGCAAGGCAGGCGCATCGGCGGTCAAGGGCGGGACGAAAGGCAAGCCCGCCAACGCCGCACCGAAGGCGACGACAGCGCGACAAACGCTTGGCACTTGCGGCACCGACAAGGCGGGCATCAACGCTAATGCCCCGCCAAAGCGCGCCGCTGCCGTCAGCCATCGCACCCATTCCGCCAGCCAAACTTCTGCGGGCACGGTCATCATCGGACACCTGCCGCAATTTGCGGGATGAGCGAGAGCATCTTTGCCGTCCACTCCGTCGCCAATGACAAACCGAGCGCGCCAAAAAGCAACGCAATCGCCAACACCGTCAGCACCTTCGGGACGAAGGTGAGGGTGAACTCTTGAATGCCTGTCGCCGCCTGCAAAATGCCGATGACCAAGCCGACGATGAGCACCGCCAAAAGCGGCGGCAGCGCCAGAGTCAGCCCAAGCATCATCGCCTGTCGCATCAAGTCAACCGCCATCGTCGCCGTCATCGCTTTTCACCCCTTTTCACGGCAGCGAATAGCGACTGGCGATTAGCGACTGGTCGTTTTTCAAGTCGCCAATGGCTATTCGCCATTCGCTGCCGTTCGTCGTTCAACGGACGCTGAGGGCTAAACCGCGCATGAGCAAGTGCCAGCCATCCGCCAAGACGAAAAGCAGCAACTTCAAGGGCAGGGAAATCAGCATGGGCGGCACCATCAACATGCCCAGTCCCATCAGGACGCTGGCAATCACGATGTCCACGACGAGGAAGGGCACGGAAAGCAAAAAGCCGATCTCAAAACCCGTCCGCACTTCGCTGAGGATGAAGGCGGGGACGAGGATGTGGGGCGGGACATCTTCAGGGCTTTTCGGGTTAGGCAGGCGAGCGATGCGCAGGAATAGGGCGATGTCCTGCTCCCGCACTTGACGGAGCATGAAGCGCTGAAAGGGTCGGTAGCCAGCGGCGATGGCTTGCTCGGTGCTCAGTTTGCCTTGCAGGTAAGGTTGCAAACCGTTGGCGTAAGCGTCTTGCAAAGTCGGCGCCATCACGAAGAGCGTCAAGAAAAGTGCCATGCCGATGACGACGGGATTGGGCGGCGTTTGCGGCGTGCCCAATGCCATCCGCAGCAAACTCAGGACGATGACGATGCGGGTGAAGCAAGTCATGACCGAAAGCAAAAAGGGCGCCAAGGCGATGAGGGTGAGCACCAGCAAAATTTGCACGGCTTCCCGCGTCAGGCTCAACTGGCTTTGCCAGTTTGCCGTCGGCGATTGGGCGAAAGCGACGGAGAAGGAAACGAGCAGCAGAAGGAAGACGGCAGGAAGATGTAGGGAGGTCGGCAAATCGGCAGGCTGGGAGCGTCGTTCCTCTGTCCCGTCCCGCGTCCCTCGTCCCGCGTCCCATTTACCGTTTGTGCCAGTCGCCAATCGCCATTCGCCAGTCACTCCGTCCGTCACTTCGGTTAACAACTGGACACCTTGCGGCGTGAGGGCGAGGAGGAAGTGACGATGGTCGCAAGCGACGAGGGCGAGGCTTTTGCCGCCGCCCAGCGGGAGCACTTCCAGCAACCGCAGGCGGCGTTTGGGGTTGCTGTAAATGGGTTGCCATCGGCGCAGCGACCAACCCAGCGCCCAAGCCAGCCCGCAAACGAGGGCGCAACTGACGATCACCCGAAGCACCGACGCCCAATCTGTCATGACCGCTCACCGTCCTTTCATCAAATCGGCAGGTCGTCCGTCGGCAAATCGGCAAGTCGTGTCCAATCAAGTCGGTTTGATTAGTTCGGTGATGCGGACGCCGAGGCGTTCGCCGAGGACGACCACGACTTCCCCTTTGGCGATGAGGCGACCAGCGACATAGATGTCTACGGGTTCACCGACAGCCTTGTCCAATTCCAAGACGCTGCCGGGGGTGAGTTCCAAAAGTTCCTGCAGGCTGACTTCCACGCGTCCCAACTCCACCTGAACGGGCAGTTCCAATGACGACAACAAGTCCCAAGGGATGGCGGCATCCTGACCATTCGGTTCGTCGCTGAGGGTCGGGAAAGCGACGGGACGAACTTCCTGCCGTTGCTCACTCATTCCGTTCCACCTCGCTGCGTTGAAAGGATTTGGACGGCACATTGACCGTCTTTAACGCCCGGGCGGACGAGGCAAAGGGTTCGGTCGCCGAAGCAAAGTTGGGCGGGCGTCCCTTTGAAGGCATCCAAGACGATGACATCGCCCACTTGCAGTCGGCGCAATTCGTTCAAAGTCATGCGCCCACGACCCAACCGCACCCGCAAGGTCAAAGGCAATGCAGCGACGGGATGCTGATAGAGGCGCTCAGGAGAGGGCAGCGGCTTGTGCTTCGTCGGCTGCTCCAATCCCTTCAAGGCGTCAGGGCGCAAGCAAAACCAGACCTGTCCAGTTTCAGCGCCCAACCGAAGTTCGTAGCAGAAGGCGTAAACGCTTTGCTGGTCAGTAAGCAGACTGAGTTGTTCGGGAGTGGTCGTCAGGTTGCCGACGCGGGCAGGGGATGGCTCGGTCGTTTCTGGGTTCAGGACGCTGACAAAAGCGCGTCCCAGCAATTCGGCGAACTTCATCAGCAGGTTGATTTCCAGTCGGCTGAGGGGGCGTTGGACGGACGGCGGCAGTCCCGGTCCGCCCAGCATCCTGTCCAACGCCACCATCGCCAAGTTTTGGGTAAGGGCGAGGCAATGATCGCTGCCCAAGTTGCCCAAGGTGGCGAAAGAGGCGACGAAAGCATTGCCCTGCCAAGCCTTGACCATTTCGGATAAAGCGACCAAACCGTCACTTTGCAGGCGCACTTCTATGGAGAGGCGAAGGGTGGAGATGAGGGCGTAACGAAGGGCATGCATCGCTTGCTCCGCCCATTGGCGCATCATCGCCCGCTGGCGGGGCGTGAGGGTGAGGGAGGTTTGCAACGAGTAAGGGCGGGTGGCGACGGCGCGATGGAGGCGGCGTCGCTGAAGTGACTTTTTCGGCACTTGCGTCAGCAACGCTTGCAACTCTTCTGGGCTAAGGGCGGAAAGCATCTTTGTCACCTCCGTCACTGGGCGAGGAAACTCGTGAAGTAAACCTGCTGGACTTCGCCGCTGCTGAGGATGCGGTTGATGGCGGTGCGAAGGCGTTCCCGCAACTGGCGTCGCCCTTGCGGCGTCAGCAAGTCTTTGAACGACGATGCCGACAACTCTTCAATGACGACATCCAAAATTTTCGCCCGTTTCTCGTCCAGTTCCGCTTTGGTCGCCAACGCCAAGGGGGGCAAGTTGGCTTCTGCCCCTTCCTTGCCTTCGCCCCCTTCCTTGTTGGATTTGGGGGCGTGGTGCTCTACACCCGCCCCGCCTTTCGCCAACACTTCCAACTCAATGCCGACTTTCAAGTAACGACCCGGTTCGCGCAAGTTGACCGTTTGTTCGCCGAGGGGATAGAAGAAGGTGATGGGCACGACTTCCATCTTTTGCTTTTCGGGCGGGGCGACGACGACCCGCTGCATCATCAGGGCGCTGATGCCCGCTGCCGCCGCGCCCGCAGCGATGGCGGCGACGATGACAAGCAAAATGGGCAACCGACCTTCTCGCTTCATCGCAGACACCTCCTATGGACGGCATCGGGCGCACGGGGAGAAACCCATTTCCAACGCCGCTCGGCGTGACAGGAAAAGGACACGGAAACGGGTCGGGATGGTGGCGACTGCTGGGCAATCAGGGCGATGAAACTGTCGGCTTGTCAAGTCGCCGAAATACCTCAACTGGTGGCGTTCAATGGTTCGCTGCACAGAAAGGGTCAATTCCTCCGAACCCTGCGGGTAACGGGTCGCTAACCATAAGGCTTCGGCAGCCGCAAGGAAAATCGCTGTCCAAGCGACCACTTTCCATCGCCATTGGGCATTGGTCATGGTCATCGCACCTCACCTTCGCCTGAGCGAGAAGAAGAACCCTCGTCCC
>OGCB01000304.1_pt1 | contig 13973 bp, 13 predicted proteins | sample 1570031 | NCBI WGS metagenome assembly OGCB01 (sample SAMN05518655, study PRJEB24509) | hot springs metagenome | isolation source: Octopus Spring Streamers, Yellowstone National Park, Wyoming, USA | place: USA:Octopus Spring Streamers, Yellowstone National Park, Wyoming, USA | collected 2011-10-11 | reverse complement strand
TTAAGAGAGAATCAAGAGAAATTATGGGAAAATCAAAACAAGATGTGGGAAGAAATTAAAGCGCTCAGAGAAAATCAGGAAAAGCTATGGGAGAATCAAAATAGAATATGGGAAGAGATTAAAAACCTAAGAGAAGGACAACAAAAATTATGGGAGAACCAAAATAAAATGTGGGAAGAGATTAAGGGCTTAAGAGAAAATCAGGAAAAGCTATGGGAAAACCAAAATAAAATGTGGGAGGAAATTAAAAACCTAAGAGAGAATCAAGAAAAACTATGGGAGAATCAGAATAAAATATGGGAGGAAATAAATAAAACATGGAAAGAAATAAAGAGTCTTAGAGAAGAACAAACTAAAATATGGAAGGAAATTAAAGCAATGAGGGAAGAACAAAGAAGGCTAAGCATTACTGTTGAAAGATTAACCATTTCAGTTGAAGAAGAAGCAAAAGATGTCATAAGCTACAGGTTAAGTAAAGAACTTGGTATAGAGATCAAGCTTGATAGATTGTTCATAAACGATAGAGAAATTAATATTTATGGAGCAGTGGGAGATATTTGCGTAATTGGAGAAGCCTCTGTTAGAGTAGGACCTAGAATAGTTAGAGAGATAGAGGAAAAAATAGAACTAGTAAGAAAGTATAAGCCTGAGCTTTTGAAACCAAAATTAATAAAGGTAATTTATGCAGACGTTGTTCCTCCGAAAGTTTTAGAGCTTGCTTCTAAGAATAATATTTGGGTATTGAACTGGAAAGAAGATCTGCTTCCTATGAAAATAATTCAATGAGATGAAAGTCACAAGACCACTCTTTCAATTTTTTTTATTTTATACAATATAATACTTTATTTTCGTTATTATTTATTTTATTTAAAAATGTTAAAAAAATTTGATTTTTAATTTTATTTTTAATAATGATATATACCTAATATTATAAATCCTATTAGAGATATTATTATCGAAGCAATACTTACTTTTTTCTTAACAAAATATTCATAACCTGCTATAGAAGCCATTGGCAAAGCAAAAGCTAAAAGCAAACTCGATGAATTATTAACTAGAAATTTGTAAAAGAAATAAAAAAATCAAGAGTTAAAAATCAGAGACTGCCCACTTCTTCATTTTTTCAGCTCTTCTCTTCCTCCTCATCTATTAAAAATTAATTTTTCCTTTTATTTATTTTCTTTCAATCTCCTTTATTTTCGATTCCCCTTTATGGGATACTTAGCGTCGTGTTTATTCGATTCTTAACATATAAATTTCATCCTTTTTATTTTCTTTCTTTTTAAACCTTTTTCTCAATACCATTTTTAAATTCATTTTTTAAGTTTCCAGTAACTTAGAATAACAACTTCTGAAGGTTCACAATCTTTTAAAATTAAGGTTATTTATTATTAGCTTTATATTTTAATTCTCCTCCTACGAAAGTCATTAACACTTTTATGTTTTTTAATTCTTCTAAAGATACTTTAAAAGGATCCTTATCTAAAACAATAAAATCAGCTATTTTACCGCTTGATAAACTTCCTAAATTTTCCTCTTCAAATAACAAATATGAAGAACCATATGTATAAAAATGCAAAGCTTCTTCCAAAGAAATTCTTTCCTCCTTTGTGTATTTTAATAAATCTACATTGTCTCTTTTTACTGCAACATATATTGTTTCAAAAGGATTTACAGGTTCTACAGGAGCATCTGTTGAGAAACCTAATTTTAAATTTTTATTTATCATTGATTTTAAAGGATAGATCCATTTTGCTCTTTCTTCACCTAATCTTTTCAAAACCCACCAATCGCTTTTAATAAAATGAGGCTGAACACAAACACATATTTTTAATTTAGAAATCATTTCAATTTGTTCTTCTCTTATTACAGATGCATGCTCTATTCTATGTCTTGATCTTTCTATATTTTTAAATTGCTTTAAAGAATTCAAAACAACATCAATTGCTTCATCTCCTATTGCATGTATAGCTAATTGCAAATTTAATTCATTTACTTCCTTTATTATTTTAACTAATTCTTCTCTTTTGTAAAATAATATTCCCTTATTTTCTTTATCATCATTATAAGGTTTTGATAATGCTGCAGTTCTTGCACCTAAAGAGCCATCTGCAAAAATTTTAACTCCTAAAATTTTTAAAAATTCGTTTCCTTCAATTTTTTTCTCTTTTATATGTTTCAAGGAATCATAATTCAAGTAAACCTTTATTCTTATTGGTAAAATTCCTTTTTCATTCATTTTTCTTAAAATATTATAAGAAAAAATATCACAAGAAACAAAGCCACAGGTTGTAATACCAAAGGAAAGTAAATAATTAAACAAATTTTGGAAAAATTTTATCATTTCATCTTCATTATATTTCATCATTTTTCTAATTTTTTGTAAAGCATTTTCTAAAACAATTCCATTTTCTTTTACAAATTCATTTTTTTCTAAAATTTCCAATAAATTAGAATTTACAACTCCTGCATGTCCACAAATTCTTTCTAAAAAAACAGGTTTTTCTTTAACTACTTCATCTAAGTCATTTTTATTTGGCCATCTTCCAAGTTTTTCTTGATCCCATCCTCTTCCATAAATAAAGCTTAATTCTTTATTTTTCTCGTAATATTCCTTTAGTTTATTTTTTAGCTCATCGATAGATTTTACATCTTTTAAATCTAAGGAATTTAAAAAGATTGCCAAGGAATCTAAATGAATATGAGAATCTATAAAAGCTGGAATAACAGTTTTTCCTTTTAAATCTATTATTTCTCCATTTAATTTTTTAGTTAAAATTTCAGCTACTTCTTGTTTTCCTATATATAGAATTTTGTTACCAACAATTACCATCGAATTTGCTTTTTTTATTGGCTTAAAACTTGCATAAATGTTTGCATTTACGAAACCTTTTACTGGAATGCTCATAAGCTTAATTAACTTAATAACTTATAAAGGTGATTTGCTCTTGCAAAATTTACAAGAGGCATAGCGGACTATTCTTGTAAATTTTGCAAGATTTATATACCCTAAAAATATTATTATATTAACCATGAAAAAAGAAATATTAAAAATCTTGGCTTGGTATGCATTACCAATAGTAGTTGCAATAGTACTAACAGCAGTTGTTCCTAACGGACCAGAGCTACCTGGACCTCCTTTACCGCCTGGTTAAATTTTAAATTATTTAAAGTTTAATTTTTTCGATTTATATATTTATATTTTCTAATGCTAATAAAAGTATATGAATTATAAGCAAACAGAGCATGGCATATTACGTTTTAGTAAAATTAGTGAAAAAGACCTCATCATTCTTAAATATATAGAAAAGTATGGTCCTAGAAAAGCTTTATTAGAGATTTTTAAAAAAATAAAAAGAAAAAATTCAGAATTTTCCTATACTGATATTGTATACAGATATAATAGACTAATAAAAAAAGGAAAATTACAATTTAATGTATTTCCGAATCACTTTAGACTAGGATTATCTATTATATTAGTATTATTTAAAATCAAAATGAAATATGCCGAAATATTCGAAGACATAATTAAAAAGAATCCTACATTAATTTATTATGTAAGAAAATATGGTTCAGAAAATGGTTATTTAACCTTTTTTGCTGTTCCAATGAATTATGTAAGCCGATTCCTCGAATTCGTTGAATTTATTAAAACAATAGGTATTGCAGAGAGTTATAAAGTATATTTCAAAGATCAAAGAGTAGATTCTGGATTAGGCTTTGATTGGTACGATTTTAACGAAGGAAAGATCGTTTGGAAATGGGATGAATTTGTACAAGAAGTTATAGCTAACAAAAAAATAGAATTTGAAGAAAAAAGCGATGTTACTTTTAGCTACAGGCCGCCTGATCTATCAGATGTCAAAATATTAGAATGTCTTGAATTAAATCCAGCTGCTAAATTTTCTGAAATAGCTAAAGCTACAAAACTTCCTATTTCACATGTAAAATATCATTACGAGCATCATTTAATAAAGAAAAAGTACATTGATAGATTCGTAGTTTATGTTTGGCTTTTTGAACCTAATGAAACAGTAAGTTATTACTATTCAATAATAGATTTTAAAGATAAGAAATCAATGAAAGCCTTTGCAGCAGCTTTAAAAGGAAAGCCATTCGTATATTCAGCTATAACCTTTGCTAATAAAAATAGCTTAGGATTAAACTTATATTTACCACACAAACAATTGCTGAACTTCAATAAAGCAATGTGGGATCTAGCTAAGGAAGGAATTGTAGAAGATTATATCGTAGATATTTTTGATCTAAGATTTGCAAAAGCTTACACTTTGCCTTATGAATTAATAAAAGACGGTGTTTGGAGCTATCCTCATGAAGAAATAATGAAAAACATACAAAGCGTACTTGTTTCTTATAATTTAATATAAATTTTTTATTTTTTATATTTTTTATTAATAATTATAATTATAAGATAAGATAAGATTTTGCAAAAATTTATAAAGGTTTATGAGAATATATAATTAATGGTTCCAAAGGAAATTATAGATATATTATCTGAAATGCGAGTCAAAGATATCTTGAAAACATATCCCACAGGATACTATACATTAAATGAAGATAGTCCTTTAATTTTAAGTATGGTTTATCTATGTTGGTATCAAATTCATGCTGTAACTCTAGTCGATGAGAGATCAAATCCAACAGGATTCATAACAGGCTACAATGTTTTTAATATTCTTTATACTTATAGAGAAAGAGTTTGGGAAGCCTTATATAAAATTAAAGTAAAAGATGTCAAATGGGATTTGTTATACGTAGATATTAATGAAACAGTCATTAATCTAATTAAAAAACTTCATAAAGAAGCATGGTTATATGCTTGTGCTATGCATGAAGGAAAATCTCTAGGAACAATAGGATATTTAAATTTGCTTAAATTTCTTTTAAACTTTAAAGAATTAGAGAATGTTAATGCTCCCTATACTCCTAACATTATATATGCTTATCCAAGTTCTAAATTAATTGAAGTTATATTTACAATGTTATCTAAGAGAGTAAGAAGATTATATGTTTAGGATATTAACAAAATTATTTCTGATCGAAGCATAATAAGAACACTATTTAGCGAATATTATGTACAATATTTAAGGGATAAACCAAGCGAAATTCTTTATGCACCAATTGAAGAATTTCCTTCATTTTTTGAAAATTTTAAATTTGTTGAAAATGAAGTAAATCTTTACAAAGCAATAAATTTATGCTTAGAATCAGAATCAAATTGTTTAATTATTGAAGATTTTAAAGGAATAATTACTCCTTGGGACTTAGCAATAAAACCATTTGTTGAATAAATTTTTAAACAATTTATACTTATTTTAATATTATTACCCAAATGGGTTTAAAAGCTGTATTACTAATTTTACTCTTAATACTATTCCAAAGTACAATCGAAATTGAATTTCCCAAAGATTCAGGTTTTACATGGATAATAAAGGAAGGTAATGAATACAGCGCAAAAAATGTATGGGTTGATGATAAAGGTTTACATTTGTTTTCATCTAAGGAAGGAAATGCAGGAATTTACAGCAAAGATCTTTTAAATTTAGGAAAATATGTATTTTATTTTCAACTTGATTTTAACAATTTATTAAATTTATTTATAGGAAAATCAATTGTAGAAATAATTTCTAAAAATTTTACAAAAATTAGACATTATATTAAAGATACAAGATGTTTTAAAGAATTTGAATTTGAATTTATAAAAAATTTAACATTATTTATAACATTAGATATAAACAGTGTTATTCTTAAAATTTATCAAGGAATAAAAGATCCTTTCAGCGTTTCATCTGATTTTTACCATGAATGTTTCTTTAAATTTGAAGAAAAATTTAGAATTGAAATAGATTTAATTTATTCAGATTCCAATTCTGAAGCTATCTTAACGGACTTTAAGTTTATTCCATTAGTTACTACGCAAACAATTTTTATAAATCAAACATTAACTACAACTAATTATGAAACAGTAACTGCTACCAAATTTTTAACCATAACTAAAACTGAATACTTAGAAAAAAATATAACTGTGACTAAAAATGTAACTTTATCTCCAACAATTTCTCCTTCACCTCCTTTAGATCCTGTAATAACTATAGCAATACTTTTTACAGTATTTTTAGCTGTTCTCTCTTATATCTTAATTAAATACAGAAAAAAATAAAAGGCTATACTGACCCCTGACTTAAAGGCGAGGCTTTCGTTTTATAGTTAAATTTATAATAGTGATGCTTCATTTTTCAATAGATGAAAGATAAAGTTGCCGTAAGATTTGCAGGAGCTGCTGGAGACGGAATAGAAACTGTTGCAGAAATTATGGTTAAACTATGCATAAGATCAGGATTACATGTGTATGCATACAGAGGATACCAATCTGCAATAAGAGGAGGACATGTCTGGTCTCAAATCAGAATATCTAATAATAAGCTTTACAGTTTCGGAGACTTTTTTGATATATTGATAACATTGAACAAAGATGGCATTTTATATGATACTCCATATATGAGCATAAATGGCTATATTGTTCATGATCCTTCTATAAAATTTAAATTTGAAGATGTAGGAAAACCTTATTATGATATAAATGTTCCTTTAATAGAATTTGCCAAAAAGTTTTCAAGACTTCCTGTAGTTCAAAATACAGTTGCTTTAGGAGTAGTCATTTATCTATTAGGATTACCTTTTGAATATCTTAAGAACGTAATATTAGATGTATTCAAAGATAAAGGAGATGAAGTTATAAATATGAATTTAAACGCGGCTTCGGCTGGATATGAATATGCTAAAGAAGTTTATAAAGATATTCCTAGAGATTTTCAACTAAATCCAGACCCTAATAAAAGGAAATTTGCAATGAGCGGAAATCAAGCTTTAGCTTTCGGTGCTTATTCTGCAGGATGCAAATTTTATGCAGCTTACCCTATGACACCTGTTTCACCGATCTTACATTGGTTTGCAGAACATTCTAAAAAATGTGGAATAATAGTTATTCAACCTGAAGATGAAATAGCAGTAATTAACATGGCTATAGGAGCTGCACATGCAGGTGTTAGAGCTATGGTTGCAACTTCAGGAGGAGGATTTGCTTTAATGAGTGAAAGTGTAAGCATGGCTGGTATGATAGAAGTACCAATTGTTATAGTTGAAGGACAAAGAGGAGCTCCTTCAACAGGTTTACCTACAAAAACAGAGCAAGGAGATCTAAAACAAGTATTAGGTGCTGGACAAGGAAGTTATCCTAAAATCGTCTTAGCTCCAAGAAGTGTTGAAGAAGCATTTTATACTGCAATTGAAGCATTTAATTTAGCAGAAAAATATCAAGTTCCCGTTATTATAATGACAGATCTTTATTTATGTGAATCAATAACATCTTTGGAAAAGTTAAATTTGGATATTAAAATAGATAGAGGATGGCTTGTAAATGAAGGGGAAATTAAAGATTATAAAAGATATATGATAACAGAAACAGGAGTTTCTCCAAGAGCATTGCCTGGTCAAAAAGGATATAATTTTGTAGCAGCAAGCGATGAACATGATGAAAAGGGAAATTTGGTAAGCGATATTTTAGCAGGTTTGCCTCAAATGTTAAAAATTAGAAATGCAGTGATGGAAAAAAGAATGAGAAAAGAAAAATACATAATTCAAGAATTTCCTCCACCAAAATTATATGGAGATGAAGATGCAGATATAACAATAGTATGCTGGGGCTCAACATGTAGTACAGTAAGAGAAGCAATTGAAGAATTAAGGAAAGAAGGAATAAAGGCTAATTCTTTGGAAATAAAATATATCCATCCATTCCAAGCTGAAGAAGTTAAAAATATATTAATGAAAGCAAAAAGATTATTGCTTGTGGAAAACAATTACGGTGCTTTAATGGGCAAACTAATTGCTGAAAATACTGGAATAATAATAAAAGATGCATTGTTAAGATACGATGGTGAGCCAATTACACCATTGCAGGTTGTTTATAAAGTTAAAGAAATTTTGGTGAGATAAAATGGCGCTAGAATTAAAAATTTACGCTGGAGAAGTTAGACCAGATTGGTGTCCAGGATGCGGAGATTTTGGTGTATTAAATGCATTACAAAGAGCATTAGCTGAACTTAAATTAGATCCTAAGGATGTTTTAATTGTATCAGGAATAGGTTGCTCATCTAACTTACCAGGATATACTTCTTGTTATGGTTTTCATGGAATACATGGAAGAACATTGCCTGTAGCAACTGGAGCAAAGCTGGCAAATCCTAACTTAACAGTTATTTGTACTGCAGGAGATGGTGATTGCTATGGCATAGGCATGGGACATTTTATACATGCTATGAGAAGAAACATTGATATAACATTAATAGTTATGAACAATCAAATTTATGGATTAACAACAGGTCAAGCTTCACCAACAAGTTTAAAGGGTCATAAAACAAAATCTACTCCTTATGGAGTTATAGATGAACCTATAAATCCTGTAGCTTTAGCAATAGCAGGAGGAGCTACATATGTAGCAAGAGGATTTTCAGGAGACCCTATTCATTTAGCTAAATTAATTAAGGATGGAATATTACATAAAGGATTTGCTTTGATAGATGTCTTTAGTCCATGTGTTACTTTTAATAGGCTTAATACGTATGATTGGTTCAGACAAAGAATATATAAGCTTGAAGAAACTGGACATGATCCTAGAAGTTTTGAACAAGCTATTAAAAAAGCTTATGAGTTTGGTCCAAAGATACCAATTGGTTTATTTTACGTAACAGAGAGACCCACCTACGAAGAATATTTTGCAGATATATATAAAGGAATTCCTTTAATAAAGCATCCATTTCCAACAAAGGAAGAAATAGAAAAAGTTTTAGAGGAATTTTATTAACCAGGCGGTGGAGGCTGATAATAAGGTATAGCTCCAGCGTGTCTTATTAGATCATCGTATTTTATATAAGCTATTAATAATAAAACTCCTACAATGATCCCTCCGAATATAAATCCTAGTATCATCCAAATTAGAGTTTTGCTTTTAGCTTCTGCATATCTTCTTTCATCTACCATCCTTCTAATAGTGTTACATTCTATAAAAATGATAATATCTATAATACCTAGAATTAAAGGTATTATTCCTACTATAAAAATAATAGATAACGCACCAAAGATTATCAATATTATGCCAAAAATTAGAGATAAAATTCCTGCTACTAAAGTTAATGTTTTTACTGTTGATGCTTCTGGCGGTTCAGGTGTTACTGTTGGTGAATAGGCGTTTAATTTCATGAGTTATTAATCAAAATAAAATATATAAACTTTTTTAATAAACATAAAGATAAAAATTTGAATTTATTTATTTTAAATCATAAAATTTTTTCCATCTCTAAAATTATTTCTTCTTCACTTCTAGAAGTTTCCAAATGTTGATAATCAGCATATCCTTCCTTTTTTTCCTTAACATTTGTAACAACAAGCTCTACAGCTTTTTTTGTAGGATGAGTAATTATATTAATATAAGCTCTTAAGATTGCATCAATTGTAGCTTCTTGGAAAATAAATTTCTCATTTTCTAATTCAATATAAAGTCTTACATGCTTATGCCCCTTTGGTATAAAGGCTATTATTCTTTTTACATCGCTATTTTTTAATATCTTTACCATAAATTTATAAAATAAAATAAAAAAGAAATAAAAAAATAAATTTTAGGCTGAATGTTCTTCGTGTTCTTTCATCATTTCTTCACACATTTTATGCATTTCCTCATGAGACATGCCATGTTTTGTTTTATTTCCCATCATATGATTTCTTATCATTTCATCATGATTCATCATATTTTTGTTTCCCATCATATTATTCCAATAATTATTAGCACTTGCTACTATTCCTATTAAATTTATTACTGAAGTTGTTAACAGTATTCCAATTACTATGCCCAAGATCGTGTTCTTTTCCATGCGTGAACTTTAATTATTTTAATTATATTTTTTTTGTGAAACTTTCAAGAATAAAAGTTTCATTATGCTACTTCTTCTTGTTTAAGTATAACCATCATTTCCCTTCCTCTTTTTGCTCTTATTATTATTCCTCTTGATTCCAATCCTGTTAATATTCTATGGGTCTTAACCTTGGAAAGGTTAAAAGTTTTTTGAATAATTTTTTGTTCAGATTTTCCTTCATTTTGTTTTAAAAATTCTATTACTTTTTTCTCTTCTTCTGTTAAAGGAAAAACATAAACTTTTTTAACTTCATTTGTTTCCTTTTTTGTAGTTTCTTTTTCAAAAACATAACGAATTACCAAAACTAATCCTATAATTAAAGCTATAATTGCAATTATTAAAAATACAAAAAATAAAGTAGATGGTAAAAAGAAGAACTTATCATTTGCATATGCATTTGAAACATGGGAAACATAAAAGTTAAAGGAACCAAGATGAATATTAAAAGTATAAGAACTAAAATAAATATTAAAATTGTTAATTCTTTATCCACATTTCTTTATTAATTATCTAAAAATAAATTATTTAACTTCAGTTATTATTCTCTTTGGATACGTATAGGGTATTCCTAATTCTTTTAAAGTTTCTTCTATTAATGAAGCAACAGATGAAAACAATTGAAACCATGTTTTACCAGCAGTCCATGCTCTTGCTTCCATTTGTATTCCGTTTTCTAAGAATTGTACAGGAAATACAACAGGAGGAGGTTCTACTAGAATGTACCATTGTTGATTAAACTTGTTTAATAACGTTTCAACAACCCTTTTAACATCTGCTTCAAAAGGAATGGTAAACTGAATTCTTACCATCCTTGCTATTGAAGAAGTATAATTTATTACTGCTGAATTGAATAGTGCGCTGTTTGGTATTCGAATATAAAAACCTTCGAAGCTCTGTATTTTAGTAGATAGCAATCCTATATCAGTGATCATTCCAATATTATTATTATAATTTATGAAATCTCCAATTTTGAAAGGTCTTTCTACAATTAATAAAATACCTGCAAAAAAGTTAGATAATGTTTGTTGAGCAGCCAAACCTATTACGATGCCTATAAATCCTCCAGCTATTAATAGCTCAGTGAGTTGAATACCTGGTATTTCCAGCTGTCTTATCGCAATCGCTAATCCTATAAGAATTATTATATAGCTAGAAACTTTTGAAATATTTTGAATTACATGTACAGGAGCCTTTTCATGAAGCCTTCTTCTAATTATTTTTGTTACTTGCCTTGCTATTATTACAGATATTGTTATTGCAAGAATTGCTTCTATATAATTTTGATATAACTTAATATATTCCCAAATTGTTTCCAATCCCAATGTTTGTAAAGCTATGTTCATGTTCCAAACCTCATTTCAAATTCGCTACCTAAAATTTTTAAAGGTATTGTAGGTATTAATTTGCCACCTTCCAAAGAAGGTTTATTTGTTAGCTTTACAACAGCTAAGCCTTTTTTTAATCTATACAATTGAATTAGTTCTCCGCAAACTATATCATCTTTAGTAAATAGAGAAAAGTCATTAAAATTAAAAATAATTCTTGAAATTGCACCTATACTTTCTGCCTCATTTATTATCTCAATCGCAGTTAAAGCTTCATGCTTATTTGTATTTATCTTTTCAAAAGAAGCACTTGTTTTCCAGTATCTGTAAATTACTCCGTTTCCTATATTACCGTATAGGGCATATTTTTTAGGATATATTTCAATTCTATCTATTAATTTATATTTTGATCTGTTCGTAACATAGATTCCTATATCAAGGGGCAATTTAACATAAACTTTGATTTTTTCATCTTCATTTACATATATAGGAGGATCTAAAACTATTCCAAAATATTCAGTTACGTTTTCATTAATGCTAAGTATAGGTAATTCTTCTATTATTAGCCCTTGTGGAACTTCAATTTTCTTATCTCCTCTAATATAAACATAATTATTGTTTTCTTCAGTAATAATATAACCAAATTCCATAGCCATTTTTGATATACAAAAATAAAACTTTAAAAATATAAAGTTCTAAGTCTTCATTAATTTATGAAACTTTTTGTACTAGTTGTTTTTGTTTTAATACTCTATCCTTTAAATTATTCATTTGAAGAGCAAAATATACAAGAAACACAAATTAACAATTTGATCTATAGCAAAACTCCTTTATTTAAAACAGTTAACTTATCGATAACTAAAGAAATACCAATCAAGGAAATTAAAGAAATTAACAAACCTTTATTTTTACCTTTCAAAAAGAAACTTGAGCTAAGCAAAAAATTAGAATATAATGCAAACAATTATCTACAAATTCAACAATCACAAATTGATTTAAACGTTCTATTAAGCTTTGAAGGTTTATACTTTGGTTGGAATGATATTTATCCTAATTTTGTCACACCTCCAGATGTTCAAATAGCAGTAAGCAATAATTATGTAGTAGAATTTGTAAACGTTTTAGGAAAAGTTTGGACTAGATCAGGAAGCTTCGTAAGTTATATTAATCTTTATTCCTTATTCTCAGGAAACAATATTGGCGATCCTAGAATAATTTATGATGAGTTAAGCGGTAGATTCTTTGCAAGCGTATATGATAAAGATTATAATGCAATAAGAATAGCTGTATCTGCTACAAGCAATCCTTTAGGAACATGGTACCTTTACATATTTTATCAACCTAACAATTTATTTCCAGATCAACCTTACTTAGGAGTAAATAATGATAAAGTAGTTGTTTCTGCTAATTTATTTAATAATTTAGGAGTATATTATGGTGCTCAATACTGGGTGATAAATAAACAACAAATGCTTTCAGGTTCTTCTTCTGTTGATTACGCTATAAGTAACATTGATGCAACAGTAGCTTCAATTAGACCTGCAATTCATTTAAGTTCAACTAACACCTTTTACATGGCTACAACACAAACCCTTTATAGTAACATAATTCATGTTTATTCGATAACTGGAATGCCTCCTTCAATAACAGTTAATAAATATAATTTTAACGTAAAAACTATCAATACTCCTCCTCCAGCTCCTCAACTTGGGTCATCAAACAAATTGGATACCGTAGATGAAAGAATTCAAGATATAATATGGAAAAGTGGTAGATTATTATTTACAGCTAATGTAGGTTGCATTCCTACTGGAGATTCCACAACAAGATCATGCTTAAGAATAATAGAAATAGATACAAATAATTTACAATTAAAACAAGATTTTAATTATGGAAAATCTGGAAAATATTTATTCTTTGGCTCTTTAAGGTTAAACAAAGATAATGTTTTGTTCATAGTTTTTGGCTATTCTTCATCTAATGATTATCCTGGAATAATGGCTTCTTACCAAACTACTCCTAATAGTTTAGAGGAACCTATAATTATAAAAACTGGAACAGGACCTGAAACTGTTTATTGTTCCAATAATGTTTGTAGATATGGTGATTATTTTGGTTCAAGCACAGATCCTGCTGAACCAGAATATGTTTGGGTTGCAGGTGAATTTGGTAGAGGGTCTGCTGGATGGTCAACTTATATAGCTAAATTAGGCTTAACTGCATATTTTATCGTTGCAAGCTATTCAATAGTAGGAAATGAAACAGGTTCTTCTCCTCCTTTATTGAAATATTATTATAACAATATTTTACATACAGTAACTTTAACTAAGACTCCAACTAAATACATAGTAGATAAAAACAGTCCTTGGGAAGTTACAGAAATATTACAAGGATCAAATAATAATGAAAGGTGGAAAACAGAACAAGTTACAAGCGGAACCGTTACTGGCCCATTAACTTTATCTTTTACTTATTACCATCAATATTATGTTCATTTTAAATATACAATAATAAATGGAGGCACGGGTTATTCTGCTCCTTCAATTACAATATTTCAATTTGGTAAACAAATAACAATTAATCCTAATGTTTATGTTTGGGCTGATGAAAATGAATATAATGCTACGAATCCTTTAGTAGGTTCAAATGAAAATGAAAG
>OGCB01000303.1_pt1 | contig 13989 bp, 16 predicted proteins | sample 1570031 | NCBI WGS metagenome assembly OGCB01 (sample SAMN05518655, study PRJEB24509) | hot springs metagenome | isolation source: Octopus Spring Streamers, Yellowstone National Park, Wyoming, USA | place: USA:Octopus Spring Streamers, Yellowstone National Park, Wyoming, USA | collected 2011-10-11 | reverse complement strand
ATATAATATAACTTATCTTTTGTTACACCGACTAAGTTATAAGCAGGTATATTTACGATCTTTTCCAATTTTCTTAACAGTTCCGAATACATAATTATAGTATAAAGTACGCATTTAAAAATTTAATTTCTGATTCTTAGATCTTTGTTATTCATTGCTTTAACGTTTAAAAATATGCCTATACACAATTTTATACAGTTGCAAGCATAACTTTATATATGACAAAAATGTCATATATTTAAAAAAGATGTCCAAACTAAACCTTAAGCGCCTAATTTACTTCTAAGGTCATTTGATCGCCTAAAACTTAAATATTCAAGAAATTATATGTAAAAGGATATGCAAAATAGTTATATGATAGAAAAAGTAACGGAAAATATCTACTTAATTGATACTTTAGCTTATAACGAAGAAAAAGCTGTTGCTTGCTACTTAGTTAAATCTGGTGATAAATTTGCTCTAATAGATGTGGGTTATGCTTCAACATATATGAATGTTGTTAATGCATTGCTAAGTGCTAATATTGATGTTAGCAATTTAACTTATATAATACCTACACATGTTCATCTAGACCATTCAGGTGCAACAGGACATATTGCAAACATAGCTAAAAAAGCTACAATAGTTGCACATGAAAGAGCCCAAAGACATCTCGTAGATCCCTCACGTTTAATCGAAAGCGCTAAACAAATATTTGGAGAAGAAAAGTTAAAAAGCTTTGGTTTACCATTACCTGTTAATCCTGAGAGAATAACTGTAGTTAAAGAAGAACTTGAGTTAAAATTAGGAGATTTAACATTGAGATGTATTTATGCACCAGGTCATGCACCCCATCAAATATCCGTTTTATTAGTTGAGAAAAAGGCACTCTTTACTGCTGATGCTGTTGGAATTGTGCAACCTAAGCTCAATATTATGATACCTACAACTCCTCCTCCAAGCTTTGATCCTATTCAAGCTATAAAAACTGTAGATAACTTATCCTCCCATGAACCTAATATGCTTTTAGTTCCTCATTTTGGTGTTAGAAATGACCCAAACAATATTTTTGAATTAACTAAAATAAAAATAAATGAATGGGTTGAAGATATCAAGAAGTTTCTTAAAGAGAATTTAAATAAAGAAGAGATATTACAAAGAATGATTCAAAAAGTTAAGATCGAAGCTAATTTAGAAAATCTTCCAAGTTCAGCCATTCAAAGTATTTATGTAACTGTAAGCGGTATACTAAACTATTTAGCTAAAAGTTAATGAAATAATTTAAAAGTATTTCAAAAAGTTAATTTCTTATTTTTACCATAATGAAAAACAATAAAAAATCATTAAAATTTAAAATTTATAAAGCTTATATAAATCTGGGTTCGTAATAACTTTTCTAAATACTTTATCTACTTAAATTTCAGTTAAATAAGTATTAATTATTTTAAAAATAAAGGCTTAAACTAATTTAAAGAGTTAAAATAATTTATAGTTATCTTTATTATTCAGTCAAGTTATTAATTTAGAATATGTCTCTAAAAGAGTTCTTAGCAAAAGCAGGCAAGGAGTTTAATTTAGAGCAAATTAATGAATTAGTAAGAACGCTTGATCCTGTTTTTGCTTATTTAGGAGCTAAAATTGTAAATATAAAGCAAGGTGAAGCTGAAATTGAATTTCCATTTAAAGAAACATTGCAAAGAAGAGGAGGCGTTTTAAATGGTGGCATAATAATGACGGCAATAGATTTTGCAGGAGGATTTGCAGCCATGTCTGTTAATGATGGAATAGATCAAGTTACACAGGAATTGAAAATAAACTTCTTAGAACCATTATATAAGGGTCCTTTTAGAGCTATTGGAAAGGTTTTAAGAAAAGGAAAACATACAATCGTAGTAGAAATAAAGGTTTATGATGCTGAGAATAAATTAGGAGCTGTAGCGATCGGAACGTGGTTCATATTAAGGAATAATATTAATATTAAAAGCTAAGTTCTTTAAGTAACTTTTCGCATTCTATTAACCTAATAATTTTTTAGCTTCTTCAAACATTTCCCTGACTTTGTTAATATAAGAAGTTATATCGTTAACAGATAACTTTGCTTCATGAAATCTTCATACATGTAAAAAGTATGCATTACTCCATCCATTTAATATCCAATCACCTACTTTGATAGCAAGAGTATTGGAAGCTTTACCTAGCAAATAAGTATGCCATCTTTTTTCTTTAATAAATTGCTGATATTCAGAAGTATTAAATTTTTCAGCTAGAGCTTTAACGATTTCTTCTGCAACCTTATAAGCTTTTTCTGAGGCTTGAACTGCATCTCCTTTCCTTAGATAGTCTTCCATTTCATTCATATATTTCTCAGCTAATTCTAATCTTATTCTCAATCCCTCTTGAGGATCCTTTTTAGCTATTGCTGAAATTATCAAATCTTCAACGTTTATTCCTTTCTCTTCTGCTTTCCTTACTAATTCTTCCACAAAATAATTTAAGTTCTTGCAATAAAAAAGTTAACAATTTTTATGTTAATAAACTTAACACTCATAATTTTCAACTAAGTAGGAATCATGTTTTAGATCTTAGAAATAAAATATTCGCTATATAAACTTATTGCAACAAACTTATCTTTTCCACTTCACCTTAATTAGCGCAGGAATTCTATTTATAGCACCTTATATTGTAGCAAAAAGGTTTATAAGCTTAATAAATTACAATCAAAATAGCTATTCAGACATTGTTCTTCACGTTTAGTAAAAGACTTGTTTATTTGTAATGTAACCAAAAAAAGAAAAATTAACTATAATTCTTTAAGAATATCTTGTATAATTTGTTTTATTGTATCAAGTTTTTGTTTTAACTTTTCTACTTCATTATTTTGAACTTTAATGATTTCAGGAAGGTCTACTTTAAATCCTTCTTTTGCCAATTTTTCATAGGCTTTTAATATCATTTGCCCTGCTTTAGTTTCTCCTTTTAAATGTCTTCTTACTGTAGCTTCAGTTATGCCTAGCTCCTCTGCTATTTTCGATACAGGAATTCCCGCTTTTTCTCTAGCTAACGAAGCTGATGCAACATAAAGCGAATCTATCCATGTAAGCCTTTCATGAACATTTTTTAAGGCTTCAAGCGTTTCAGCTGAATACAAGCTCATAACCAATAAAGCACTTTCAAGCTTTCTTATATCTTCCTTTCCAATAGGTTTTAATGGAACAGACATTACTCCTCGAGCTCTTCTTCTCTCCTATATTCTTTAGGCTTCTCTACTTTTGTTAAAACCTTAACTTCTTCCATTGCTTTTTTCATCTCATTTATTTCTTCTTGAGGCAAAGGCTCAGTTTTGACATAGTGTGGTGTTATTTTTAAATATTTATCCCACTCTATAACTATTCCATCATCCCTTATTTCCATTGGATGCCTAACCATTGATATCTTGGTATCCCTCATCTTCCAAATAATTATTGAGCGGTACAGTTTTCCGTCAATCTCATCTAGATCCATTCTTATTATTCCATCAACTGCATGTTCAACACCAGGCCCTCCGAAACCTCTTTCACCTACGGATACTTGGCTAACAAAGAAGGCGGTTGAACCTAATCCTGAAATTACTCTTTTCAAAGTCATAACTGTTGATCTTGCTAAGGCAGGCTTGGTAAGATATAACGTGCTAACGGAATCGATGGCAACTCTGGTTGCATTTGTGTCTTTAATTGCTTGTCTTAATACATCGGCGAGTTCATGCACATCATCTACCTGTTTTACAATGTATTTTTCTCTCTGAGCAGCTGTACCAGCTCCTCCTGTGAAAGCATCAACAATAGATAATTTACCTTCCTTTTCAAATTTAGAAATATCCCAACCAAAATGCCTAAAGCTTCTTCTCACAGAAACTGGATGTTCTTCTAAGGCTACGAAAACTGCTCCTTCACCTTTCAAAAGTCCATTATATAAAAACTGCTTTGCAGCTATAGATTTTCCTGTTCCAGGTCCTCCTGATAAAAGAACTATGCTCCTCTCTGGTATGCCTCCATACAATATTTCATCTAACCCAGGTATAAATGTTCTAACTCTTGCAATTACCATTGTTTTAATGACACTATTTAATCTAATAATTTTGCTATATATACCTTTCGTTAACTAATTAATTCTTTTCCAAAGAATGACATGATTAAAAATTTTGAAATATGTTAAAAATATTCAATTTTTTAATTTAAAACAGAAAAATATTTAGTGGTGTATGACTTTTTGGCAATTGTAAACATCGGATTGGAAAAATTTGCTGCTAAAGAAATTTCTGAGCTGTTAAATACAAAAGTTTATGAAGATGTTGGTAGCGTAAGCTTTTACAGCGATTTAGATGCTATATTTAAGCTGAACATTTATTCGAGAACTATTAATAAACTCATATTAGTTCTTGGAAGATCATCTTTTGAAGATCTTAATGACATATATAAGTTTGCAAACTACATAAGATACACGAATTTCATATCAAGAGATCAGACGTTTGCTGTAAGGGTAGAAAGGATCGGAAAGCATAACTTTACAAGCATCGATGCTGCAGAAAGAATCGGACAGGCTATAATTGATAGCTACATTGAAGAAACAGGTCATAGATTAAAGGTTAACCTAGATGATCCTGATGTCGAAGTTTATTCAAAAATAAGAGATGACCAGATAATCATAGGAATAAATACCACAGGTACTTCTCTTCACAGAAGAGGCTATAAAAAATATAAACATCCTTCTGCTCTTAGCCCAACCATTGCAGCATCTATGCTTTACCTTGCAAACTGGAATGAGGAAAAGTGCTTGGTGGATCCAATGTGCGGTGGTGCAACAATACCTATTGAAGCTGCTCATATAAAGCTTAAAATACCAATTTCTATTTTTAGGGAAAGAACAAAAATAGGTTATGCTTTTAAAAAGTTAAAATTTCTTGATATCGAAAAATATGAAAAAATGATGGAAAAAGAAAGCTATTGCTTACCGAATGAAAATTTTAAGATAGTTGCATGCGATATTTCACGTAGACATATTAAAGGAGCAAAATTGAACTTATCAAGCGCCTTGGTTAATGAATTCATTGATGTTTTGATTTCTGATGCAAGAAATATAGATAAGATTTTTACAAATTTTGATACAATAGTTGTGAATCCGCCTTATGGAAAGCGTTCAGCTGATATAAGGTATGTGCGGAAGTTATATGATGCTTTTCTAAGCTCCTTAAAAAGATGCTCTTTTAAGAATGCAGTGGTAATAACTGCTGCACCTAAAATTTTCAAAAGTTATGTGGAGAAAAATGGATTTTCAATTTTAGAAGAACGCTCCGTTTCTCATGGAGGTTTGATTGCAAAAGTGTTCAAGATTATTCCATCTTAGAGGCATAGTTTATAATGAACTAAATTAGGTAAAGTGATGCTAAAACATAAAATTTATTAGTCTAATCATAATTAGTCTAATTGTGGTTAGTATAATTAGATTTAAAGATCTTGAAAGTTGGAAAAATATAGGTAAATGGGTTCTTGTTTATGGTAGAAGAAAGACTGGAAAGAGTTATTTTGTAAAGAATAATGTAAAATGGGATAAATATTATTTTGTTGGAAGAAGCGGCGATATATTTGTAGATGATGAAAAAATAAGCTATGAAACATTCATCAGAGAAGTAGTTCAAAGTTTAGAAAATGAAAAAACGATAGTTATTGATGAGATTCAGCGACTTCCAGAAGAGTTTTTTGACCGTTTACATAACATAGGAGTTAAAGGTAGATTAATAGCAATTACATCTACGATCTGGCTTACTAAAGAACTTCTAGGTAAAAGATCTCCGATGCTTGGTTTATTTTCAGAGTTCAGAATGGATATTATAGATGAAAGGGACATATTGCTAAACTTACATGATCGCATAAAGGATCCTAAGGAATTAATAGAATATGCTGTTTTCTTAAGGGAACCATGGCTAATTCCTTTATGGGAGGAAACTGAGAGCTTTTTTGATGCCTTGCCATTCAATGTAAAAATAACTGTACCAGCTTTAATTGGGGAAATATTTACAGAAGAAGAAAGACAATATTCAAGAATCTATGATGCTATACTTAAAGCAATTGCAAATGGTAAAAGAATATCAACGGAAATCGCTTCCTACCTTTACTCTCTTAGATTAATACCAGCAGAAGACCCAAGTCTTGTGCATCCTTTTTTGAAAATACTGCAAAATATAGGATTAATAGAGAAAATAAAAATATATGAAAAGAATAAATATTACTACAGAATTTCATCACCAATCGTAGATTATTACTATTATCTTGAGGCAAAATATGGAATAAGCGAAAGAGAGATTCAATTTTTGCAAGCAAAAAAAGTATTAGAAATAAAAATGCCTCACTATGTTGAACAATTCATAATGAACTTATTATCAAAAATCTTTGGGTTATGGCCAGAGAAAATAATAGAAAAAGAATATGAAGTAGATATTGCATTAGTTGACCTCAAAAAATTAAAGGCTGTTGTAGAAGTTAAGTGGAGGAAGAATATAACAAGTGAAGTTTTAAAAGAAGTAGAGAGAAAATTAGAAAAATATAATTGCAGAAAAATATTTATCGTTCCAAACAAAGGAGAACTTCCTGCAAGTTCAGGAAAATTAGAAATATGGGATGTGAAGAAGATATTAGAGATCATTCAAGGAAAAACTAAAATTTAAAAAATCTAGCAAAAGAAAAAAGCATTGGTATAAATTAATTAAGATTAGGTTAAGCAGCAACTAATTGTTAAAAATTCCCTATGTTTTTAAAGAAGTTTATTTTTGTAGCTACGAAAATTATTTATTAATCGTCAAAAACTTCGGCATCGATTTTCTTTATTACGAAATCTGTAAATTTTCCTTTGAATCTTGTTGCTTTTACTTTTGCATCATCGATATAATGATATTCAGTATAAGGAGATATTTTTCTAGGTTTATTGAATATTATTTGATGATACTTAACCCCATGCTTCTTTAACCATTCAATTGTAACATCTTTATGCTCGTCTGTTCTTGCTGTAAAGAAGCATATATAATGTCCTTGATCATAAAGCTCGTTTATTTTCTGTATAACATCATAATAAGGCTTTGCATTTCTCATCCTTTCTATTCCTTCTTCATTTTTTATATCTTCACAAACAGTTCCATCAATATCTATGATAAAGATTTTAAGTTTTTTATTATTATTATTTTCGCTTTTTTCCATCGATTAAAGTTATGATTTGAGAATATAAAAAGATTATTAATTATTTATGAATATTTTAATTTTAATAAAAAGGTAAAGCTGAAGTAATCAATTTAATAAATTTCTTTAATTTTAAGAAAAACTTTTGAATGGTTTAATCATCTTTATCTTCAAACAATTTTTTAGTAAGCTCGTAAACTTTACTACACATTCTTAGCGCATTTTCTCCATCGATCCTTGAGTATATTCTGGAGGTGTTCCTGTTTCAGTATCACCATACATTGCCGTTTATCTTTCTTTTCTTAGCATTCTAAATATGCTTGCCAATTCATCAATTTCTTTCTTAAACCAATCTGGAAATCTCTCTTTTTCTTGTTTTAATATTATTCCAACATCATGCCATCTTGGTGGTTCAACTCCTACAAATCTTAAACTAGCTTTTAATAACAATTTTACTGCTTCTTGACATTGCCTTACCACATATGGATAGTTTCCATCTTGAAAGGCTTCTTTTGAATGTTTTATTCTTTCTTCAGCTTGCTTTAAATGAGATTTCGCTAAAGATTTGTTATTCATCAAAAGTGAACACTTCGCCAAATTTATAGTCTCTTTTCCTCCAATACCATTTTTTTCCTAGCCAAACTCTTTCAAATCCCAATTCATTAAGCTTGTTTTTAAATTTAGTTAATATATTAGAGAAAAAGTTATCTGTATCATAAATGATTATTGCATCTTCTGTCATATCCATATATATTGGAGAGAAACGCTTTGCTTCTTCAGGTGTTTTCATTATGGTGAAAAAGATATGTAATATCCTTTAGAATATAGTTCCATAATATCTGCCTCCAGTAAAGCTTCTATTGAGTCAAAGATTTTAATTCTCTCAGTAATACTAAAAGGGAGATTTCTAGCTATTATTATTAAATCTATATCGCTATCATTTCTATAATCACCACGAGCAACGCTTCCATAAACAGCAACTGAAATAAGGTCATCACCAAATTTTTCCTTAAGCAACCTTAGCAATTTCTCGATTAGTGTTGAATAAGGTTCTTTTATCACTAAAATAAATTCAGATAAGGATAATATATAATTTCTTAGCTTTTATCTAAATCATTTAAGCATTGGTTGTTGTTTCTATTATGCTAGTTTTCTTCAATTCTTTTATCATTTTCTCTATTGATTCTAATCAGTTGCAAGGCAGATCACATAATAGATAACATGTGCAAGAATTGTTCTTGGCATTTAAATATAACCTCAAAAATAATATTAGTAAGATGGTAGAAATTGTCGTAAAAATACCAAGAGAATTGGAGGAAGATTTTAAAAAGATAGATCCTTTGCTATTAGAGTTGGCAGTTCAAAGATTAATCAAAGAAAAGCTTGAAGAATTTGTTGAAGTTGAAAAAATGCTTTCAAAAAGTAAATTAACAGAAAAAGAGGCTTTAGAACTTGGTAGAAAAGCTAATAAGGCTTTGGCAAAAAGGTATGAAAAGCTAAAGTAAATGATTCTCCTTTGATTGAGTTATCGTGATTCTTATCTTCAGGATTTAAGGCTAGTAATCCCATTTCAACCAGCACCTTTTTAAATTTCTTTAATCGCTTCCCTTTCAGCAACTATTCTATCTAATGTAAGTCCGCTTAGCATCTTGGATAAAACTCGATAAGGATTTTCCTTCATTTCACTACTGTTTTTCAAAATTATGGAATCACCTCTAAGATAGACTTTTAAAAGATCACCTTCATGCAAATCTAATTTATCCCTCGATTCTTTAGGAATCAAAATTCTTCCTTTACTATCTATTCTAACTTCTTTCTTCACCACAATACAATTATAAAACGGAATATAAATTTCTCACATAACGGTAAATTAATATTTTTTTGGTCATTAGGGATAAAGATTTATATAAAAATTTTTCCATTACAACATATGAAAAAATACCTAATAGACAAGAAAGAAGACATAAAAAAGCTAGAAGTGGTTGAAAGAGAAGCAGAGATAAAGCCAAGCAAAGATTTCGCAATTGCTGTTATAGGACCAAGAAGAGCTGGCAAGACTTTTACATGTTATTATTTAATAAAGAAGTGGAATTTGAAAGATGAAGATTATTTGTTTATTAATTTTGAAGATGATGAAATAAAAAGAAGAAAAAGAGAAGAAGTAGTTAATTGCATTCAAGATCATGTAGAAATATATGGTAAAGAGCCAGAATTTATATTTCTTGGTGAAGTTCAAAACTTAAAAGACTGGGAAAGCTTTGTTTATTCTTTAGTAGAGAAGAAGCGTTACTTTGTTTTTTTAACTGGTTCTTCTTCAAAGCTTTTAAGTAAAGAAATAGCTACGCAACTGAGAGGAAGAAGTCTAAATTATGCTATTTTTCCCTTTTCTTTCAGAGAATTTTTACTTTCAAAGAAATTTCCGCTTAAGAAAATTTATTCGAGCATCGAAGAAGCTAAAATAAAAAATCTTCTGAATGAATATCTTCAAAAGGGAGGCTTTCCTCTTGTAGTTTTAGAGAAAATAGATGAGAAAACTTTTGCTAGAGAATATGTGGATGTTGTTTTATACAAGGATCTTGTTGAAAGATTTAAAATTGAAAACATAGATGCTGCAAGATTTCTTCTTTATTCTTTAATTGAAAGCTTTTCGAAGGAGTTTTCTGTTAATAAGGTATACAAAGTAATGAAGGAAAGGGGAATGAAGGTTAGCAACAAAATTCTATATACTTATCTTTCTTACATTCAAGAAACATTCTTCTGCTTTCTAGTTAAAAAGTTCTATTATTCTTATAGAAAAAGCGAATTATCGATTCCAAAAGTTTATGTCAATGATGTGGGTATTGCAAATAATTTTTCAAGATACCGATTCTCGGAAAACATTGGAATGCTGATGGAGAATTTAGTTTTAATAGAGCTGAAAAAGCTTGAGTTAAATAATTTAATCGATGGAGTTTTCTACTTTAAAGATTTGCAGAACGAAGTCGATTTTGTTGTCAAAAAAGGTTTGGATGTAGAGCAATTAATTCAAGTAACTTATGCTAGCAACAAAGATGAAATTGAAAGAAGAGAAATCAGAGGCTTATTGAAGGCTTCAGAATTGCTAAAGTGCGAAAACTTACTTATAATAACTTGGGATTATGAGGATGAAGTCAGAACTGAAAACAAGAAAATAGTATTTAAACCACTATGGAAATGGTTATTGACATAACTTTTTGATTATTTGATTTTTCGATGGCCCGCCGCCGGCCATCAATATTGATGAAATAACTTTTTGAACATAAACATTCCATTTTCTTATTTTTTGCTTACGCTTTAAAGTTATATGCTTCTAACTCGAATCTCTTTGATTATTAAGCTATTAAGCTTTTTCTATATAAAGCATCAATCTTCTGAAGAATAATAATTTGAACTTAATAGTTATGAAATTTGTGATACTTTAGATAATTTCCTTCGGATAAGAATAATTACTATAGAAACAATAGCGGTTGCTACAACTAATCCAATGATTAAATACATTATATCGGATGAATACATTATGTTTGATGTTTCCGTAGTGGAATTAAATGTATGTTGCTCTGTTGTATTTTCGGGTATGGAAATTGATACGGAATATATAACCCATTTGTTTTCAAAAAGCTCTTCATACCTGTTTCCTACCAAGTAAAGATTTTTTCCATCGAAGGACATTTGACCTATAAATAAAATTTGAATTCTACTTTCATCACTATCTAATACTAATCTTTCAACTTGGTTTAAGTTCTTATCATAAACGAATAAAACAGGCCAAACATATTTATCAAAAGGAAGTAGAGCATCTTTCCTACCTATTTCTTCTAGGAAGACCACATATAAATAGCCTTTTATATATAAGAGTTTAACTGGGGTATGTGGTGTCTTTTCTAATATTACTTCGTTTCCATACTTGTCATACTTAGCTATAAATTTTTCTCCAATTATATATGCATTGCCTTCTTCGTCGAAACTTAAAGCGAAAACAAATCCAACATTCTTATCCTTCCTCACAACTTTTATCGGATTTAAATCTAGATCCAGCATTACGATTGTAAAAAAGTCATATTCACTACTTATAACCCATAAATGCTTTGTAGCAGGGTTAACCCCAATAGCAACAGGAATACTGTTTCTTATAGTTGGATCTGCTATGTACTCTTTAACCAATGTTAGGTCTTCAATTTTCCTCTTCTCAATTCTCCATTCATGATGAGTAATAACGCTTTCTTCTGTAATATTTACCGTAAATACCATACCAGCTATATACATGTGATCAGCATAAACTTGAAAAGCAGTTGCACCACCATAAACAAGTGGCTCGCCTTGTAATAAAAATTTGCTTTTATATGTAATTAAATTTAAGTTTGAATCGAAAACCAATATATCCCATCTTTTATCTACAGCATATAGTTTGTTATTGATAATAATGCAATCGGATAACATTCTACCATCTTCCGATGTCCAAGCTTTAACTAAAGAACCATTTGATTTGTGTCTCATTTCGATTTTGGTATTAAAATTCTGTATCCCAACAACATAAATGTAATCACCAGCCTCGCACACCGAAAAAGCTATATTTGTAGATGTTGTTTGCTCGCCGTAAACCTTCCAGTTAATTTTAAGGGTCCTTAGGTGAGAAATAGATATTGAGTATATAACCCACCTTTCATTCCCTTGCCAATTGTCAGTTCCAACAATATATAAATTTTTGCCGTCAAAAGCCATTCTTCCAGTTCTAAATAAAGATTGTGCATTCACATCATAGGATAATATCACTCTATCAATCAGGTTTAAATTTTTATCATAAACGTATAGAGCATGCCTGAAAAAATCTTCAATATATTCTCCAGCAGCAACGTAAATATAACCTTTTATGTACATTAACTGAGCAGCATAGTATGGTATCTTTTTTGCTGCTAGCTCTTTTCCATCTTTATCATATTTAGCTATGAATCTATCTCCAACTATGTATGCATTTCCTTCCTCATCGAAATCTATACCATGAAATTGTATTTTCTCATCTTTCTTTATGACCTTTATAAGATTCAAGTCTAGGTCTAATATTTCGATCCTGAATTTGTTATACTCTTCAACACCTACTGCCCACAGATTCTTGGTAATGGGATTAACTTTAATGGCGCATGTATAATCATCTTTTAAAGATGGATTTGAGGCATATTCCTTAACAACTGTTAAGTCCTTAGCTCTCCACTTCGTGATCCTCCACTGATAATCATCCTTTGTTGCTTCCCTTTCCCAGCCTGCTATGTATAGATAGTTATTGTAAGATAAAATATCACATGCCATACCTTCAAAGTTTTTGCGTTTGAATGATAGAAGATTTAAGTTTAGATCAAATTCTAATACTGCCAAAGATGTTCTTACCGAATCAGATTCTAATATAATAAAAGACATGCCTACTACATATAGCTTGCCTTCAGAGATGGTACAGCCTGATAGCTCAAAGAATTCTGTTGAAGTCCATTCCTTAACTAAAGAACCGTTTAACTTGTTTCTCATTTCGATTCTAGCAAAGCGAGGAAAGTCTTGGGAACCTACAACATATATGTAATCTCCAGATTCGCATACCGAATAGGCAACATCATTATAGCCTGTTGGATCGCTGTAAGCCCTCCAATTAATTTTTATTACAGCTGGAATTTGAGCTTCAGCAACTGGAGCATGAGTAGGTATAATTAAAAATAATAAGAATGCTACTAATAATAACGAGATTAATTTGTAACTATTCATATTATATAAATAGCAATAAAATATATAGGTTTTTGGCACCTTTGCTCCATCACTTAACTGAGCTCAGATAATTCTGAAATAAGCAAAGATATTCGCTAGAAAAAAGCTTCCATCCTTTTAAGCGTTGATTTTCATAGCATCAAATTAATTAGAAAAACTATAAATAATGCTAAATATGAAAGAAATGTTATTATTGGATTTACTTGGATATTTTTAATTTCATTGTGTATTTTATCCATTTTGTAATCAATATTTTTTTGAAGAATATAATAATGTAAATAATAGTTAAGATTATAAAAAATAATAGAAATATAATAATAATAATAAAAATAAATTATATTTAAAAGCGGTAAAAAGTAAATATTATTTAAATATATAATCATTATTTTACCAATTTTTTCACCTGCCAGAAATATATTTTGTATAGTATAATTATTAATTAAAATTTTATTAAGTGTATCAAATACTGATATAAATGCAAGTATTCCAAAAAATACGATAAAACCATTATCAAAATATTTACTTAATTTATAAAAATCTTGATAAAATATTTCTTTTTTCAAAAAATACCTTCTTCTAATTATTTCAAAAATGATGAAAGAATTAAAAACAAGAAATATGATAGAATACCAAGGGATAATTCCAGAGATGACATAAATATATAATATCAAAAATCCAAAATAACTAAAAGGCAATCCTAAAATTGAATATATATATCTTCTTATTTTCGGATTTTTTTCATTTAAATATTTTCGCTCAGGAATTATATAAATATAATTATAATAGATACTAACTTTTTTTAATATAATAAGAAATATTAATAAATAAACAGCAAAATATATATTAATTAAATAAGCATCAATTAAATAAATAATACTTAAATATTTTAAATTATTTAATAAATATAAATAAATTATTCCTGCTATTCAAAATACTATTAATGATGAAATAGCTAGTATATTGTATTTTGGGTCGAGTATTACTGTTTCTTTATTTACTAGGCTCTAAATTAAACTAAAGGAAGAATAATTATAATTAAAATAAA
>OGCB01000300.1_pt1 | contig 14098 bp, 10 predicted proteins | sample 1570031 | NCBI WGS metagenome assembly OGCB01 (sample SAMN05518655, study PRJEB24509) | hot springs metagenome | isolation source: Octopus Spring Streamers, Yellowstone National Park, Wyoming, USA | place: USA:Octopus Spring Streamers, Yellowstone National Park, Wyoming, USA | collected 2011-10-11 | reverse complement strand
AAGGATATCTAAAGAGAATAAAGAACAATTTATAAAAGCATGCATTGATTGGACAAATAAAATGATCGAATCTATGTATAAAACATTTGAAAGATTGGGATCATCTTTTGATAGAGATAAAATATATAAAACAATTGATAAAAAATACGAAGCATTCGTTCAGTATACATTAATAAAAATGTTTAATGAAGGTTTAATTGAGAGAAAGAGATATCCAATAATGTGGTGCCCAAAATGTCAAACAGCAATTTCAATGCAAGAAGCTGGATATTTAGAAAAAGAAGGATACTTAATGTATATAAAATTACCAACAAATAATGGAAAATATATATTAATAGCAACAACAAGACCAGAATTAATTAATTCATGTTCATTGATATTAATTGCAAAAAACAAATATGTAGAAACTGAAAATAATTTGATTGTATCAAAAATATACGCAGAAAAAAATAATTTAAAGATTATAAGAGAATATGATTATAAAGAATTAGAAAAATTAGAAGTTACAATTCCATTAATAAATAGAAAAGTAAAGATTATTTCTGATGAAGATGTAGATTATAATTTTGGAACTGGAATTGTTTGGATATGTACATATGGAGATCCATATGATATAAAATGGAAAGAAAAATATAATTTACCTGAGATAATTTCAGTATCTGAAGATGGAAGAATAATATCAAATATAAAAGAAATAAATGGATTAAAAGTTGAAGAAGCAAGAGAAAAAATGAAGGAAATATTAAAGGATTATATATATAAAATAGAAAAAATAAGTCATAATGTATTATCACATACTGAAAGATCTGATTGTTTATCACCATTAGAATTTATTCCAAAGGAACAATTTTTTATAAAAATAAAAGATTTAAAAGAAAAAATATTTGAATGGCAAAAGGATATAAAAATAATTCCTGAAAGTGAGGTAAAAAGATTAATCGATTGGATAAACAATATAGAACAGGATTGGAATATTTCTAGAACAAAAATGTTATGGGGCCTTGCATTTCCATTTTATGAAAAAGACGGAAAAATATATCCAGTAAATACAGAAGATTTACCAATTGATCCAAGAATAGATAAAGAAAAATTAAAGAAATATAATGGAAAATTCTTCGAAGATGAAACTATTGATGTATGGGTTGAATCTTCAATAACACCTTTAGTAATATTATTTTATGCATTAACTGAAAATAAGGAATTCGATCCAAAAGAATTACCAGAATTATTCAATAAAATAAAAGAATATTTACCCGTAGATTTGAGACAACAAGGATATGAAATTATAAGAACATGGTTATTCGATACAATTGTAAGGGTAAATTTATTAACAAATAAAAATCCATGGAAATATGCATTAATTCATGGAATGGTATTAGATGAAAAGGGAAGAAAGATGTCAAAATCTTTGGGAAATGCAGTAGATCCAAATGAAATAATGGATAAATATTCTCCAGATGCTTTAAGATATTGGGCTTTATTAGCTGCACCTGGTAATGATTATAGATTTAATATAAAAGATATAGAATCTGGACAGGCATTTATAATAAAATTATGGAATATTGGAAGATATATCGAAATGAATATAAAAGAAAAACCAGAAAGGGTTCTAGAATTAAAAGATGAAGATATAGAAATAATAAGAATATTAAAAGAAAATATTAAAAAATCTAAAGATTATGTTGATCAATTTAGATATTATGAATATGTAAAGTTATGGAAAAAATTTACATGGGAAGATTTTGCAAATAATTATTTAGAAAAAATAAAAGAAAGGATAAAAAACGATGATAAAACTGCAAAATATTTATTATACACAATATATAAAATAATCCTAATTATGTTACATCCAATTTTACCATATATAACAGAATATATATATCAACAATTATATAAAGAAAATAAATTAATTATTGAAAATAAAATTGATGAAACAATAGAACTTATTTTATAAAGGATAGAATTAAAGATAATATTATGAGAGATTATGTTGAATTATGGTTAAGGCAATCTTTGGAAGATTTAGATACAGCAAAAGTATTATTAAACAATAATAAATATTATGCTTCTGCATTTTATTCACATCAAGCAGCGGAAAAATGTTTAGAAGCCTTGTTATTATATTTTGGAAAAGATGTAAAAACACACGATTTAAATAAAATGTTAGATATAATTAAAGAAGAAGTAAATTTAAATGTTGAAGAAATAAGAAAAGAAGCTTTAAAATTAAATCCAAATTATACTATTTCTAGATATCCTGATGCAGCGAACAGTTTACCATATTTATTGTATGATAAAAGAGATGCAAAAGAATATTTAAAGATGGCTGAAAAAATTATTAATTGGGTTAAGAAATTTATTAAATGAAAGCAAAATCTGCTATTAAAAGTCAGAAAGAGCTATTAAAAAAAGCTATAGAAATAATAAATGATATAAAAAAGGAAATTAATATAATTGATGTTTATGTTGTAGGTTCTAGAGCTAGAGGAGATTATCTAGATACAAGTGATTTAGATTTAGTAATAATATCTGATGACTTTAAGAACTTAAGATATATAGAAAGGTTAGAAAAACTATATAAATATTCTAAAGGAGATATCGAATTTTTTGCATTTACAAAAGAAGAATGGGATAACCCAAAAAGTTTATTTATAATTAATATGAAAAAGGAAGCAAAGAAATTAGAAGAATTGTTAAAATCTTATGAAATAAATTTCTAAATTATTAAAAATATACTACAGGGATATATTTTATTTTACTATTATTTATAATTCTTTCTCCCCAATAATTTTTTGTAACAATTATAGAAAATTTACTACTATAATTTTTTATAAAAGAATATAAACTTCTAGTTAAAATATTTTTCTTTATGATAGAGAATTTAACTTCTATTGGTATTATTTCTTTCCCTTCAAATATAAAATCTACTTCTGCTTTATTTTTTGTTCTCCAAAAATTAATCTTCCCATATTGATATAATTCATTTAATATAAAATTCTCTATAAGAGTTCCAAAATCATTTCTAACTTCTATATCATTAAAATTATTTATTAAATAATTTCTTAATCCCATATCTACAAAATATATTTTACTTTCTTTTTTCAATTCTGTAACCAAATTTTTATGAAATGGTCTTATCCTTCTTATAATATATGTTTGCTCTAAAATATCTAATAGATATGCAATTTCTTTAAAATAACTATTAATTTCATTTGCTAATTGAGTTATATTTATCAAGGAACCATTTAAAGATGATAGTGCCATAATCAATCTTCTAAATTTAATAGTATCTCTTATATTTAAAAAAGAAACAATATCCCTATCTAAATATGTATTTATAAGATTTTTCAACAAAAATATTTTCTCTTTTTCACTTTTAGCTTTTACTATAGCCGGATATCCTCCAAACTTTATATATTCATTTAAATACTTTAATAAATCATTGATATATATATCTACATCTTTTTTAATCTCTAAATCAATATTATTTACCAAAAGATTTAATATTTTTTCATTCCATTCTCTATATATTTTAGCAATTTTTTGATCTTTATATAATAAAAATTCGTAAAAGTTTAGAGGATATAATTCAAATTCTAATAATCTACCAACCAAATATTTTGCAGTTTCATTTTTTAATTCTAAGGATGATGATCCTGTTATAATGATTTTTATATTTTCAAAAAGATCATATATTAATTTTAGTTTTTTTCCTAGATCTTTACAATACTGTGCTTCATCTATTAAAAAATAATATCTTTTACTATCTATTATATATTTTCTTATAAAATCTTTAGGATTTTCTGAAAACTTATATAAAATCTCATTATCCTCAAAAGTTAAGTAAATAATATGATCTTCATCAATATTTTTTTCATTTATTAGAAAATCTTTTAACATTTTTAATATTGTTGTCTTCCCAGACTGTCTTGGTCCTTTAATTGCTATAATTTCCCTTCTATCAATATATTCTATAATCTCATTTAATAATACCCTAGGTATGTATTCCATTATAATAAAACTTTTTCTAAAAACTTTTTAATTTTGGCATGGTCAAAATTAAAGTATATTTAAAAATTATCTTATAAAACCTTCAGCCAATTCTTTTATTTTTTCATAAAAATTATTAGCCTTCGTAACCGCAGAAGATAATAATACACCTTTAGCTCCAAATTCTAATGCTTTCTTTACATCTTCTTTATTGCTTATACCAGCTCCAACCAATACCTTAATATTTGAATTAACTTCTTTAATCGTTTTAACAGAATTTATTACTATTTCTGGCTTAGCAGTTGATACAGAAATTCCTGTTCCTATTAATTCTGGTGGTTCTACAGCAATATAATCTGGATTAAATTTTGCAATTGCAGATCCTACAATATTATTATTTGCACATACTACTGTAATTAAACTCGATCTTTTTGCTATATTTATTGCTTTTTCTATATCTATAATCTTCATTGGCTTTTCTGAATGATTTATTAAAGTTCCAACTGCACCAGCCTCTTTCACAGCTTCAGGTAATACATATCCCGTATAAGCACCTGGTTCAATTGGATCTATATGTTGTGCAAATATTTTTACTTTCTTTGCATTTTTTGATAGTAAATATATATCAGTAAATTGTGGAGCAATAGCTATATCAATACCATACTCTTCAACAACATTTTCAGCAGCTTCTAATAATTCCAAACCTTTTTTTCCAATTGTTTCTATGTAAGATTTCAAATTTATAACTAACATTATTATAATTTATAAAATTCGCAAATTTATAAGAATTTATAATGTGGCATTCTTTACCAGTTGAAGAAGTATTAAAAAAATTGAATACATCAATTAAAGGTTTAGATGATTATGAAGCAGAAAGGAGACTAAAGATATATGGAGAAAACAGAATAAAATTAGAAAAAACTAATTTTTTAGAAATTGTAATTGAACATTTAAAAAACCCATTCATATTATTATTTTTTGTTGCAGATATATTATCATTTATTTTTGGTGGTATTACTGAAAGTTTGGTAATAACATCTTTCTTAATATTATATATAATATCAGATTACTTCCATAGTAAAAAATCTGAAAAAGTAATAAAATCTCTAGAAAAGGGTATAGAAAGTAATGTATTAGTTATTAGAAATGGGGAATATAAGCATATAAAATCATCAAAAATTGTTCCAGGAGATATTATTATATTAAAATACGGACAAAGAGCTCCTGCTGATATAAGAATAATAAAATCAACTGATCTAGAAGTTGATGAGAGCTCTTTAACCGGTGAATCTGAACCTGTAAAAAAATATAATACTGTATTACCAAAAGATATCCCAATAAAGGAAAGAAAAAATATGATATTCCAAAATACTTATGTAGTAAAAGGAATCGCAATTGGTGTTGTAGTTGCAACTGGAAATAATACATATTATGGAAGTATATACAAAAACATAAGTAAACAAAAAAGAGGCAAATCTCAATTGCAAGAAGAATTGGACAGATTTTCATATTATATGATAATACTTATATCATTAATTATAATTACATCTTTTATAATATTATCAATAAAAAATGTGATGGACTTATATCAACTAATAATATTTACAATAGCACTTGCTATTGTCGTAATACCAGAAGGATTGCCTGCAGCGTTAATATTATTATATACAATGAGTAGTCTAAAATTAGAAAAAGATCGTATATATGTAAAAAATCCCAATATATTGGAAGATATTAGCAATATAGATACTGTTATTTTAGATAAGACTGGTACAATTACATATAATGAATTAATTATAGATAAATTTTTTTATAATGGTAAATTTTATGATATAAAATATTATGAAGACAGAGCAGAAATACGATCTAATGCAAAAATAATAAATATAAATAAAATAGAAGAATTTTTAATTTTTTTATATAATTCAATAGAGGATTACTTAACAATAGATGTGGAAAAAAATATTGGAGATCCTATAAATTTATCAATATATAAACTAGCAAAATATTTAAAGATTTCTAAATTTTTGGAAAGATATTCTGTAAATTATTTTGATCCATACAGAAAAAGATCTTCTGTAATAGTAAAATATAATGATAAAAAATATACAATAATAAAAGGATCTCCATCTTCTCTTCTATCCATTTCAAAATATATAATGATAAATAATAAAATACTTAAAATAGATAAATATAAAGAAGAAATTGAAAAAATTGGGAATGAATATGGAAAAAGAGGTTATAAAATATTAGCAATTGGTATTAAGGAAATAAAGAAAGATGAAGAACCTGAAAAGGATATAACATTCTTGGGATTATTATTTATAAAGGATAGGATAAGAGAAGGTGTTTTAGAATATATAAAAGATTTGAGAGAAATTGGTATAAATATATATATAGTAACTGGAGATAATAAAGATCATACTTTAGGAATATTAAGAATGTTGAATTTAGATTATAAAATAATAGATGCAAATGAAATAAAGAAATTGAATGAAAATGGTCTATATAAAATACTAAAAGAATATCATGTTGTAGTAAATGCTGATCCTTTAGATAAATATAGAATAGTAAAAACACTAAAAGATAAAGGTCATAGAGTATTGTTTGTTGGAGATGGTACAAATGATGCTATAGCATTAAAAATATCCAATGTGGGTGTTTCATTTTATAACGCTACTGATATAGCAAAAGACTCTGCAAATGTTATATTAATGGATAAAGGAATAGATAAAATAACAAAATTGATTATAGAAGGAAAAAGAATTATATACAATCTAAAGGTATTTATTTTAATAACATTATCAATGATAATGGGAGTATCTCTATTTATTTCAATTGGATTCCTTATATATGATCAAATATTTCTACATGCTATACAATTATTATTATTGAATTTTGTAATTCAAACAATTAATTCGTTGTATATGGGGTCTGCAGATGTTAAAGATAAGAAAATGTTAAAAAAACTAAAAATTAAAATATTCGATAAATTTGTAAAATTTGAAATAGTAAGAAATATGATATTTGTAGGACTTACAGCTACAATTGTTTCTTTAGCTACAAACGGTAATAGCTATATAATAATATTGTTTTTAATAGCTGCACAAGGAATATTATATATTCACTATGAAAAAGTATTCTCACTAAATATAACAAAAACAAAAGAATATTATATATCAATGTTCCTATCTACATTCACAGTATCGATATTCTTAATTGAAAACTTGAGAAAAATTGTTGATTTTGTCATACCATCTTTAATTGATATTGCAGTATTTATAATAGTTTCATTATATCTATTCTTTATATATTCAATAATAGAAAGAGTAGAAAATGTCAGAGGTATCTGAATGTCATCATGTATCAGCTAACTCTGACCTTCATCACTATTTTTAATAATATTAATATTAAATATAATTTTTATGGATCTCCCAAAAGTATCAATTATATTTCCTATTTATAAAAGAAGTAAATATTTGGAAAATAATATTCAAAAAATATTAGAAGATCCTTATCCAAACGATCTAAAAGAAATAATAATATCAATAGACTCGCCAGAAGATGACTTCTTAAATAAATTATTGGAATTAAAAAACAAATATAAAAATATAATATTGATTATATCAAAAGACAGAAGGGGGAAAGTTTCTGCAACTAATGATGCAGTAAAAATATCTTCTGGAGAAATTTTATTTTTCTTTGATGCAGATATTATTATTGATTATATTAATATAAATGGAATTATTGAAGAATTGAAAGAATATGATATAATAGAATTCTATAAGGAAATAATTAAAAAGGGTTGGCTTGGTTACCTTATGTTTATAGAATTTTCTTCATATTTTGATATTATTGATCCTATATTAAATAAAACAAAAAAACCTTTATTTCTAAATGGTAGTGGATTTGCAACTAAAAAGAGTGTATGGAATGCAGTAGATGGTTATTCTAAAGTATATGTAGAAGATGTGGATTTTGCTATGAAAGCTGGGAAGAAGGGATATACATACCATATGTCTAAAAATGTAAGAATACTAATTGAACCGTTGAAAAATTTAAGACAATGGATTGAACAAAAAAAAAGATGGAGCTTTGGAATAATAGAAGTAATATTAAATCATCTTGATTATATGATAAATTTTTTTACGCGCAATATGTTAATTGCCTTACTGATAATTCTAATTTTATGTTTACCATACATAATATGGACCTATATATATATTTACTTACCGGTCTCTTTCTTATATCAAATTGCTATAGATATATATAAGGGTCTATCCAGTAATGTTAGTTTTATATATTTAATAATATTAAACCCTTCATCTATCTTCAAAATATTCAACATTCTATATCTAACCTTATTATACATAATAATAACTTCTTCTTATATATACTTATTAATTTCAATAAGGAGAAAAAAATTATACAATTTTCTCCCATTTATATTATTTTCAATATTATACATACCATTATATGAAATAATCATGATATATGATATAATATACTATGGAATATTTGAAAGGGCTCCAAAGATGAATTGGAAGGTTTAATGATGAAAAAAATAGTAATATTGGGGACTTCATCTTCAATGCCTACTGAAAGTAGAAATCATCCAGGGATATTTATAAAATTTAATAAGAAAGGAATTTTGTTAGATTGTGGAGAAAATATACAGAGGCAATTAAGGATAATGAAAATCTCACCAACAGATATTGATTATATATTAATTACACATTGGCATGGTGATCATGTACTAGGATTACCAGGTATTTTTCAAAGTTTATCTAGCATGAATTATAATAAAGAATTAAATATAATAATTCCAAAAGAAAATATAGAAAACTTAAAAAGAATAATTGAAGATTTTATTATCCCAATAAACTTTGATATAAATATAATAGAATCTAAAGAAGGTTTAATAGTTGATGAAGAAGATTTTCAAATATATGGAATAATGACAAAACATTCCATAATTTCCTATTCATATTATATTATAGAAAAAGATTATATTAAACTAGATAAGAATTTATTAAAAAAGTATAATATAAAAGATAAAGAATTAATTAAAAAATTAAAAGAAGGTATAGAAATTGAAATAGACGGCAAAACAATATCTTATAGGCAGGTTGGATATATAAAGAAAGGAATTAAAATTACATATATTACTGATACGATATTTTTTGATAAATTGATCGATTTTGCAAGAGATAGTACAATATTAATATCAGAATCTACTTATTTTTTCCAACCAGATTTAGCAAAAAAGAACATGCATATGGATTTTTTAGAAGTTAGAGAAATATTTAATAGGAGTAATAGCAAGGTATTACTATTGACACACTTTAGTCAGAGATACGAAAAAGAAATGGAAAATATAAGGAAGGATATTGAAGAAAAAAATGAAAATATCTATATATTAGATGATTTTGATGAGATAAATATATATAAAGATAAAATAGAATTAAAATTAAAGGGAAAGAAAATTGCTTATAAATATGATGAAAAAACTGGAGAGGTATTAAGACTCTATTAATTTTCTTAATTCTTCCTTTAATTCTTCTAACTCAGCAGATATCTCATCTAATTCTTTTCTAATTTGATTATCTTTTTTGTTATTTTCTTCTTTTATTACTTCAATTTTTAGTTTCTTCTTTGCTTTCTTTTTTTCTGCAACTTCTAATTTATTTAGTTCCTCAAAATTAATCTCTTTATATAATTCTTCTATCTCCTTTGTCTCCGGTAATGAATTTAATAGTTCATCTATTATATCCTTTATAGACCTTACATTTTCCAATAGTTTATCCAATCTATTACTTCTAACTTCATGATCTTTTATATTATGCAATACATCATATAATTGTAAATATATATTTTTCTTTATTCTCTTAATTATCCCTAATATATCTTTCTCAGATTTTATTTCAACATATAAATTGTCCAGGAGCATTTTATGAACCATTTTATGCGCCGGCCGGGATTCGAACCCGGGTCTTAGGCTAGGCAGGCCTACGTCCTACCACTAGACTACCGGCGCTCTCCATTCTATCTAAATATATCTAACACACTATTTATATTACTTTTCGATTCTTCCAATTTTTCTTTTAATCCTCTTATACTTTCTAGTCTTTTGTTTTCATCTTCTTTTAATTCACTAACTATTTTTTCTATTTCAGACATTTTTTCTTTTAATTGCTGTAATAATTCCCTAATCCTTTTATAATCTTCTATCTTTATTAATAATTCTTTTTTTACTTCTAATGATTCTTCATCTTTTAAACGTCTTTTATGAACCTTTTCTTTAACTTTTTCCTTTAATAAAGATTTAGTTTCCTGCAAAGGTTGTTGTTGTACTTGCTGAGCACTAAGGCCTAGAAATCCAAATGGTTGTTGATTTTGATTTCCAAATCCTACAAATTGCTGATTGTTAGTACCTTGAGCTCCTCCAAAACCTGTTTGTTGACCCATTCCAGTAAAAGATTGTTGACCAAACCCTTGATTTCCAAATGGTTGTTGATTTTGATTTCCAAATCCTCCAAAGCTACCCAGGTTTGTACTATAATCATAAAGATTTTGGCTAGTTCCTGGCATACCATAATTACTACCCACATCCATTGACATACCACCTGCCCCCCCAAGTTGGTTTTTTAAATTGTCTAAGTCTCCATAAAATTCTTCTTCATTTTTATTCTTTTTCTTAAATAAACCAACTACCATATAATATAATTAACAAGTCATAAAATATAAATTTTATTATTCAAGAAACACAATAGCTGGTTTATATGGCATTGCCCTACCTTTTTTTGATTCTTTTGATTCTTCTTCATATTCTATAATTATATCTCTAACATTTAATTCAGATTTAAATAAATCTACAGCAGAATTTAATAGTTCATATTCTTTTTCTCTATCAAAAAACTCATCAAGCACATATATATTTCTCTTTACAAACAACAATATGTCTTTATAATTTTGATATTCATTCAGAAATTCATCAATCCTGCTTTTATTATTTCTTAATTTATTAAATAATTCATATTTTTCTTTACTTGCTATTATTATTTTTATTTTATTAAATTTTTTGTTATTCATTAATATTTTTAACTTTATTAGATCGTCCCTTACAGATTTTACATATTTTTCATATTTTTCGTATTCATCTGTATAACTTAAATTTTCTGGATACCTTATATTAAAAGGATCTAAACCAATTTTTTCAAATATTTCAGAAATAATATGGGGGGCTATTGGATATAAAAATATGGCTTTATATTCGATATATTTGTTTATAATTTTTCCATTTATCTTGTTCAAAGATCTCTTTAAGTACCATTCAAAAGAATTGTCTAATTCAAATATCTTATTAATAACATTCATATAATTTAATTTTTCATATTCATCTTCAATTTCCTTTGCTAATTTATTTAAATTATTTTCAAACCACAGATCAATATAACTTTTTTCGTATTTTTGATATTTGTTGTAATTTTCTATTGAATAATTATAAAATGATATTAAATATTTCATAACAAATTCTGATTTATTTAGGTCTATCTTTGCATCATCATAAGATGAATTTGCTGACATTGCAATAATAAATCTTATTATATCTGCAGAATATTTTCTTAAAGCATCTCTTAGTGATATATAATTTCCTAAAGATTTAGACATTTTTCTTCCTAATGCATCTACAGCATATCCATTTATAGCAATTCCTCTTGGCCAATATTTTTTATCAAATATTGCAACATGATGAAATATATAGAAACATAGATGATTTGGAATCAGATCTTTTCCAGAACTTCTTAAATCAACAGGATACCAATATTCAAATTCTTCCTTCATCTTTTTTGCAATATCTCCATATTTCCTTACTATTTCTTCTTCATTTCCTTTATTCAAAAATATATAATCAAATAAATCGTCTTCAATTTTATTTGGATCTATATTCTTTATTAAATGTGCAATTGTATAAAATGCCATATATATTGTAGAATCTGATAGTGATTCTATGACCCAAGATTTATCCCAAGGTAGAGGTGTTCCCAATTCATCCTTATTATGTGCACATGCCCAATCTTTTAACCAATCAATTTTTTTATGAAAATCTTGTTTTATATAATCAGGATAAAAGTTCATATTGTCTATAAATTCATGGGCAAGTTTTTTCCATTCAGGATCGGAATATTTTAAGAACCATTGGTTATCTATGATTTTTACAATACATAAGTTCCCATATCTAGATTCGAATCTTGGCTTTAATGTATAATGTACTTTTGCTATATTTTTTTCTATAAAATCTTTAGCTATATTATCCTTTGCTTCATATATTTTCATACCGCTATATTTTCCAAAAACATCTTTTAATGTTCCATTATAATATTCTAAAGAATATATTTCTTTTGTTGCTTCTTCTAATTTTTGTACATCTTTCTGACTATTTATTTTCATTTTTTCAACAATCTCTTTTGCTGGTATATTATATCCAGGAACATTAAATAAAACTTTCATGTTATCTAAACATTTCTTTGCTATCTCTTTATATTCTGTATCTAATAGATCTATTAATCCAACATAATCATATGGAGCATGAGAAGGAACACTCATAACAATACCACTTCCAGTTTTTATATCAACAAATTCTGCAGGCAATATTGGTACTTCTTCACTTGTTAATGGATTTATGCATTTTTTTCCAATTAATTCTTTAACATCAATATCTTTAATTTTTTCTAATTTATATCCTTGTGCATTAAATTCTTCAACAATTATTGTATCTGGCAATATATATTTATTACCACTTTCTTTATCTAAATATATTGAATATTTTCCATTTGGATTTATCCATATATTAGTTACTCCATATAATGTTTCTGGCCTCAATGTAAATGCAGGTAATATTATATCTTCATCTTTTAATTTAAATAAAATTACATAACCTTCTGTAGGACCTATTCCAGCATATTCATCCGGCCTGTCATGGTCTCCAACAGGTATATTTACAATTGGATCGTATACTACCGGATGCTTTCCAGTTATAACTAGACCCTTTTCTTTTAATTTCCTATATTGCCATTCTATAAATTTATTATACCATGGATGTAAATATGTTGTATAAAATTTTCTTCTCCAATCTATTGAACATCCCAAATTTTTTATATCTTCCTCAGCCTTTTCTACAAAGTATAGAGCCCATCCTGCTGGATCCTTTAATTTTTCTATATCTTCATCAGAAACCCCTTCATCTTTTAATTCCTTTATGAGTTTTTTATCTCCATTTCTTAATTTCCATGATTTTGCAACGATTGGGGATCCAGTTAAATGAAAACCTTGAGGAAATAATACATTATAACCCTTTAATCTCTTATACCTAGCAATAATATCTACTCTAGTTAAAGATAATGCAGTACCAATATGAAGAAATCCACTTACATATGGATAAGGAAATGTAACAAAAAATTTTGGCTTTTCTTTATCAGGATTTGAATAATATATATGTTTTTCATCCCAAATCTTTTGCCATTTTTTCTCTATCTCTTTAAAGAATTTTATATTATTTTCATTCATAAAGTAATTTAAATATAAAAATACTTTTAAAATTTTTTTATGATTTTATTAAATGGCATATAATAAAAAGTATGCTGATTGGAGTAAAAAGGTATGGATAGATATATATGCGCCTGTAGAAATATTTAATGAAAATAAAATTGGAGAAACACCAGTATATAAGGACAATGTTGAAAATGTTACTGGAAGATCTATAGATTTGAATCTTGCATTCGTATTAAATAATTTTAAATATCAAAATTATAAGGTTATTTTTCAAATAAATAAAATATCTGGACTAAAGGCATACACAGAAGTAAAAGAAATAATGTTATATTCGTCATATATGAGAAGAATAACTAGAAAAGGAACATCAAAGATAGAAGATTCGTTTATAGTAAAAACAAGTGATGGATACGAAATAAGGATAAAACCATTAGTTATTACAAGATTTAAAGCACATAGATCACAAAGAACCGAAATAAGAAAAGTGTATAGAAAATATTTAGAAGAGAAAGTTTATTCATTAAAATATTATGAACTAATTGAGAAAGTGATAAAT
>OGCB01000290.1_pt1 | contig 14484 bp, 10 predicted proteins | sample 1570031 | NCBI WGS metagenome assembly OGCB01 (sample SAMN05518655, study PRJEB24509) | hot springs metagenome | isolation source: Octopus Spring Streamers, Yellowstone National Park, Wyoming, USA | place: USA:Octopus Spring Streamers, Yellowstone National Park, Wyoming, USA | collected 2011-10-11 | reverse complement strand
TTGGCGGGAGCGGGAACTTGGCGAGATAAATGTCGTAGGCATCAAGGATGCCTCCAACTCCACCGATGAGCCACGCCGTCAATTGCAAGGCTTTGCCCGCTGACAAGCGGAAGGGCATTTGGGCTGCCGTCGTGTTTTCCTGCACCCATTTGGGCACATTGGGCACCATCAAGCCCAGCGCTTGATTGTCCTGATGGGCAAGGATGTTGGGGACGGCGAAAATCGGCTGCGGGCAAATCGTTCCTTCTTCCTGCCCTTCGCTCCAACCTTGCAACGCATCCCACATCAGCCCAACGAACGCCTTTTTGTGGGCGATGACCATCAGCGGTTGCGTCAGTTTGTAAGGGTGCGGGACGATGTGCAAGTGATGGGGTGGGTCGCTGTAGCGGGCATCATCCACCCGTTCGTCGGGCATCAGCCAGTAAACGCCGGGCAACAACGCCATCTCCTTTTGCGTCCCGAAAGCGTGGTCGCCGACGAAAAGGAGCGGGGCGTGGACGAACAACACCTCTTTGGGTCGGTCGCAAAGCAGTCGCCACGAAACTTTGATGCTCTCGCCGTCAGGCTCAAAGCGCACCTCGCCTTGCCAGTTGGCGCGGTCAAAAGGGTCAGCCCAACCGAAGACAAACGCCAAACCGCCTTTATCCAATCGCTGCGCCTTGTCGGAGAACACCAGACGCGTGACGGGTTGCTGGCGTAAATCGCGGTAACTGATGGAAAGCAACTGGGGCGACAACGCCATCCGTCGCCATCCCCCTTCATCCCGCACCTCAACGGCGAAAACGCCGTAGCCGAACGGGTTGCGGGGAAAGACGAGACGGATTTTGTCGGTGGCGATGACAAGCGCCTCACGCTCGCGGTCGCTGATGGGTCGGCTGACGACGGCGCGGGCGACCGCGATTTGCCCGTTTCGCCCATCGTCTATTCGCACCGATGCCTCAACGGGTCGGGGACGATCGCTTCGCACCTGCCAGACGATTTGTTGTTCGCCGGGGGGCAAGGCAGACAGCGCTTGCGTCGGTTGACCGCTCCGCAACTCCAACCCACTCAACGCCAGCGTCACCCGAACGCCGTCCAAGATGGCGTCCCCTTCGTTGGCTAACCGCAACCGCAAGGGTTGCAAAGCATCGGCGAACAAAACGGCATTGGCAAACCCGAAACTTTTCAGCGCCAAGCGCGCCATGCAAGTGTGGGTGACGCTCTCGTCCATCTGCGAATGGACGCGCCATCGGACGACAAACTTCGTCCCACTCTTTCGGACGCCTTGAACTGACCAGCGAACTGTCGCCGTCTCTTGGGGCGCCACGCTTTCGGGCATTGTGATGGGCTTGACCTCAAAACCTTTGGGGGCTTGAAGTTGGGCATGGACAGGGGCAGGGGCATCGCCCGTGTTTTGCAACCGCAACACCAACTCACCGCTTTCACCGGGACGCAACCCTTCCTCAATGCGCAGGTCGCTGAAGCGCAAATGCCAAACCGCTTTTTCGGTGACTTGGAAGTCGTCAAAGAGAACGGCACCAGGGGCGGGTTGACCGCCTTCGTTGATGCGCAAGCCAATTTGCACCGAACGCACTTCGGGCTTGTCGGAGAAATCAAACGCCAAAACGCCCGTGTGCCAGCGGTTATCGCCCGCAAACTTGGGCGGGACGATGTAAACAGCGCGAGACGCCCCACCTTCCAAGTTGTCCGCTTTCATCGGGATGGCGTAGACGCGGATGTTGTCCGTCGTCGCCTTCAGCACCTTGAAGCGAAAGATGATCGCGCCCTTTTTGATGGGAAGCATCGCGCCGATGTCAGGCACCGCTTCGCCCGGCTTGCCTGCCCGATAAGTGCGATTGACGCCGACGGTGACGGGTTTGCGGGCTTCCATGTAGAGGGCGAAACGACCTTCAGCAGCCTCTGTCGTCACCCGCACGATGGCGGCGTCTTTGTCGGAAGCGAACCAACTCCAGCCGACGGGAAATTGGCGCTCGTCCAATTCCTCAAACCCGCCGTTGCTCAATTGCGCCACCGCCACCGAACACCAGATCAAAACGACGATGAGCAATGACCAATGACCAATGACCAATGGGCGACCAATGACCAATGGGCGATGACCGATGAGCCGACGAACCAGCGGCGTCAAAAGGGCAAAGACCGCCATCCCTTGCTTCATCCCGCTCACCTCGCTGGCGGATTTTGTCGCACGATGAAAACGCCGTTCTGGCGTTGGGGAAATCGTTGCGGAGAAGTTCAAAGGCGGTCGGGAACTTTGAGGCGCCCTGCTTTGATGGCGTCTTCTATGCGTTGCAATTCTGTCAAGACCGCCTGAGGGATGCGCTTTTTCAGGCGGGGGTTGAAGACGACGCCGACAGCCCCTTCCCGCAAACCGAGGTGGATGATGTCGCCCTTCAATTTGCCCGCCTTGAGCAGTCGCCCCACATAGACGAAACCTTGCGGGACATCCACGACGGCACTGGCGAAGACGACTTGGGGCATCAAGGCATGTTGGGGTTTGATAGCGCCGAAGGCGTAAACGCCCTTCGCTTCCCGCGCCGCCTGAAAGACACCCAAGCCCGCCGCATCGGCGTCGTGGAAGAGGAAGTCAGCCCCCCATCGGATTAGCGCCCGCGCCGTCTCTTTGGCGGCGGCGACATCCTCAAAGTTGCCGATGTAAGTGACGCGCACTTGCACTTGCGGGTCGGCAGTTTTCGCGCCCGCCACAAAGCCAGCAAAAGCCCGCTCTACGGACGGGATTTTCATCCCGCCGACGCAACCCAATTTTTTCGTTCGGCTCATCCGCGCCGCTAAAACGCCCAGCAAATAGGCTGCTTCGTTCAGGCGCAATTCCAACGAGGCGACATTTTTCGCCTTCACCCGACCCGAAGTGACGACGAAGAAGGTTTGCGGAAATTGCGGCGCCAGTTGCATGGCGGCGTCACCGAACTCAAAGCCGTGCCCGATGACGAGGCGGTAGCCTCGTGCGGCGAAATCGCGGAAGGCTTCGGCGTATTCAGCGGGCGAACGCACTTCCGTGTGGGCAATTTGTGCCCCCAACTCCTTGCGCAGGCGTTGCAAACCCAGATAGGCGGATTGATTCCAACCCCCGTCGCTGATCGGTCCTGGCGTTATGAGGGCAACTTTGAACGCATCCTTCGCAGGAAGGATGCCCAAAAGACCGACAAGCAGCAAAAGCGTCCATCGGCACATGCTTCGTCCCTCCTAAGGAAGTCAGGGGTTTAGGCGACGATGCAAGGCGAGGTGTTTTCTCGCTCACTCTTCGCCCTTAGAGGTCGTCAAGGCAAAGGCGGCGCCGACTTGTTGCCATCGGCGTCCCAACCATTTTTCCACAGCGCCCAAAATTTCTCGCCCCGTCCGCTGCCCCGTCGGGATGAGGACGATTTGTTCCAGCGTCTCTTCGGGCACGAGGAAAGCCGTTTGCATTTGGCGCGCCAGATAGGTGAGCAAGTCGCGGAGCGTCCAACGGTCTTGTTCTACGGCGACGAAAGCGTTGGGGTCGGGCTGGACGGGGCGATCGCTGACGGCAAACAAAATGCTCCATCGGTGCGATTGTCCATCCCAAGAGGCGATGAGGGTAAGGCGCAAGATGCCACTTTGCTTGGGTCGGACGAGCATCGGAAATGTCAAGGGCTTTTGAGGCGTGGCGTTCCCTTCTCCCAACAACCAACCGCCATCGGGCGTTTTTTGAGGCGCTGCGTTGGGGACTTCCACGCCTTCCTCAGGTTGAACGGCAAGAGTGAGATGGCAAGGGATGGGGGGCGTTGCGGTGAGTCGCCACAAGGCGACTTCGTGGAGGTTAGGCGGTTCAAAATGCTCCCAACTCATTCGGATGCCCGCCTCAAGGGCACGAAGGGCTTGCTGCGCACCGCCTGCCTGCTTTGGGATGCGGCGCATCAAAGGGGATTGAGTTTGGGTCGGCGATGGCTCTCCGACGATGCCCAATCCCGCACCCGCAGGGGCGCTCGGAGCGGCAAGGGCAGGGAAGGGCTTTGGCGTTTCGGCGGGCAATGGGGCTTGACGGGGCATCGGCGAAGGAGTTTGCGGAAGGGGCGCTAAGGGCGCTTGCTGGGGCGCGATGTCTTTCAAGGGAGCGGATGGAGGGCGCATCGTGATGCTGCGAGGACGGGCGCGCTCAGGCGTTTTCATCTTCGGGGTGCTTTGCCTTTCGCTTTCAGGTGATGGCTTCAACGGGAGTGGGCTCGCTTCTTCTTTCAGCGCTCCCTTCGGCACGGACAAAGCAGGCGGAGAAGGCTGTTGAGCAAGGAAAGGGGAGCGCGTCGCTTCGGGCATCAGCGTAACTTCCGATCCCGTTCGGACGGGCAAGCGAAGGGGCAAAAGGGCAATCAGAAGGATGGCAACACTGGCGACTGCCATTCCCGCCCAAAGCCATCGTCGGTGAGGATGCCCAATGACCGACAAGCCAATGGCACGGAAAGCGGAGCGGCGGCGAGTGACGAGGGCGGCGTGGATGCGATGGGGCAAGTCGGCGGGAGGGGCGGGGGCAGTGAGGGAACGGAGTGCCGCCATCGCCTCGCAGAACTTGCCCCATTCCTGCTGGCAGGCAGGACAACTTTGCAGGTGCGCCGCCATCGCTTGGCGAACTTGTGGCGGCAGTTCATCGCTGAAGTATTCGCTCAGTTGCGAACGGACTTGTTGGCAGGTCATCGTTGATCGCCACCTTTAGGACGCTTGGGCGATGCCATTCGTTCCCGATGCCATCGTTCCCAAAGGTCTTTGAAGGCATGCCTCGCCCGATGCAAGCGGGATTTGACCGTCCCTTCGGGCACGCCCAACACTTTGGCAGCCTCGGCGTAAGTGAGCCCTTGCAAATCGCAGAGGATGAGGACTTGCCGAAAATCGTCGGGCAGTTGCTGCAAAACTTTTTGGACAGCCTCTCGTCGCTCCCGCCGTTGCCATTCCTCTTCGGGGTCGGGTTCTGTCGCTTCCGCCCAACTGACCGCTTCGCCTTCCTCGTCGCTCAACTGGGAGAAGGGAACGGATTGGCGTCGCCGATGCCAATCGTGGCAGACATTGACGGTGATGCGATAGAGCCAAGTGGAGAAAGCGGCGTCACCCCGAAATTGCGAAAGGCGCTCAAAGGCTTTGAGGAAGGCTTCTTGGGTCGCATCGGCAGCGTCGTCGGCGTTGCCCAAAAGGTGAAAGGCTAAGGCGAAGACCTGCTCGTAGTGACGGGCGACGAGGGCATCAAAAGCGGTCAAGTCTCCCGCTTTTGCCTGCCGCACCAACTCATCGTCCGAAAGGTGATTGGTTGCCCTTTGCCCCATGCCTTCCACCCGCTTCACAACTCTTGTTCGGGGGCGGCGAGTTGACCGTTGACGAGGACGCGGATGCGCCCTGAGCCACGCACGATGACCGTCTTGCTCACCCGATCCCCAGGCACATGGACGCCCCGATAGACTTCCCGAAAGCCCTGCGCATCGTTGACTTGGATTTGGACGAGTTGCTGCAACTGATGCCCACCCACGACAAGGGAGACACGGGCGACTTTGGCATCGGGCGGGACGGAACGCCAGTCAATCTCTTCGGGTTCAGGTGGGGGCGCTCCTTTGCTGACGATCAAGTTGACGGGTGTGTCTTCGGGGACTTGGGTGAGGGGGGGCGGTTGCTGACCGACGACCGTGCCAGCGGGGGCGGTCTCGCTGAAGGTTTCCACCTTTTGCCCGACTTTCAAATGAGCGCCTTTCAAGGTGGCGAGGGCGTCTTCCAGTTTTTGTCCTGTCACATCGGGCACTAAGACGGGCGCGACCCCTTGACTGACGACGACCAACACTTCTCGCCCTTCCAAGACGCGTCGGTTGGGTTCGGGGTCTTCCATGCGCAGGATGTGATTGGGCGGGATGTCTTTGCTGGGTTGCCAACGGACGACCCTCAGTTGCAAGCCCCGCTCCTTCAGCAATTGCTCCGCTTTTGTCAAGGGCATCCCCGTCACATCAGGGACGACGACTTCTCGTGGGCGGGTGCTCACCAACAAGGAGTAAACGAGCAAGCCGACGAACACCAATCCCACGATCAAACCGATGACCGATGCCAAAACGGATTGGGTCACTTGCCGCCACACGGGTCGTTCCTCCTCGTCGGTCGCTTCCTCCTTCTCTGAGGGCGGTTCGGCAGGGACGGGAGGGATTGGCGAGGGAATCGTCTCCAACGCCGCTAAGGCTTCCTGAAGGTTATCCCGAAAGGCATCCACTGAGGGAAAGCGCCGATGGGGGTCTTTCGCCATCGCTTGAAGGACTAACGCATCCACGCTGAAAGGCACGGAAGGGTTGAGGCTGCTGGGCAAAGGGATGGGCGCGGTCGCATGCAGGTGCGCCAAGTCCGCAATCGTCGCCGCTTCGTAAGGGAGGCGTCCCGTGACCATCTGAAAGAGCAAAACGCCCAGCGCGTAAATGTCGCTTTGGGGCGTCCCTTCATCGCCATGAAAGCGTTCGGGGGCAAGGTAAGGGGCGACGCGTTCCATCCATTCAGTTTCCGTGACGCGGGAAGCGAGGAACGCCGAGGAAAGCCCGTAATCGCCGACTTTCACCTCGCCCCGCGAGGTGACGAGGATATTGTGGGGACGAAGGTCACCGTGAACGATGCCTTGACGGTGCAAATACGCCACGCCGTCAGCGATCTGGATGAGCAAATGGAGCGCCTGCGTTAAGGGCAAAGGCAACCTGCGCCCAAGCAATTGCCCCAACGATTGCCCTGCCACCAATTCGCAGACCCAAAAGAAGGGTTGCGCCTCGTCCACTTCGCCCACCGTTAGGTAACGCAAAAGGGACGGATGGCTGATGCCCGTCACTTGCTCGCATGCCCGCCTGAGAGCGGCGACGAACGGCGAAAGGGTAATGAAAGTCGGGCGAAGGGTTTTGACGGCGACCCGTTGCCCCGTCAGGCGGTCTTGCGCCTGATAGACGATGAAAAGCCAACCTTCTCCGACGCGGCTGACGATGTGAAACCGCGTCCCGACGGTCGTCCCGATCATCATCGCGTCCCTCGCTCGGCGCGCCAAAGCCACAATGCGGCGCTTTTTGCCCCTTGCCCTCTGGCGCGCCACTGGCAATTATAAGGCAAGGGGAAAGGAGGGCAGGCAAGATGCGAACGCTGGTCGTCGGCGATTTGCATGGGCAATGGGATTGGCTTTGGAAGGCGTTGGAGATGGAGAAGCCCGACTGGCTTTTGTCCGTCGGCGATTGGGGCGACCCTGAAGAGGTGCGCCCTTCGGACTTTGAACGCCTCCTCGCCACCGCCTTTGTTCACACCGTCTATGGCAATCACGACGATTTGACCTTGCTGCGAAATTTGCGCAACCGTGATGGGACGCCCGTCTTGCTGCCTCACGGGGAAATCGTGGAACGCAACGGGATTAAGTTGGCGGGCATCAGCGGCATCTGGGCGAAAAGCCATCGCCAACCTTACTACATCACCGACGAAGAGGTGCGCGCCATCGCTGAACAACTGGCGGGCAAAGGGGTGACCGTCCTCATCACGCACGGTTGCCCTGTCGGTTTAGCCGACGAGACCCCGAAAGGAACGCATGGCGGGCAACGCTGTTTTCTGGACGCCTTCAAAATCGTCCAGCCCCTCTTGCACCTTTGTGGGCATTTGCACAAGCCACAACTTCGGCAACTCAAAAGCGGGCAAATCGTCCTGAATGTCGGGACGACCGCTTTGGGCGATTACGCCGTCGTGGAATTGACCCCCAACACCGTCACCATCCTCAAACGCCTCACGCCCTCCCTTTCGGCGAAAAATGGCAGCGATTAGCGACTGGCAAATGTTGGAGTGGCTATTAGCCACGACAGATAACGGCAGCGACTGGCGATGAGCGACTGGCGACTGTTGGAGTGGCTATTAGCCACGACGAAAAAGCAACCACGAAGAAGGGCGACGAACCTCACTCCCGACGGGTCGGTTGGGACGCCATCTCCTTCGCCGCTGTCAGGACGGCTTGGACGATTTTGTGGTAACCCGTGCAGCGACAAAGGTTGCCCGCTAACCAATAGCGGACGAAGGCTTCGTCAGGTTGCGGGTTTTCCTGCAGCAAGGCGACGGCGTTGACGATGAAGCCAGGAGTGCAAATGCCACATTGCAATCCGCCCAGTTCCATGAAGGCTTTCTGGACGGGATGCAACCTGCCGTCTTGGGCGATTCCTTCCACCGTCGTGATGGTGCGACCGTTTGCCGACACCGCCAGCACCAAACAGGAAGTCACAGGTTTGCCGTCCAGCAGCACAGTGCAAGTGCCACATTCGCCCGTCCCGCAACCTTCCTTCGGTCCCGTGTAGCCGAGCCGATAACGCAACACATCCAACAACCGTTCTCGCGGTTCCACTTCCAGTTCGTGCGTCCGACCGTTGACGGTCAACCGAATGCGCTGGACGAACCGCCGTTCCATCGCCGATTTGCCTCCTTTCCATCGTTGCCCCTCGCTGCGCACCGTCGCTTGATTGTAACGCCGTCTCCGCTGGCAAGTTTTTTCGCCTTCCCGCAAAATTTGGGCGTGGAGGTTGATGGGAGTTGGCAAAGACGCTGCTTTTGGAAATCGGCACGGAAGAGATGCCCGCCCGATTTTTGCTCCCCGCCATCGCACAGTTGCGGGAGTTGATGGCGAAAAGATTGGCGGACTTGCGGTTGTCCTTTGGGACGATTCGCACGGTCGGGACGCCCCGCCGATTGGCTGCCATCGTCACCGAAGTCGCCGAGCATCAAGCGCCCATCGTGCGGGAAGTGCGCGGTCCCGCCCGCCACATCGCTTTTGACGCGCAGGGCAACCCGACGAAAGCCGCTGAAGGGTTCGCCCGCGCTCAAGGCGTTGCGGTTAGCGAGTTAGTGGTCAAGGCGACAGAGAAGGGCGAATTCGTTTTCGCCATCAAGCGGGAGGAAGGGCGTCCCGCGATGGAAGTCCTTTCCGAAGCCCTCCCGCAAGTCATCCGCCAACTTGCCTTCCCCAAGACGATGCGATGGGAAGCGAGCGGTTTGCGTTTCGGTCGCCCCATCCGCTGGCTCGTTGCGTTGCTGGGCGAAACCGTGATTCCCTTTGAAGTTGCGGGCGTCCAAAGCGACCGCATCACTTACGGGCGCCGCTTTACCGACGGGCAATTGGCAGGCAAACCCATCGCCCTGACTTCCGCCGACCTTTACGAGACGGCGTTGGAGTTGGCGCATGTCATCGTGGACCACGAACGGCGGCGGGCGATGACAAAGGCGCAGGTGGAAAGCGTTGCCGAGAAGTTGGGTGGTGTCGCTTTGATGCCCGACGAGTTGTTGGACGAAGTGACCTTCCTCGTGGAAGAGCCTGTCGCCCTCGTCGGCTCTTTTGACCGAACCTATTTGACCTTGCCGACGGAGTTGCTCGTGACAGTGATGATGCACCATCAGCGGTATTTCCCCGTCGTTGAGACGAGGGACGAAGGGCAGGGGACGGAAGGGAAGTTGTTGCCTCACTTCATCTTCGTTTGCAACGGGATGCCGGGCAATCCCGAAGCGGTTCGGAAGGGCAACGAAAAAGTCATCGCCGCTCGCTTTGAAGACGCTCGGTTCTACTTCGCCCTTGACCGCCAGCGCCGCCTTGCGGAATTTGTCCCGCTGCTTTCGGACATCGTTTTTCAGCAAGGGTTGGGAACGATGGGCGAAAAGACGCAGCGCCTGAAAACCCTCGTGGATGCCCTCTGCCAGCACCTTCAAGTTGACCCGCAAGTTCGGGCGTTGGCGTTGCGGGCGGCGGAGTTGGGCAAGGCGGATTTGGCGACCCGCCTCGTCAGCGAGTTTCCCGAATTGCAAGGCGTCATCGGGCGCATCTATGCCTTGCTGGATGGCGAACCTGACGAAGTGGCTTGGGCGATAGAAGACCACTACAAACCCCAGCCCCCCGACTACGCCTTGCCCCGCCATCTCGTCGGTGTTTTGTTAGCCATCGCCGACCGATTGGACACTTTGTGTGCCTGTTTTGACCGCGACCTGATCCCGACAGGTTCGCACGACCCGTTGGGCTTGCGCCGAACGGCGACGACTTTGCTGATGCTCCTTCGGGATGCCGACGAAGGGAAATCGTTGCCCTTGACTTTTTTGCTGGACTTGACTTTGCGGGTTTTGAGGGAAGCGCGGACGCTGACGAAAGAGTTGACTTGGGTCGCCGAAACGGTGCGGGCTTTTTTGCGGGAGCGGTTGGAGGCTTTGCTGGAAGGTGACGGCATTGACCACGATGTGCGGCGCGCCGTCTTGGCGGTCGGCTTTGACGAAGTGCCCTCCGTCTTCGCCCGCGCCCAAACTTTGCATCGGTTGCGCCAGCAACATCCCGAAAGGTTTCGCCCAATTGTAGAAGCCTTCACGCGGGTGACGAACATCCTTGCTCAGGCACGCCAAAAAGGTGAACCCATCCCCGACCAACTCAACCTCAACGCCTTGTCGCTGGACGCCGAACGCGCCCTCGCCCAAGCGACCGAACAAGTCGCGCCCGCTGTCATGGAGCGGGTGAGGGTAGGGGATTACGAAGGGGCGTTTTGGGTGTTGGCGGAGTTGGCGCCGACCATCCATCGCTTCTTTGATGAGGTGTTGGTGATGCACGAGGACGAAAGGCTTCGGCGCAACCGCCTGGCACTCCTGAGACAAGTGGAACGACTTTTGCGCCTTTTCGCCGACTTCGCTTCCATCTCTGCCGTCCCGCCAGCAGCGGCAAGTGGCGAATGATCAAACAGCAGCAACGGTGTTGGAGTGGCTATTAGCCACGACTAACTCATAACTCGCCACGAACTGCCGATTTGCCATCTTGTCGGAGCGGCTACCAGCCACGACAAAGAACGCCCCGACGAAAACCATTTGCGACCGACGAACCGATGCGTTTAACGCCCTGCCAATCCCGACAGCAGCATATCCAGTCGCCCGCTGGCTTCCAAGATGTTTTCCAGCGTGTAGGTGTAAAGCAATCGGGCAGGCACATTCCGAAAAACTGGCTGTTGCTGAGGGGCAAAAGGTGCCCCTGGTGCTGCTGGGGCGCCTCCATAGGGCATGCCAGCATAAGGGGCTCCCAAAGGGAAGCCTGCTTCTTCCCCACTAAGCCCTCCCATTGAGGCAGGACCGCCCGGCATCGGGCGACCTGGCATCGGGGCTGAGGGTGCCCCTGACATGCTCGGCGCTCCCATCATCGGTGCCTCTGGCATTCCTGGCATCCCCGGCGCTCCTGCCGTCCCCGCCTCTACCCGCACGCCAGGTAGGCTGGGCAACTGGGGCAGTATCGGCAAGATGGTCGCATAGTCGGTGTCAAAGGTGAGTTTGACTTCCACCTTGACATAGACGACCTGCCCACTCTGCGGGTCAAAGAGCAAGATGCGTGTGCCTTCCCCTCTGCCGCTGAGTTTGCGGGCGGCAGGCAATTGCCCTGGCGCTCCCGCCATGCCGCCCATCGGCGCTGCTGGACCGACGCCAGGCATCATGCCGCCCATCCTCGGGGGTGTGCCTGCCATCGTCGGGGCACCCATCGGCGCAGGAGCACCCATCATGGGCATCCCTGCTGGCATCCCCGCTTCGCCCCCCATCATCCCTGCCCCCATCCCGCCTTGTTGTTGTGCCCCTGAAAGGTCTAAGTCGGCAGCGATGGGGAAACGGCTGACGATGCGGACGCACAGACGCCCTTGCCAAACCTCAAAACCGTCTAACTGATGGCGAGCAGGCACTCGCAGGACAGGGGCATCCGCCAGATAGGCATCGGCAGGCGCTCTCATCCCTGGCATCCCTGGCATACCGCCTCCTGCCATCGGCATTCCTCCCATCGGTCCCGCCATCGGGCTGGAGCGTCCTGGCATTCCGCCTGCCATCGGCGGAAATCCCCCGAAAGGAGCGGCACCACCGGGCATGCCTGTCTCCTCACCGCCTAACGCCCCCATGCCTGCCCCCGTCGCCGTCGGGGCTCCCACAAGGGTCAAGTTCTCCAAGTTTTTGGGCAGCCAAATAAAGCCCTGCCATGTGTCCTTGACTTTCAAGGGGCGGTCGGGGAAGGCGATGTCAATGCTGCCCGTCACGAGCCGAAGGACATTGGGCAACTCTTCCACCGTCTCTCCATTGGGCAACAAAGAGAGCCAACCGAGATGTTGGTCATCAGTCGGACGAATCCGCAACCGCTGAGCGGTGGCGGCAGGCAACGGCGCCCCCGCACCTGCACCCATCGGCGCCATCCCACCCATCGTCGGCGCCCCGCCCATCATCGGCGCCCCACCAGGCATCCCCAATTCGCTCCCCATCATTCCTGCCCCCATCCCGCCCGCTGTCTGGATGGGGCTTTCCTTCTCCAGCGTCCCTTCTTCCACCGACCGAATGACGCGGAAGACGCGGTCAACGGTAATGTCGTGGATGGTCTGAAGCCAGCGGAAACTCAGTTTACTGCTAAACTGGGGCAATTTGCGGCGGATGGCTTTCGTCGGGACTTCCGCCCTCGCCTCAGAGTTGCCCCGAAAGGTGTAAACAAAAATCTCCCCCGTCCGACCCTGAAGGACTAACCGCACCTCACCTTGCCCGATCCCCGTGCCACTCAAATCCACCTGAAAGCGCACTTGCGCTTCCCCTTCCACGCTCCCCGTCTTGCTAACACCGACGACCCGCAAGGTATGTTCGCCGCTAACGATTTCCCGCTCCGCCAAGTCAATGGTCAACTCAAAAGGAGCAGCAATGGCGGAGACAAATTTCCCGTCCAGCCAGACCATCACATAACCGTCCGATGTGGGCTTCTGCACACGGAGAAGCAATCGGCGGGAACGAACGAGTTCCCCATCGTGGGGCGAAACGATGGCGACTTGTGCCGCTGTCAAGGTGACCGTCCAACCGAGCACCATCACCATCATCGCCAGACGAACCCAGCGCATCGCTGAGCACCTCCTTGCAACGCCACCGCTATTGTAACGCATGCCCCTTCAAACGACCTGCGCTATCCTAAGGGGACGAGGTGAACCGAACGGATGACGGAAGCGCCCTTGTGGGCTTGGTTTGGGTTTCTGGCGGTCGTCGGTTTGATGTTGGCGATAGACTTGGGCATTTTCCATCGCCACGCCCACATCGTTTCCCTTCGCGAAGCCGCCATCTGGAGCGTCGTTTGGGTCGTCGTGGCGTTGCTGTTCAACTTGGTCATCCTTTTCTGGATGGGCAAACGGGAAGCATTGGAATTTTTGACGGGCTACCTCGTGGAGAAAGCCCTTTCCGCCGACAACATCTTCGTCTTCGCCGTCCTGTTCAACTATTTCGCCGTCCCACCTGCCTATCGCCATCGGGTTTTGTTTTGGGGCGTGTTGGGCGCCATCGTCATGCGTTTCGCCTTCATCATGGCAGGCGCCGCCTTGCTTAAAAAGTTCCATTGGGTCGTCTATATCTTCGGCATCATCGTCATCCTTTCAGGCATCAAACTGCTTCGGCAACGGGATGGGCAGGTTGACCCCGAAAAGAACCCCGTCATCCAACTGGCACGCCGCTTTTTGCCGTTGACGCCCCACTATGTCGGGCAACAATTCGTCGTCCGTGACGATGGGCGATTTGTCTTCACCCCGCTGGCGCTGGTGTTGTTGGCGGTGGAGACGACCGATGTCGTCTTCGCCGTTGACTCCGTTCCCGCCATCTTCGCCATCACCCGCGACCCCTTCATCGTCTTCACTTCCAACATCTGCGCCATCTTGGGCTTGCGGGCGCTTTACTTCGTGCTGGAGGGCGTCATGAAACTTTTCCGCTACTTGGACGAAGGCTTGGCAATCATCTTGGTCTTCATCGGCATCAAGATGTTGCTGAGCGAAGTCTATCCCATCCCCGTTGGCTTATCGCTGGGTTTCGTGTTGCTTGTCCTGACCATCACCATCGTCCTGTCGCTATGGGCGGAACGACGGGAGCGCGCCGCCGCCCTCGCCAATCCCAACCATCCCCCCACCGATGCCGAGTTATAGCGTCCCCATCTCTCAACGGGTCGCCAACTCTGGCTATTGGCTACTCGCCCCAACATCCGTTTCCATCCCCTCAACGGTCAAAGACCACTGGCTATTGGCTACTCGCCCCTCGCCCCAACACCCCTTTCCATCCCCTCAGCAGGTCGGAGATTCATTGGTCATTGAGACATTGGGCATTTTCCGTTTCGTTTCCATCCTCTCAAGTTGGGTCGGCGCCTCATTGGTCATTGAGACATTGGGCATTTTCCGTTTCGTTTCCATCCCCTCAAGGCGGGTCGGAGACGATGAAGATAGTTCAGTTCGCAATTCCAGAAAGGGTGTTTCCATCCCCTCAAGGCGGGTCGGAGACCTTGTGGCGATTAGGGACACGCTGGCGGAGGCGGTGGTTTCCATCCCCTCAAGGCGGGTCGGAGACCAGCCTCGCTGCGACAGTCGCTTGCGCCAACACATTGTTTCCATCCCCTCAAGGCGGGTCGGAGACCAAGGGAAAATGAGGGGAAAGGCGGGCAAAAGAAGGCAAAAGGGCGGGAGGGTTGCCGTCGACCTTCGGTAGGCGGAAAATCAT
>OGCB01000284.1_pt1 | contig 14625 bp, 19 predicted proteins | sample 1570031 | NCBI WGS metagenome assembly OGCB01 (sample SAMN05518655, study PRJEB24509) | hot springs metagenome | isolation source: Octopus Spring Streamers, Yellowstone National Park, Wyoming, USA | place: USA:Octopus Spring Streamers, Yellowstone National Park, Wyoming, USA | collected 2011-10-11 | reverse complement strand
GGGCCCAGTGGGAGAGCTTCACTGCTGATATGGATGATGGCAAAAAGGGCAGCAGTTTGCAACCCTCTCTGCCCCAAGGACCTCAGCCGCGTACGCCAGGGCAGCGCGCAAGACCTCCGGGGTCAGGCGGGGAAAAGCTTCCCGGATGGCCTCTGGGCTTTCCCCGGCGGCGAGGCGGCGAAGGATCTCCTCCACGGTGATCCGGGTACCAGCCACCACCGGCTTGCCCCCCATGACCTCAGGGTCCACCGCGATCCCGCCCATAAGCCCATGGCATCCCTTCCTGGGCTACGATCTCCAGGATGCGAACAAGAGCCCTCCAGAACGCACCCACCGGCTAGCTTTGACTAGAGGACCTCCGTTTCCTCCAAAGGCGCTTTGCCCACCATCTTCGCGTAGAGGACCAGGGGATCCAGGTCTAGCCCTCCAAGCCAGACCGGGGCCTTAAGCTCCGGGTCCACCCGAACCTGGACGAAGAAGCCCGGGTCCCTAAGCTGACCCAGGAGGCCGGGCAAGGCCTCCCGGGAGAGGTCCACCACCCCCTCCGTCCCGTCGGAAAACCGGAGCCAGAGCTTAAGCCCCTCCAAGGCCTTGGCCTCCACCACGTCCACCAGCATAGGGCCCTACACCCGCTCCACCGCCACCGCCACCGACCCCCCGGTCCCGTGGCAGATGGCGGCAAGGCCCCGCTCCTCCCCCTTGGCCCTTAGGGCGTTCAGGAGGGTCACCACGATCCTGGCCCCGCTGGCCCCGATGGGGTGGCCCAGGGCCACCGCTCCGCCGAAGACGTTGAGGCGCTCGTAGGGCACCCCCAGGAGGCGGTGGAAGAGGACGTTATTCAGGGCGAAGGCCTCGTTGTTCTCAAAGAGGCCGAAGTCCGAGACCCGCAGGCCGAGCCGGTCCAGTAGCCGCTTGGCCGCGGGGATGGGGGCCTCGGGGAAGCGCCAGGGCTCCCCGGCGGCCCAGGCCCCGCCCAATATCTTGGCGATGGGCCTAAGCCCGTGGGCCCGCACCGCCTCCTCGGAGGCCAAAAGAAGCGCCGCCGCCCCGTCGGAGATCTGGCTGGCGTTGCCCGCCGTGAGCACGCCCTCCTTCTTGAAGGCGGGCCTCAAGGCGGCCAGGGACTCCAGCGTGGTCTCCGGGCGGATCCCCTCGTCCCTGTCCACCACCTGGGGCCCCTTCTTGCCGGGAAGCTCCATGGGGGCGATCTCCCAGGCGAAGTGGCCCCCCTCCGTGGCCTCCCAGGCCCGCCGGTGGGAGAGGTAGGCGGCCTCGTCCACCTCCTCCCGGCCCACCCCGTGGTCCTGGGCCAGGCGCTCCGCCTGCTCCCCCATGGCCTCACCGGTGAAGGGGTCGGAAAGCCCGTCCCGGAGGAGGATGTCCTGCAGGTTCTCCGGGGCCCCCATGAGGAACCTGTACCCCCACCGGGCCCGGTGGGAGAGGTAGAACCCCGCCTGGCTCATGGACTCCATCCCCCCGGCCAGGACCAGGTGGGCCTCCCCGGTGCGGATGAACTGGGCGGCGTTGATGAGGGCCATCATCCCCGAGGCGCAGACCATGTCCACCTGGTACCCGTCCACCTCCTTGGGGATGCCCGCCTTTATGGCCGCCTGCCGGGGAAGGAGCTGCCCGTGCCCCGCCCGGAGGACGTTCCCGAAGACGTAGAGGTCCACGTCCTTCCCCTCCACCCCCGCCCGCTCCAGGGCCGCCCGCATGGCGTGGGCCCCCAGGTCCACCGGGCTCACGTCCTTCAAGGCCCCCCCGAACTTGCCGATGGGGGTCCTGGCCACGGAAACGATGTAGACCTCCCGCATAGCCCCATCATATCCCCCCATTTGGGGGATGCGCCCCAAGGCCCGGACCCCCCATCCTGAAGGGTATGAGGAAGGGCATCGCCACCCCCATTACCCTGGTGGTCCTGATGGTGGTCTTCACCAGCCTCCTGGCGGCCACGGGCTACATGGCCCTGGGCACCTTGAAAGGCGGGGCCTCCGAGCGGGTTACGTACCAGGCCTTTACCGTGGCGGAAAGCGCCCTCGAGGCCTTCCCCCTCCTGGTCCGGTGCGGCGATAACCTCCCGAGCGCCTACACCCTCTCGGTTTCCGGAGGCCCCGCCCTGAGCGCCACCTACCGCTATCCCAATGGGGAAAGCACCGTGCCCCCGGGCGGGGGCAACATCAGGGTCCAGGCTGTGGCCCAGGTGGGGGGCGGAAAGGCCACCCTGGAGCAGACCTTTCGGGTGGGTTGCGGCATCCTAGGCGCCGTCCCCGCCGCCCTCACCTCGAGGCCCGACATCTCCGTGCGGGGGAACGCCCAGGTCATCGGCTACGACTTCGCGGGCGACTCCGGGGCCTACCCCGTGACCCGGGTCCTGGCTCCGGGGGCCCTCCCCCCTCTTCCCGCCGACGCCTTCTCCCTCACCGTGGCGGACGCCTCCCTCATCCCCGTGGGGAGCTACGTGCAGATCCCTTCGCCTGTCGCGCCCAGGACCTACCTGGTGACGGGGGTGAGCGGGAACGCCCTCACCTTGAGGCCCCTTTCCCCTCCGGGGCCCACGGACGCCATCCTCCCGGGGGCGACCGTGAGCCTCGTCCCCTACGCGGTGAAGGCCTACGACCCCGCGAACTCCACCCTCACCCTGAGCGACGCTCGCAGCCTCCTGGTGGGGCAGACCGTGCGGGTAGCGGGCGTAGAGGCCAGGGTGCTGTCGGTGGACCTCGGCACCAACCAGGTGCGGCTGGAGTGGCGGGGCACGCCCCCCTCCGCCATCCCCGAGGGCACCCCCCTCGTGCCCCAGATCCTAGGGGCGGCGAGCGCCAGGAGCATCTCCACCGTGGGAGCGGGGGGGATCTCCCACGGCCAGGCCCAGTACTCTTCCCTAGTGCCTTCCGACCCGGACGCCCTCTTCCAGAGGACCTTCGGCCTGACCAAGGAGGAGTTCCTCGAGCGCTTCCCGCCCCAGCCTGCGAGTACCTTCAACGGCACCCTCTCGGGTTGGGAACTCAAGGTGGTCCGGGGCCCCCTCCTCCTCGCCGGGTCCAGGCGCCTCTGCGGCCAAGGCATCCTGGTGGTGATCGGCGACCTCACGGTGAACGGCACCTGCTCCACAGGCTTCCAGGGCCTCGTCTACGTGGCGGGAGACTACGACCAACAGGGCAACTCCGTCCTTACCGGGGCGGTGGTGGTGGAGGGCGCGGCCAACCTCGACCTGACCAAGATCGCGGGCACAGGCCAGGGGCGCGGGAAGATCGCCTACGACCCCATGGTCCTCCTCAAGCTCCGGCTTGGGAGCCAGGGGCTGGCCTCGGTGAGGCCCCTGGCGGGCACCTGGAGGCGTCTGTGAAGCGCGGGCTTTCTCTGCTGGAGCTCCTAGTCGCGCTGGCCGTCCTGGGCCTCCTCCTGGGCCTGGGGGTCCCCAACTTCCTGCGCTGGCGGGCCCAGGCGGAGGTGGACGAGGCCGCCCGCTCCCTGGCCCAGGCCTTCCAGTACGCCCGGGCCGAGGCCAAGCGCACGAACGCCAATAGATGCGTGCGGGTCTGGAGGGATGGCTTTAGCGTAGGTGAAAGCTGCGCCGCCCTGAGCGCCCCCACGCAACGTTTCTCCCGGGCGCAGGTCAGCGGAAGCAACTACGCCACTTTCCCTCCTCTGGACGTGGTCTTCTCGCCCCCTTACGGCACCACAGACGCCCCCCTAAAGAAGCTGACCCTGCGACACACCCGCTACCCCGACCTGACCCGGAGCGTTCACGTGATAGGGGTCATCGGAAAGGTGGTGGTCCGGTGAAAAAGGGTTTCTCCCTCGTGGAACTCCTCGTGGCCCTGGCCATCTTTGGCCTTCTGGCGGCGGCCATTCTTTCCGGGCTCCTGGGCATCTTTAGGGTCAACCGCTCGGCGGGCGCCGAGGCCCGGGCCGTGGTGGTGGCCAAAGACTACCTGGAAAGGGCGAGGCGAGCGGGGACCTACTCCGGCACCACCCTGAGCCTGCCCTCCTTCACCCAGACCGGGGGCTTCAACGTCGCGGTAAGGGCCGGGGGTAGGCTCACCCCCTCCCAGCCCGTGAGCCTCAGGGACTGCACGGGGAGCCCCACCACGGGCTACACCTGCTCGGTCGGCTGCGCTCAAGGCGCATCCACGGTGGCCTGTTCCCTCCTCGCCGTGGAGCTCACCCTGGAAGGGAGCGGCAGGACCTACACCTTCTACCGGGAGTGGAGACCATGAGACGGGGCCTTACCCTGCTGGAAATCCTGGTGGCCCTGGCGGTGCTGGCCATCTTCACCACCGCCCTCCTGGCCTTCACCCAGGGGACCCTCACCGCCAACCGCGTGGCGCGCAAGCAGGCCCAGCTCCTGGAGGAGCTGAAGGACGCCGCAGGCTACCTGGCCGATACCCTGCAGGAAGCCCAAAGGGTCCTCTCCTCGGCCACGGTCAACGGAAGGGGTTGCCAGCCCCCCACCTGCCTGGCGGTCCTCCTACCTGAACCGGGTGGCGCCTGCGCCCTCCGGGCCTACAGGCTGGAGGCCAGGTCAGGTGTGGGGGACAACTACAAAAGCCCAGACCCCTGGGCCGACGCCAACACCCGCATGCTCCGCGAATACCGGCTGGGAGGGCAAAGCTGTTCGGCCACCACCTTCAGCGGCGCCCAGCCCTACGTGGTCCTTGACCTGGTGGACGACAGCGCCTTGGCCTTCTTCCAGGTGCAGACCTCCCCCACCGCCATCACCCTCAACATCCGGCTCAAGGCCCGGGAGGGAGGGCGCATCCTCTTCGTGCCCGGAGCGGGTCAGGCCTATAGCCTCCGGGTCTACCCCCGAAACGCGCCGTAGCTTTCACATGGCTTTCACACCCCTCCCCTACCTTGAGGATGACCCCCCCAAAAGGGGGGGTTGACAAGAAGGAGGGGCAAGCGGGAAAATGGCCCCAGAAAGGAGGTGAGAAAGGGGTAAGAAGGCTAAGAGAAGGCAGGGCTAGGTGAGAGGCAGGCAAGTCGGCTCTAGGCACTCATGGCCGCGCGATACATGAAGGCGCGGAAACCTCCAAGGAGGAAGAAAGATGCGCAACGCTAAAGGTTTCACCCTGATTGAGCTTCTGATCGTCATCGCCATCATCGCCATCTTGGCTGCGGTTCTGATCCCCAACCTGCTGAACGCCCGGAAGCGGGCCATTGAGTCTGCGGCCCAGGCTTACGCCCGGCAAGTAGTTACCTGGATCGCCGCTGCAGACACGGCTGGCGTTGATCTTTCTGGTCTCAGCAGCTGCACGGACGCAAGGCTTCGGGCTGAAGGAGCCCCTTCTAACTTACCCAATGGGGTGAGCGATTGCGAAATTAGCTACGAAGAGGGCCGATACACCGTAACGGTTACTGCAGTAACGGGCCAAACCTTTACCGCTGTCTACTAAACTACACTGAACATCAGTCCTGGGCTATATGGCCCAGGGCTGGTATACTCATGGAGTGAAGCTCTCCATAACTGGGTTGCTTGCTCTGTATCTGTGAGCGCTTGTATACGGGGGGCATACCGCTCCTGAAGCATCTTCTCCAACACCTCCCTCGCCTCCGAAAACCCCTTGGGCCTTCGCTCCGCCCACCTCCGGCCCAACCGAGGTGCACCCCAGTCTCCTGGGGCAGGCCAGGCTACACTCTAGGCATGGGCGCGGCTAAGGCGGTGCGGCCCCTCAGCCTGGAGAAGTACCTGGCCCTAGAGCGGGAAGCCCCGGTGAAGCACGAGCTTTTGGAAGGTTTCCCCCACGCCATGGCCGGGGCCAGCGACCGACACAACCGGGTGGTGGTGAACCTGGTCCTGGCCCTGGGCCCCCTGGCCCGGGAAAAGGGCCGGGTGGAGGTGCGAAGCCGCTCCGGCCGGAGCTTCACCCTGCCCCCTAGCCGGGGGCGGAGGGGCCCGCCTGGGGAGTTCCGGGCGGGCCTCACTTGTGGCGGCCTCGGGAATCGTCTAGGGGCCACCCTGGGTAGCCTGGGCGAAAGCGGGCCTGAGGCTCGCTACCCGGCCCAGGACCACGGCCTGTGGCGGCAAGCCTTGGCCCATTTGCGGGCAACGCACCCCACACCTCGCCTCCAAGGGGTCCCGGCGCTGGTGGAGAAAGAGCACCTTCCCCTGGCAGCGGCGGATTTCCCCGCCTACGTCCTGGCCGACTACCTCAAGCGCTCCCTGGGGGTTGGAAGACGCCGCCCCCACATGGAGGAGTGGTTTGAGGGCTTCTTCGGAGGCAAGGTAGCACTCTACCCCGTGGGAGAGGAGGTCTTGAAGGAGGATTAAGACGTACTAAGCCCGGGCAAAGCCTGGGCCCAGTCCCTACCTACAGGGTAGGCCGTTTTGCGCCCGAAGTCAACGGGATGTAGCCAGGGCGGGGGCCCTGCGCGGCCAAGGCGGTGCGGCCTCGTGGCCTAAAGGAGTGCCTGGCCCTAGAGCAAGGGGCCACTTCCCGGCCCGTCGGAAGGGGACGGACTCGCAGACACTTTGGGCTTCCTAGCACTAAAATGAACCTGGCGATGAGCTTAGGGGTGTCCATCCCTTCTCAAGCCCTGGCAGAAGTCTGCCGTCGGTACGGGGTCCGGCGCCTCCTCGTCTTCGGCTCCTTCGCCCGAGGAGAGGCCGACGAGGAAAGCGACCTGGACCTCCTGGTGGAGTTCTTCCCCGGGCGCACCCCAGGCCTGGGCTTCGTGAGGCTTCAGGAGGAGCTGACCCGCCTCTTCGGGCGCAGGGTGGACCTCCACACCCCGGGAAGCCTGAGCCCTTACCTCCGGGAGGAGGTCCTGAAGGAGGCCCGCCCTATCCATGAGGCGGCGTAGTCTTTCCGACCGCGTCCGGCTCCTCCACATGCGGGACGCTTGCAGGCGCGCTTTGGAAATCACGCAGAACAAAGACCTCAGAAGCTTGGCCCCAGAAGAAGAAACGTCCCTCGCCCTCGTCCGCCTCCTGGAAATCCTTGGAGAAGCGGCTAGGGGCATTTCCGAGGAGTTCAAGCGCCTCCACCCTGAAATTCCCTGGCGGGAGATCGTGGCCACCCGCAATCTCCTTATCCACGAGTACTTTGGCGTGGACATGGAGGTGGTGGCGGCCATCCTGGAACAAGACCTCCCCCCACTTCTGGAGCAGCTAGAATCCCTCTTGGCAACTCTGGACCGCCCCGAGCACTAGTTCTGGAACAGACCCCGATTTTGCCGAAACGGGCCTCAAGCGTAGTAGCGTAGTGCGCCCTAGCCGCCTCGCCGTAGTGGACAAGGGCCTCCTACTGGGAAGCCTGGGGAGGGTAAACCCTGAACGCTTTGACCGCCTTCGGGCGTGGCTATGTCAGTGGGTGCGCGGGACCGCCTAAACCTCTACCCCCTCGTAAATGGCCTCCAGGCTTAGCCCCACGCCGAGGCAGGGCACCTCCACCACCCCCTCCCCCTCCCAAAGGCGGTAGAGCCAGACTTCCCCCTGGCGGAAGTAGCCCTCCACCCGCCTTTCCCGGGAGTCCACCAGGAGGTAGCCATGGAGGCTTGGGAGCTCCCGGTAGCGCCAGAGCTTCTCCCTTCGGTCTATGGTCTCGGTGGCCTCGGAAACCACCTCCACCACCAGGCAGGGTGCCTCCTCGTAGTGGGTGTGCGGAGGCTTCCCCCCGCAGACCACCATGAGGTCAGGGTAGTAAAAGGTCCTTACGGAAACCCGAAGCTTGACGGTTTCCGTGTAAATCCGGCACCCCTTGGCCAGGGCCTCGGGCCTGAGGAGGGCGTAGAGGTTGCCCACGATGCGGTTGTGAGCAAGACTCGCCCCCGCCATGGCGTAGGGCACGCCCTCGAGGAGCTCGTGGCGCACGGGGGAGCGCTCTTCCAGGGCCAGGTAGGCCTCGGCGTCCAGAAGCTCCAACGTCTTCGCCGCCTCGCCCATGGTTCCAGTCTACTCTGCTATCCTGGGCTTAGATGACCACGGAGGAACGCCTTTACAAGCTGGAAGGCATCGTGGAAGGGGTCATGGCGGTCCTGCCCGAGAGGGTCTCCGCCCTGGAGCACCGCATGGACCTCCTGCGCCAGGAGGTGAAGGCCGAGATTGCGGGGCTCCGCCAGGAAGTTAAAGCGGAGATCGCAGGACTCCGCCAGGAGATGAAGGCGGAAATCGCCGGGCTCCGCCAGGGGGTGAAGGAGGAGATCTCCGGACTCCGCCAGGAAATGGCTGGTCTCCGCCAGGAGGTGAAGGCCGAGATCGGGGGCCTTCGCCAGGAGATGGAGGAGAAGTTCAACGGCCTCCAACAAGAGGTCAGGGCCGAAATCGGGGGCCTCCGCCAGGAAATGGAGGAAAGGTTCGGCGCCCTCCGCCGAGAGATGGAAGAAAAACACGATGGCCTCCGCCAGGAGGTAAAGGCGGAGATCGCCGGCCTCCGCCAGGCGGTGAATGCGGAAATCGCCGGACTCCGCCAGGAAATGGCTGGTCTCCGCCAGGAGGTGAAGGCCGAGATCGGCAACGCCCTCAACAAGGCCATGCTCTACTTCACCGCCCTGGCAGCGGTGCTGGCCCTCATCACCTTCCTGCGCTAGGCGCTGAGCTCCTGCCGCTCCTGCAAGACCTCCACGTGAAGGGGGGCAAAGGGGGCCTCCTGGTGGAGGCGAAGGAGGCCCAGGCGGTGGGCCTCCAAAAGAGCGGCGAAGGCCACCGCCCGCTCCCCCCAGCTCCCCAGGGGCAGGGCCTGGAAGACCGCCCTCCCCCGAAGAAGCCCCCGAAGCCGCTCCCAGGCCTCCTTCAGCCCAAAGGTCTCCCGGGGAAGGGCCAAAACCGCCCGGCGGAAGGGCCTGGCCGCCTGCCAGAGGGTCTTGGGGGAAAGCCGGAGGGCGGGCCTGGGGAGGGGGGGCGGGGCCACGGGAAGGAGCCTGGCCCGGGCCTTAAGCCGCGCTTCCAGAAAGGCCACGGTCTCGGAGAGGTCCAGAAGGGCCTGGACCAGGGGGGCTTCCTTGCCCTCCTCGGCCTCCATGGCCCTTTCCGGGGAGAGCTTGAGGACGAGAAGCTCCGCCAGGATGGGCAGCACCTCGCTCCTCTCTTTAAGGGACGGGGGGAGCTGGGCCAGGGCGTCCTCAATGACCTTCAGCACGGGAACCGCCCTGGGGGATATCCGGCCCCGCCTCAGGGCCTCCCTCAGGGCCTCGGGGGTGCCGGAGAAGCCGGGGAAGGCGATCTGGATCACCGGAGCACCGGGCGCTTCCTGGGCAGGAGGAGGCCCACCTTCTCCCGCACCTCCTCCATGGTGGCCTGGGCGACGCTCCTAGCCCTTCGGGCGCCCTCCAAGAGGGCGTCCATCACGTAGTCCGGGTCCCGCTTCAGGGCCTCGGCCCGCTCCCGAATGGGCCTCAAGGCGCGCATCAGGTGTTCAAAAAGGATGCGCTTCACGGTCAGGGTCCCTACCCCCGCCCGGCGGTACTCCTCCTTCAGGGCCGCCACCACCTCCTCGGGGGCGAAGTAGGAGAGATAGGTGAAGACGATGGTCCTCTCGGGGTCCCCGGGGTCTTGGAGGCGGATCCTCTGGGGGTCGTCGGGGAGATGGCGGATCTTCTCCCAGATGCTCTCCTCGGGCTCCAGAAGGCCGATGGTGTTGCCCAGGGACTTGCTCATCTTGGCCTTGCCGTCAATGCCCGGGACCCTGGGGGCCTTGGGGTTGAGCAGGGCCTGGGGCTCGGGGAAGGTCTCCCCGAAAAGCCCGTTGAAGCGGCGGGCGATCTCCCGGGTGAGCTCTATGTGCTGGACCTGGTCCTCCCCCACGGGCACGGTGTCCGCCTTGTAGATGAGGATGTCCGCCGCCTGCAAGACGGGGTACATGAGGAGGCCGCTCCAGACGGTCTCCTGTTTGGCCGCCTTGTCCTTGAACTGGGTCATGCGGGTCAGGTCCCCAAGGGGAGTGAGGGTGGTGAAGACCCAGGCCAGCTCCGTGTGCTCGGGCACGTGGGACTGGACGAAGAGGGTCACCTTCTCGGGGTCCAGCCCCGCCGCCATGTTGACCAGGGCCGCCTCAAAGGTGCGCTGGGCCAGGGTGGCGGGGTCGTAGGCCAAGGGGTTGGTGAGGGCGTGGTAGTCCACGATGCAGAAGAACGCATCCCGGCCCAGCTTCTCCCCGATCTCCACCCACTGCTTGATGGCCCCCAGGTAGTTGCCGATATGGATCTCCCCCGAGGGCTGGATGCCGGAGAGGACGCGCTTCATTACCCCTAGGGTACGGGCAAGGCCCAAAGCCGTCAACCAAAAGGGAAGCCCCGCCTGAGCGGGGCCTTCTGGTGCCGGGGGCGGGACTTGAACCCGCACGTCCGCGAGGACACACGACCCTGAATCGTGCGCGTCTACCAATTCCGCCACCCCGGCAGACGCAAGGGTCATTGTAGGGGAGGAAGCCCCTTACGTCAAGCTTGACCAAAAGCCTGAAGGCCCTTAGGCTATAGGGCAATGCGGCGGGGCATCCTGCTATCCCTAGACCGGGCAGGCCCGGTTTAGGGAAAGGCTTTGCGCCGCACCCCCCCGGGCCCAGGAACCCGGGGGTTTTTTCTAGGGAGGGAGCATGGGAAAAACGCTTTACGACAAGGTTTGGGAGGCCCACGAGGTGCGAAAGCTCAGGAATGGGCAGAGCCAGCTTTTCATAGACCTCCACCTCCTCCACGAGGTCACGAGCCCCCAGGCCTTTGGGATGCTGAAGGACCTGGGCCTCAAGGTGCGCTATCCCCACCGCACCTTCGCCACCGTGGACCACATCGTCCCCACCCACGACCGCACCGAGCCCTTCCAGGACCCTCTGGCCCAGAACATGCTGGAGGCCCTGAGGCGCAACACCAAGGAGCACGGCATCACCTTCTTTGACCTGGGCAGCGGCAACCAGGGCATCGTCCACGTCATCGGCCCCCAGCTGGGCCTCACCCAGCCCGGGATGACCATCGCCTGCGGCGACTCCCACACCTCCACCCACGGGGCCTTCGGGGCCGTGGCCTTCGGCATCGGCACCAGCCAGGTGCGGGACGTGCTGGCCACCCAGACCCTGGCGGCCCAGAAGCTCAAGGTGCGGCGCATCAACGTGGACGGAAAGCTGGGCCCCGGGGTCTACGCCAAGGACGTGATCCTCCACATCATCCGCACCCTGGGGGTCAAGGGGGGCCTGGGCTACGCCTATGAGTACGGCGGGAGCACCGTGGAGGCCATGGACATGGAAAGCCGCATGACCCTTTGCAACATGTCCATTGAGGGTGGGGCCCGCATCGGCTACGTGAACCCCGACGAGACCACCTTCGCCTACCTCGAGGGCCGCCCCTATAGCCCCAAGGGGCCTGAGTGGGAGGAGGCCAAGAAGCGCTGGCTTTCCTTCCGCTCCGACCCCGATGCCACCTACGACGACGTGGTCAGCTTCCGGGCCGAGGAGATCGCCCCCACGGTCACCTGGGGCATCAACCCGGGCCAGGCCATCCCCGTGGACGGGCGGATTCCCCTTCTGGAGGAGCTCCCCGAGGAAGAAAGGGCCGTGGCCGAGGAGGCCCTGGCCTACATGGGCTTCAGGCCCGGCCAGCCCATCAAGGGGGTCCCCATCCAGGTGGCCTTCATCGGGAGCTGCACCAACGCCAGGCTCTCCGACCTCCGGGAGGTGGCCCGCTACCTCAAGGGGCACAAGGTGAAGAAGGGCGTGCGGGCCCTGGTGGTGCCGGGCTCGGAGTGGGTGGCTAAAAAGGCGGAGGAGGAGGGCATCGCCGAGGTCTTCCGCGAGGCGGGGTTTGAGTGGCGGATGCCCGGCTGCTCCATGTGCCTGGCCATGAACCCGGACCGCCTGGAAGGGGACGAGCTGGCGGCCAGTAGCTCAAACCGCAACTACAAGGGGAGGATGGGAAGCCCAAGGGGCCGCACCGTCCTCATGAGCCCGGTCATGGTGGCCGCCGCCGCCGTGACCGGAGAGATCGCCGACGCCCGGGAAGTGTTCGGCATCGGGAGGTGAGCCATGCTGGAGAAGTTCACCGTCATCAAGGGTCGCGCCGTGCCCATCAGGGGCGAGGACATAGACACCGACCGCATCATCCCCGCCCGCTTCATGAAGAGCATCACCTTTGAGGGGCTGGGCCAGTACCTCTTTTACGACGAACGCTTTGACGAGGCGGGCAACCCCAAGCCCCACCCCCTGAACGACCCCCGCTACGGGGGGGCCACCATCCTCCTGGTGGAGTCGGGCTTCGGCTCCGGTTCCAGCCGGGAGCACGCCCCCCAGGCCATCAAGCGGGCGGGCTTCAAGGCCATCATCGGCGAGAGCTTCGCCGAGATCTTCTTCGGCAACGCCATCGCCATCGGCCTTCCCGCCGTGACCATGGCCCCCGAGGACCTGGCGGCCCTCTTCCAGGCCGTGGAGGCCAACCCCGAGCTGGAGGTGGAGATAGACCTGGTCAGCAAGGAGGTCCGCTTCGGGGGCCGCACCGCCCCCCTCTTCATCCGGGAGGAGGCCCGGGAGGCTTTGGTGGAGGGGCTCTGGGACCCCATCGGCGAGCTTCTGGAGGCCGGGGAGCTTTTGGACGAGTTTGACCGCAAGCTCCCCTACCCCAAGGAGGCCCCATGAGGGTGGCGGTCCTGCCCGGGGACGGCATCGGCCCCGAGGTCACGGAGGCGGCCCTCAGGGTCCTTAAGGCCCTGGACGAGCGGGAGGGCCTTGGCCTCACCTACGAGACCTTCCCCTTCGGGGGCGCCGCCATAGACGGGCACGGGGAGCCCTTCCCGGAGGTGACCCGAAAGGGGGTGGAGGCGGCAGAGGCGGTGCTTTTGGGAAGCGTGGGGGGACCCAAGTGGGACGCCCTTCCCCGCAAGATTCGGCCCGAGACGGGGCTCCTCGCCCTCAGGAAGAGCCAGGACCTCTTCGCCAACCTGCGCCCGGCCAAGGTCTTCCCCGGGCTGGAGAGGCTTTCCCCCCTCAAGGAGGAGATCGCCCGGGGGGTGGACGTGCTGATCGTGCGGGAGCTCACCGGGGGGATCTACTTCGGGGAGCCCAGGGGGATGTCGGAGGCCGAGGCCTGGAACACCGAGCGCTACTCCAAACCCGAGGTGGAGCGGGTGGCCAAGGTGGCCTTTGAGGCGGCCAGGAAGCGCAGAAGGCACCTGACCAGCGTGGACAAGGCCAACGTGCTGGAGGTGGGGGAGTTCTGGCGGAAGACCGTGGAGGAGGTCCACAAGGGCTACCCCGACGTGGCCCTCGAGCACCAGTACGTGGACGCCATGGCCATGCACCTGGTGAAGAACCCCGCCCGCTTTGACGTGGTGGTCACCGGCAACATCTTCGGCGACATCCTCTCGGACCTGGCCAGCGTCCTCCCGGGCTCCTTGGGCCTCCTCCCCTCGGCCTCCTTAGGGCGGGGCACCCCGGTCTTTGAGCCCGTGCACGGCTCGGCCCCCGACATCGCCGGCAAGGGCATCGCCAACCCCACGGCCGCCATCCTCTCCGCCGCCATGATGCTGGAGCACGCCTTCGGCCTGGTGGAGCTGGCGAGGCGGGTGGAGGCCGCCGTGGCCAAGGCCCTCCGGGAAACCCCCCCGCCCGACCTGGGCGGGAGCGCCGGAACCCAGGCCTTCACGGAAGAGGTCCTCCGCCACCTGGGCTAAGATGGGGGTATGATCCGGCACCGCTTCAGCGCCGAGGACTTCCACCGCATGGCCGAGGCGGGGATCCTCTCCGAGGACGACCGGGTGGAGCTCATCCGGGGGGAGGTGGTGGAGCTGAGCCCCATTGGGAAGCGGCATGCGTACGTCCTGAACACCCTCGTGGACCTCTTGAGCGCCCTACGGGATCAAAGCGTGCTCTCGGTGCAAAACCCCCTCGTGCTTTTCCCGGACACCGAGGTCTATCCCGACCTCGCCCTCCTCCAGCCCCCGAGGACCCGGTACCGCAACCGCCTGCCCGAGGCCAAGGACGCCCTCCTGGTGGTGGAGGTGGCCGAGACCAGCCTGGACCACGACCTCAAGGTGAAGCTTCCCCTCTACGCCCAAGCCGGGATACCGGAGGTCCTTGTGGTGGACCTGGTGCGGGACAGGGTGCACGTCTTCCGCAAGCCCCAAGGGGCAGGGTACCAGGAGGCCCAGGCCCTCGAGGAGGGGGAGCTTGAGGTCCTCTCCCTGAAGGTGCCCGTCAAGGAGGTCCTGCCGTGACCCGCCACAAGATCTCCCTGGAGGAGTTTCACCGCATGGTGGAGGCCGGGGTCTTTCCCGAGGACCTGAGGCTGGAGCTGGTGGAAGGAGATCTGGTAGAAATGAGCCCTATAGGGAAGCGGCACGCGGCCAAGGTCAACCGGCTCCTCGCCCTCCTCCTGCCTTTGCTCCAGTCCGGAAAAGCCCTTATCTCGCCCCAAAACCCCCTGGTGGTGGGTGAATCCGAGCTCTACCCCGATCTGGCCCTCTTGAAGCCCCGCCCCGACTTCTACGAAGAGCGACTACCCGAGGCCTCCGATGCCCTTTTGGTGGTGGAGGTGGCGGACACCACCCTCCGCTACGACCTGGGCGCCAAGCTCCCCCTCTACGCCAGGGCGGGGGTGCCCGAGGTCTGGGTGGTGGACCTAGAGGGCGGGCGGGTTCTGGTCCACCGGAAGCCCCAGGGGGAGGCCTACGGGGAGGTGGAGGCCCTGGGCCCAGGGGAGGTCCTGGAGTTC
>OGCB01000280.1_pt1 | contig 14749 bp, 16 predicted proteins | sample 1570031 | NCBI WGS metagenome assembly OGCB01 (sample SAMN05518655, study PRJEB24509) | hot springs metagenome | isolation source: Octopus Spring Streamers, Yellowstone National Park, Wyoming, USA | place: USA:Octopus Spring Streamers, Yellowstone National Park, Wyoming, USA | collected 2011-10-11 | reverse complement strand
TTTAGTAAAGCTAAGTGTTTTTTAAGATTTTTTAAATCTTCTTTTATTTGGTTTTGCTTATATATATTGGTTTCTGCTTTTAATTTCTCTTCCAGTTGTTTTTGTCTTTGTTTCAAACTCTCTTTCAAGTATTTCATAAACTTTTTATCGTTTAATAGCTTCTTATAGTTTTTGGGAATTTTTTCTTTCAATCCTAACCCTTTTCTTCCAATCACATAAGCACCTGCTATATCTTTATCTACATTTAGTTGAGGCGAGTATTTTAGTTTACCTTGAACAGATGTCCAGGCAGGATTAACTTTTATTATTTCTATTCCGTTTAATTTACACAATCTTTCTATCTTCTCTAATATTCTATCGTATGAAAACCTACCTAATATCTTTCTTTTCTTCTTATTTCCATCACCTCTTTTTCCTTTTGGTAAGTTTTCTATGTTCTCTATTACTATTGCCTTGTTCTTTTCCTTTGCTATACTAATTACACTATGTGCCACTAACCATTCTTCATAGTCTTTTCTATTTTTAGAGAAATTGTTTAAGTGTCCAAGTTTTACTCTTTCATAGCTAATTAAGTTACCATCCTTGCTTACTTCCGCTATTGCTAAATGAAATGGTTTAGCATTTATATCTATTCCTATCACGCCATTTTCTTTTGTAATTTTAACTTCTGGTGTTGGTATCTGGAAAGTTACATATCCATATATCTCACCGTTTTCCTTTCTTAACTCAATTGTGTAGGGAAACTTTTTCCTTTCTAAAATCATATTTATAAGTATTATCCATTTATCTTTATCGCTCTTTACTTTTCTTTTAACTTTTGCTTTTATAAGTTTTCTCTTCCTTGTAGAAGTTATTGATAAACAAATTCCATCATTTTCTAACAAAAGTTTTATATTCGGGTTACCACCATTTTCAGCGTGACCAATACTTACCAATCTACCCTTTCTTTTCTCATTCCACTTTCTTTTAACCTCTTCTAATCTCCAGCCCTGTAAGTGATGAATACAAAGTTTAGCAAATAATTCTTTGCTACCAAACACTACTTTTCTCAAATTTCCTCCTCTTGATTTAACACTTCTTAATATCTCTAATGCTTCCCCAATAGCACTTTCAACATACCAAGATGGTAAATCCTTAAATGTTTTTCTTACTAAGTGATAAACTTCGTTTTTACTACGATTTTCTAAAAATCTATTATAAGCGTATCTTACAGCAGAGCCATATAAACGCATTAGTTTAGATATTTCCTCATAGTCTTCTTTGCTTTGGAGTATGACTTTAAAACGGAGAGTAATGAACATTATTGACAAGTTTAAAGGTTGGGATAAAAAATAGGAAGGAGTTTAAAATAAGGAGGAAGGTCCTATAAGGAGATGGAGAGAGAATTACTGGACAAAGTAGAAATTAGGTAAAAATCTTATATAAATATACAAAGTTTGGTCAAATTTGTCTATTTCTTCTAAATTATAAGTTTTATCCCTCTTTTCCCATACAATTCCCTCTATATAACCAATCGCCAGTTCCCCACCCAATGCTTTTTTATAATATCCATTTACAACTGTTATCCTATCTCCAACTTTCCAATCTTTGTTGTAAAACAATTCCTCTGATAAGTTAACACCAAAAACATCATTAGGATAAATCCTTAAAACTTCAATATACTTTGAAGAATAATCTTTTTTGACAAAAGCATTATAATCATCCCCTTTTGTAATTATTACTGAGCCATACATCAGAAGTGCTATGTTTAAATCTTGTTCTTCTAATGTTTTAATGGTATTTCCTTGTATAGTTATTAAACTTGCCACTAAATAATTTCCTCCAATCAAAGTATAGTGTGGGTTTAATACCATAAATCTTCCACCGATTAACTTTGCTGGATATGCTGCTCTTTGAACTATACTTACCTCTATAAATCTTGGATTTTCACTATAAATTACTGACCTGTTTTTCTTAAAAAACCAATAGGGCTTTTGTAAATATTTCATTTTCTATCTTTTTCGTAAGGTTATTAAAGGACTGGATTTCTTTCGTTTTTAATGTTAAGACAATTATCAAACAAAAAAAATAAAAAAATAAAAGAGGGCAAAGCCCTCATAGATTAATATTCAACTATTTCTTTAAAAATTACTTCTTCCCATTCTTTTAATTCCAATAATATATAATCCTTATATAAGACATATTTTTTTTCTTCGCTAAAGAAATCTCTCGTATCAGATTCTACCATAACGAATATATCAACATTAGGAAACTCAAAACGATAAAAATATAGCACTTTATGGTAAAATCCTCCGTCATTGTGATTTACATTTTCACCACAATTGCAGGGAGACACCCAACGCCATACAAGTTTTCCTTCTGCTCTTTTTTCATTTCCTTCTAACTCGTTTATTATTCTTACCATAGTTATATTATATTTTAAAGCATCCCCCTTTTATATCTATTAATGAGGCAAGCAAAATAATCCACAACAAAAACCTTATTGCTGATGGAAATTGTTTGTTACGATGAGATAGAAAAAGAAAAAATATGTAATATGGATTATACTATTGTAGATAGAAAATACTATATAAATTACATTTTACAAACTTTAAATAAACCATTATTAACAATATGGGAAAAAGACAATTTGTATATACAAAATTGTGAATTTCTAAGCCAAATTGAATCCTATTTTAAGAGTGAGCAGATACAAACTGATTATTTATTTATTTTCTTTACATCTTCTCGTTCTAAGAAACTAAAAATAGAAGATTACGATGCCACAAAGGAAATTTACACTAATATACTGGTAACTTATGTAAAAAAGATAAGTAAAGATTTTATTAACTTTTTCAATTGCAATAACTTGAATTGCTTATATCATATTGTTCCTTCTGATAAGATAAAGCTTGGTTATGTCAAATTGTAATTTTTGCGAATTTCTTAAAAACGATAAATCTTTTATTCGCAATATAAAATGTAAAGGGAATGAAATAACATATTTAGAAACTTTTATAGAACCATTTTATAGAAATAATTTTGAGTTTATAAGAGAAAGAATTATCCAAAAAATTCAAACTTCCGATTTGCTTCTTGATTTAACTGATTTAGAAAGAAAAGTTATAACTGATAGGATTAAATTAAATGATGTTATACCAGTAGTTTATGAATACAAAACATTACAATTAGACCTCAAATTCATAGTGGGTGAAGATTATATTAATTTTAATTTTGATTTATCTAATATTTTCTCCGAGTATTTTGACCTCTCTACTATTTGTATAAGAACTTTTCAGAATGTTAATATAATTATAAATAAAGATGGTTTTATAAAGGAAGAAAATAAAATCAGTTTGTTTTATAATAAAAGCGCATTTAACAAAGTTGCTTATGAAGAAATATATTTCACAAGATTTTTTGCTACACCAGATTTTATAATTGTGAATAATAATTTATATTATGGGTTTTTTATTGATATAGAAACAAATTCAAATAGAAGGGTTAAAATTTTCGCAATTGATAATGTAATATGCGATGCATAGGAATTGATCCGGGATTGTATGGAGCTTGTTGTGTTTTAGATATTGATATTAGAAATCTTGATAAAAGCTTTGTAATCGTTGATGACAATTATTATTATCCATTTTGGAATTACATTGAGAATATTGAATTTTACGATTTCGTTACATTAGTTGAGAAAAAGACATTTGCAAGAAGAAAAAACAGAAAAGTTGAAAAAGAATATAAAATTATAGATGTTTTGCATTTTGAAAAGTTCTTAAAAGAAAAACAGCCTAATATAGTATTTTTAGAAGGAGTTCATTCTATGCCTACTGATGCTCACAATAGCGCCTTTCACTTTGGAATGGTTTATGGACAAATAAAAACCGTTATTTTACTAAATAAAATCAAACTCCAAGAAATACCCATAAATTGGAAGATAAAACTTATTAATTTTATTTATAACTATAATTTTTTATTGTTAGAAGATAAAGAAGAAACACCATATAATACGAAAGAATTTAATTTGAAATTAGCACAAAGAATAATAACAGATTTATTCAAAAAGGAAAATGCTTTTATACAAAAGAAAAAACATCACAATAGAGCTGATAGTTTATTGATTGCTTTTGTTGGTCTTATTGCCTTGTTTAGTATTTCATCCAACAAGGCAAAGAGAATTTAACCTACTAGCAACCCTTTCCTAATTCCCCTCAATCAGTATAGGTTTGAAAGGGGAGGAACAAAGCACTTATTTTTTAAAAAGTGACCTGTTCTAAAGGGTGTCTTTTGACAGAAGAAAGGTAATAAAAATAAAAAAACCTTATTCCCGAGATGTTAAGAGAAACTTTACCTAATTTAGTGGATAATCCAAAAGACAATTTAGAGTCAGAAACAAAAAAAGATATTATTAGCATTCTTTTAAATGTTGATAAAAAAATTATTGATAAATTGCTTAACTCATTAGACAAGCTTTCAAAAATTATAGAAAATAAGATAAAAAAATAAAGTATGAATACTACAATATCACGAAGTAATTTAAATTTTTCCATAAGATTTGGGAAAGTTATATCTTATGACCCAATTACAACATTAGCAAGAGTAATTGACACTTATGATAATACCTTGCTTACAGCCAATGTAGCTTATTCTATTATTCCAAGAGCGCCTCACATAAATGATATTGTTGCTATTGCTTCAATAGGAGTTGACAACATTATTATAGGTATAGTTCCAAATGATGATGAAAGAAAAAAACTTCAATTATTGCCAAGTGGTTCTACAAGTATTAAATTTGACGACGAAAATTATATTAACATATTTAATACAATTTTTGAAATTGTATATAACAATATAAAAATGACTTTATCCGATGATGGAGGGTTAGGATTTCTTCAAGGAAAAATCCTTAAATTTGCCATACCAGTAGGTTTTATAGAGTTAAATAATGAAAATAAGTCAATAACCATAACCTATATCAAACAAACTATATTTGAAAAATATCAAATAATTTTCAATGAAAACGAACTTAAATTAAGATACATTTTTCCTGATTTATCTCCTATTTTATCAAATGAAATAAAAATAAAAAGAACTGGAATAGAATTAACTGCCGGTCCAGCTCTATCACCTATGAAAGCAGGTGTAAAATTAAATATGCCTACACAAGTTGTTACAATTAGCGGTTCTTTTTTAAACATAGCAACTGGTGGGATTTCAATATCTTTACCTTTTTCACCAGATATACTGGTTGGGCAAAATGGTATTGATATTAGGTCTGATAATAAGTTGGCAATAAGAATTAATACTACTCGTTGTCCCGAAATCCCAATACAGCCTTCTCCTGATGTTCCACCAGATTATTATTCTGAAGAAGAACTACCTAAAAGAAGAGAGCCTTGTTATGGTCCAAATAATCTGTCGGAGGTCATTTTAGAAAATGGTGAAATTACCATAAAAAATCAAAGTGGAGTAGAAATAAAATTAACACAAGACAATAAAGTAATGATTAAAGCTAGTAAAGTAATAATTGACACTCCTAATCCAGTTCAAATAAATAGTGGTAAAATTGCCGATGAAAATAATAGAGGAATACAATTTGACCAATTCAGTTCTATTAAAGATTTAAAAAATGTTCTTCTTCAAATAATAACTACTTTTAATAATCATACTCATCCTGAACCCGATGGTTCTACTGGACCTCCATCTCAACAAATTTCACCTTCTATCCTGTAAATGAGTGGAAGAGATTATACAGTAGAAGTGATTGATACAATATATGAAGTTTTAAAGGAAGAAAGTGACTTATCCAAAATAATAAAAGCTTTATCAGAAAAATTAGGGGAGCTGAACCAAGGAATATTGGAAATATTAACTATGCTCTATAACTATACAAATTATGTTAATTTTGCAAAAGATTGCGGAACATTGGATGTTAAATATACACCCATTTCTTTAAATGATGTAATATCAATAGCTTCAAAAGTAATTTGGCAAGAAAAAGGAAAAGATATAGAAATAAATAAAGATATACAAAAAATAAGTAATGAAATAATAGATGATACCACTAAGGAAGCACTTAATTATTCGCTTGCCTATAATCAAAAGATAAATAACTTTGTTGACAGATTTGTAAAGTGGATTTTTGATATATACATAAAATACGATGCTTATGGAGTAAAATTCTTTCTTTCAAGATTTTTTAGGTATCCAATATACTCAAATTCTATTTTTTTAAATGAAATTTTACCAAAAGTTGCTATAAAAATACAAGAAAATAATACATTTCCTAAAAATATCAGTAAAATAATAATTGAATTCTTAAATCCAATAGTAGCTGAATCGTATGCTTATTTTCATATAGCTGATTATAGCGATGATTTAAAACAAGCGTTTAATGAACTTGATAAATATATGTTAGAATTACTTCAGGCAAGAAGAACAATAGAGTCGCAAGACTTGGTTTCAAATACTTTAAAATTTTAAGTGATGAATAAGACAAAAAGAAATAAAGAAAAACAGAAAAACAAAAGAAAATTTCTTAGCGTTAAAGGGATTTTAATTAGAAAGTTGGATAAATTATTTAGAAAAGTTAAAGAACACGGTTTGTATTTGAATTTAACGCCTTTTTTAATAATTAATGAGGCAATATCAAAAGAAATGATAAAAAACTTAGAAGATGTTATAGAAAGTGTTAATTTAAATGAAATTAATGCTATCATAGTTGGCCATAGAGCAAAATTTGACATAAAACCAAAAGAGAAAAAGACATATATTATTGGTGAAAATGAATTCATACTAATTCCAACTAATCCCACCTCCATTGAAGAACAAAAAATAATTAATACATTATCTGAAAAGAATTACGATATTGTTTTTACTTGTTTATATAGGATTAACGAAAACACAAATTCACCAATAGGTTATACCGATTTAAGAGCTTAATAAAAACATAAAAAGGAGGCAGTAACTATGATGTGGATACTCCTCAACTATTTTTTATTTTTTAGCGTACCAGAAACTGGTGAAATCTTTGGCTTGGATGGCAAAGTAATATATAGTGAAGAAGAGCTAATATACTATTCAAAAGAACTGGAAAAATTTGATGAAAAATACGGAGCTTATATTGATTCACTTTCAAAACTTTACGATATTAACAAAGGAATAATTTATGCTATAATGTTAGTAGAGTCTGGTCCTTACATTAATACGAATCCTTGTATAATAGGTAAGCATGGAGAAATAGGAGTAATGCAAATAACCTACAAAGAATTTGTTAGAATAAAAAATAAGAATAATTGGAGACATAAGTTTTATGATTTATGTAATCCTAAAATAAATATCCTTTATTTTCTTGAAATATATAAACCGCTTTTAGATAAGTATCAAAGTGTAGAAAAAGCTACAATTATTTACAATTGCGGTTCTCTCACGAAAAATTGCTATAACAATAAGATAACATCAAGATATATAAAATATTTGTTCAATAAAAATGGAACTTTATATGTGGGATTTAATTTTTCTGTAATTTTAAAAAATCAAAACCTTAAATAAAGAATGACATTCAATGAATTATATTCTCCTGTTAAAATTATAAATGAATTTGTTCAAGTTCCGCAACCATTACCAGACGCTTCATTATCTGGTTTAATTATTGGTGATAATATTAAAAGAGTAACAAGAATAGTTGGAACAATACCAACTCAAGGCGTAACATTAAACTTAATATTAGAGCCAAATGAATCACTTGTTGATTATTCTGCCTATATTTCTCCCATTAGTAAAAGGCAATATGTTTTTAGATTATTTGATTTAAAAGCAATAGATGATAAAAATAATAAATATCAACTAATAGAAAATGTTGATTATATAATAGATGAAACTACTGGTTTAATAACTTTTATTGGTCAAGTTTTAGATACAAACAAATATGCTATAAATATAGGTGAGATTTTGACAATAGCTCCCAATAAAGTGGCAAGTTTATTCACATCAAAGGGGTATTTATTAAAAGTTGGCGATTATATTCTTGTTGGTTACGATAATAACGGTAATCCAGTTTTTAAAAAAGTGATTGGAATAAGTAATGGTGTTATACAATTGGAAAGTGGTAGTTTATCTCCAAATACAAGTTATCAAGTTTATAGAACAATTACCGAAATGAAACTTGAAGCTACATATAGAGTTTTTGTAAGTCATGATAAAATTTACAAAGTTAGTCCAAGTGATATTGAAAGATTATTTGGTCCAATTGAGCCAAGCAATTTAATAGCATATAGTTTATTTTTAGCTTTCACTTCTCAACCAAGACCAAAAGCTCTTTATGCTTGCCCCTTAAAAACTCCATTTGATTATTCAGAAGCCTATAATAGAGTGATTGAGTTTATGACAAAAGATACAAATGTTATCCCTTACGAAATAATGATTACAAGCTTAAGAGACCAAGATGTTGATAGTTTAAGAACATTTATAGCTGATAGAAACAATCCAGATAATAGCATTCCTGTAAGAGCTTGGATTACAAAGGACATTTATTTATATGAGCCGGAATATAGATTGTTTGGTAAAGCAAAAAGTAATTTAATTGTAGATAACCAATCTCATTATCAAGCTTGGTATTACGATGATAGTCCAATAATTCCAACAAATGGTAATCTTTCCTTTGAAGCAATATTTTATAATGGTTCATCCTTATTGTTGAGAATTAAAAATAATAATGATAGCAGTTCTAATACTATTGAACAAGGAAACTATTTACTTGTATTCAAAAAGAATTCTCTGCCATCTGTAATTTATTTCAAATTTAAAATAAACTCTAACATAACTATTAGTGCAGGAGAAACTTATGAATTATTAATAAAAGAAATAGACAATGAGCTTGAAGTTTATAGATTTAATTTTGATAATGTTGGCAATAAAGGAATATTGGCAATAAGTAAAAAATATTATGTCAGTCAAAATGAATTAGGTGATTATAATTTAGAAAACGAAGTAAAAATGTTTCCAATATCGCAGGATAGATTAGATAACATACCAAATACAGAAATAATAGCACTTTACACTCCATTAGTAAAACCAATTACTGGTGATGATAGTATAGCAGAATATATTTATTCACAAGTTACTGCTATAAATGATGAACACATAAATTATGTGAACCCTTGGGTATTCACACCACAAGGTAACAGATTACCTGGCTTCTTTTTATGTGCTATGAAAGTCGGGCAATCAGTCGGAATGGATAAAATATCAGAACCATTATCTGCTCACCCATTACCAAGAACATATATTAGTTATGCCGATTATTCAAACAACATTTTTGATAAAGATACAAGCAAATGGTTAATGGAAAATGGATATGATATGCATGTTGTTTATGATAATATATTTCAAAGTTGGTGGCAAAGAACAACTTATACAGGATTAGAACTAGCAAGAAAATATCAACATGGTATTAAATCTGTTGATTATACTAATTGGAGAATAAAGAAAATAGCATTAAAATATACAAGAAAATATTCATTACAACCCATTATTGTTAATTTAATGGCTACTGAACTTAATAGATTATTTAAACTACTAAAAGCAAATTCTCCATTTGGACCAGTTTTAAGCAGTGAAGCAAAAATAGAAAAAATAATTATTGTAAGAAGCCCACAAGATGTTCCCGATTACATTCCAGTCTCTATGGAAAGTGGTGTAATAATTGTAACTAATTTAGTAATATTTGGTTTCTGGAAGGAAACGATTGTTTATAATGTAATAAGGACATAATGGGAGAAGAGGTTTTAAAAGAAAAAGAAATTCTCAAAACAATTAAATCAGTATTACCAAACATAGAGCAGATTACAAGTCAAAAAGAAAGTTTAAAGAAATTAAATATATTTCAAATTCCGTATCTTGAAGAATATTTCAAAGGATTGCCCTTAGAAGGAAAGAAAAAAATTCTTCAAGAAATGATAAAAGACATGTTTATATATGATAAAATTAAACAATATGGTGATATTTACAAAAAATTGTATGATATTTATTTTCAGGAGAAATTGAGACATGATATACAACAAAATATTGAAAATATTATAAAATGGCTTAAAGAAAAGGGTTATCATTTTGGGAATTAATTGTTTTGCTTAATAATCTCCTTTTACCCTCATTTTTAAAAGGGGGATAATAAGCTGTATAATTTAAATATGGCAGGGTTAAATCCAAAACTAAAACTAGGAGATTATGAAGGAGAAAGAGTAGAGCTGGAACTTATAGGAAAAGAATTTTACTGCCGTTATTGCAATTCAATTAATAAATGTAAAAATCATAGATTCGGATATTGGTGGATGGGAATACTTAGAATAGGGGATAAAAAATATTTAATTATAGATGGAGTAGGAGAAACAGAACAATTTTCAATTACAATTAACTTTTATTCACAAGGTTTAAGTGGTTCATCCTTTTTCGGATTAGAGTTTGAGTCATATCCTGGAAAAAGGAAAACTTATCAACCGGATACAGGTATAGTATCATATACTACAAGAGGGGGATGGACTCAGTTTTATCCACTTCCAAAAGTAGTAAAAATAAATGAAAAACTGGAGGAAAAAATAGAAAATGTAAGAAAGTTAGAAAAATTCTTGTTAACAGAAGATGATATTATTCATATAGTAAAGATAATAAAATCACCTTTTATCTTCAAAATATTTAAAAAGATTGGATTAGATTTGAAAAAGTTTTCACTCGCTCCCGAATTTGCTGATATGATTCCATTACTAAAAGCCTATACGAGAAACAGAAAATTTGATTTGCGTTTTGGATTTAGTCTTGTAGAGCTAGAAAATACTTTTACTACCCAACTTATACACAATAGCTCAACAGAAACTATTTTTCAAATACCTAAAAACTTAAAATACGGTATTATTGTTAAGGAAGACAACTTAAAAATAATTGATTATAAGAAAAAGAATGAAATAATTGTTTATAAAAAGAAAGACTACTATGATATAATATTTATTGAGTCATATGAACCAAGTTATGATGGGAAAAGTGTCTACTTAAAAAGATTAAAAAATGGTGAGCTAAAACAATTGTTTTCATCTTACTCTAATGATGAATTTTTGGGAATAATTGGAAATAACATTGTATTTAAGGAAAATCATTGGGAAAACGTTAAAAATATTTTTCATCTAAATAGAATTGAAAAAATTGAAAATATAGAAGTTATATCGAAAGGAGAACACGAAATTTATGAGCGTAATGGAAGATATTATATTAAAGCGGATGATGGATTAATTTTAATTGATAAAAAAACACTTGATATTTTAAGCTTAAATAATAATGATGGTGTTATAAACATAATACCAATAAAAGAGGGGGCTATTTAGCCCCTCTGATACAAAGGAGTTATTGATATGAGAAAAATCGCTTTTTATATTAACAAAAGAGAAAAACAAACGGGTTTAGGATTTCTGTTTCCCAAAAGAAGATTAATTTCCTACTTAGAAGAATTATTAAAAACCGAATTTTCTTTTTTGAAAAACATAGAAGAAATATGGAATTCTGCTCTTGGTTTTGTTATTTGCATTCCATATAATTCTACTGAATATTTAAGAGGAAAGTATAATTATTTCACTGGTCCAAAAGGAGAAATAGTATCCTATATGGATGAAATAAAAACTCCCTTTATATTTGCTTGTAATGTTGATTATTATAAATTGATTTCTGTAATATCAGAAAGAAAAATAAATGTTGAAATAAATAATAACTTATGTAGTTTACCGAAAATAATTTATATACCCTTTACATTATCTGATGATGTTGTAGTTGTTAATTCTTCTTATGATAAGAAAGAAAAATTTTTAAAAAAAGAAATTTTAAATTATTATTTTGGATTTTGTGAAAAGTTGTTAAATATCATAAAAATTACTGAATAGCTCTTATTTCAACAAAAATTTTTTCTATTGTTTTTTCAATTATAAATTCTAGTTCTTCTTCTACACTCAAATTTTGAAAAGCTAAACTTTGTGTTTCTTGAATTTTGTTTTTTAAGAAATTTCTTATATTTTCTTTTATTTGATTTCTAACATAACAAAAAACTTCTAATGGACTAGGCTTATTCCTTATTTTACAGTTTTTAAATGTTTTTACAAGAAGTTCAAAAGCTATATTTTTGTTTTCGTTTTTTTCAAAATTGCTTTTTAAAGCATTTAATATGTTGGGAGGCAAGTTATTTAGCTTCCCTCTTATTCCATTATTCAAGTTGCTAATAAAATTTTTAATAATTACTTCTTTAGTATCTTTATTTGAGCTCAAAGCATCTGAATTTATTGGACTTGAAAAAGTATAGAAACTACTTTCAAAGGAAAGAAAATAATTATTACAATTATTTATACTTATTTTTTTTATTTTCTCATCATCCAAATCAAGCATTCTATGAATTATATAAATAGTGCAAGTTGCTATTAAAAAATCAGCAAATTCACTAATTTTGTTATCATCAATTAAGCTTTCATTCATTTCAAGAAGGTTAATGTCTTGTTTGACAATTCTTTCATATAAACCTTTTTGAAGAGTAATGGAATTACAATCCCAAATTGTTGAAAAACTTAAACTATATTTAAAGAATAACGGAATAGATATAAATAGATTTGAGGAAATTGATACTGAAATTGTTGTCTGTGATGAAGCAAGATGTTTTGGATATCATAGGTTAGTTTATGATAGTGGAATTTGTGTTTATTTACCATTTATAATGACAAGAAATAATATAAATTCCGCTTTTGAGTTTGATGTAATAATTGATGAAGATGGAGATATATATCCATTTGATATTGAAGAATTAAAAACAGCAACCAATATTTTGGAATATATTACTAATCATTTAAAAGAAGAAATTGAAAAAAGCAAAGAAATTTCTTCTATTACTATCACAGATAAACCAATAACAATAAAACAAGCTTCTTATGAAGCACTTATAAAAGAAGCAAAATATAAGATAGCCGAGAATCGTTCAAAATCTAAATGTATTAGAATAGAAAGGGAAATTGGTAGAGCCTATTTAAGAGGAGAAAAAGCGGAAGTTTTAAAACAACTCGTTAAAAGATATATAGATAATGGTTGTCCTTCTTTAATGGATATAAGAGTAAAGAAAAAAGCTTACGAAGATTTATTTTTAAATAAAGTAGCATCTATTTCAACATTTGACGAATTATATTCTTTCATTGGACAGCTTATTATAAATGGTCATGAAGAAAAAGCAGAAGTATTGAAATATGCTTATGAACAAGTATTAGAGGAAATTAAAAAGAATGAAAATTTTGTTCTAAATAAAAAAGCTAATTTCCTTGCTGGTTTAGCAATAGGTGGTTTATTAGCTGGCGCAATAACACTGTTTGCTCATCATGCTGGTTTGTTTGAAAACTTTGGGGAGAAAGCTAAAAAGTTTTTAAAAGGACTCTTTGGAGAAGAAGGAAAGGAGGAAACAGAAGAAGAAAAAGAAGCTAGAAAAGAAAGAGAAGAAAAAATAAAAAAAGCAAAAGGTAATGCCGAATTTTATAAGAATATAAAAGAAATTAACGAAAAAATTGTTAATGATGAGGAATATGCTGATTTTGCTCGTAATGCTCATGAAATTTTAAAAGAAAAAGGTGAAGAAGGTTATAAAAAACTTTTAAATGAGAATAAGGATGATAAAAAAGCGATTTCAATAATTAAGTCTCTATACAAATTAAAAGACCATGAACATTTTGATAAAGTTGAGGATTTTTTGGGTGATAATAATAAACTAAAAGAACATGCTTGGAATGAATTTTCAAAACACATAGAAGAAACAGGAGAGCATAGTTTATTAAATGAATTAACAAAACATGGTATTTTTTCAAAGGATGAATTAAAAGAAAAATTACAAGAAAAATCAGAGGAAATTCTTAAAAAAGAAAAATTAGAAGAAAATGATTTAAATTGGTTAAAAGCCTTTAAGGCGAATAATATTAAAAAGGATGGAAAAGATATTGCAGAACATTACGCTGATAAAATAATATCAAAAGGACAAAATGCGACAGAAGAGGATTTGCATGTATTACACGGATTAATTACAAAAGGCGGGATTGACATTAGTAGACAAAGAGATAAGTGGAGAAAATTTGTTGGTAATTTAAAAGAAGAAACACTTTCAAATATGGATTTTGATAAATTTAAAGAACTTACTTTTCACTTCCAAAAACATGGAATATTAGATATAAAAAATAAAGAACATAGAAAAAAAATTCTTGATGCTACTATGAATTATTTAAGTAAAGGAGATACTGATTTAAAAGAAAAAGTTTTGGATTTTATGGGCGATTTAGGACATATGGGCTTAAAATTATATCATATTAAAGATTATAGGGATAAAATTGAAAAGCATATTAAAGAAGATGGGCAATTATGGGAAAAGTATAGAACTTATTTTCCAAGAAGAGTAGTTGGGACATTTAAATCAACTTTCCAAAAAATTAAGGAGGGTTTTAATTTATTCAGAGGAACTATTGAAAAAATCTTCAATATCTAAAGCTAACTCCGTTTCATTTTGATATTTTATATCAATTTCTTGTGGTTTATATTCTTTTAATTTTTCTCTAACCTCTGCTTCTATTTTACTTAATAACTCTGGGTTCTCTTTTAAATAATCAAGAGATTTTTCTTTACCTTGGGCTAATTGCTCATTATTATAAGAATACCATGAGCCTGCTCTCTTTATAATTCCAAGCTCAACTGCCAAATCAAAAATTTCACCAATTCT
>OGCB01000273.1_pt1 | contig 15038 bp, 18 predicted proteins | sample 1570031 | NCBI WGS metagenome assembly OGCB01 (sample SAMN05518655, study PRJEB24509) | hot springs metagenome | isolation source: Octopus Spring Streamers, Yellowstone National Park, Wyoming, USA | place: USA:Octopus Spring Streamers, Yellowstone National Park, Wyoming, USA | collected 2011-10-11 | reverse complement strand
CAGATTCAGCCTCAGAATCTTGTTTATAGCATAGTTGAGAGCCACATTGTATCTCCTGAGGAGCTCTATGGCTCCAGGCTCGGGACTAACCCTTATATCAATCGAGATGGTTAGCAAACCCTCACCGCCAGAGGCCATAGAGCCCCTTCAAACACAATTAAGATCTTAAAAGCCAATAAAACAGTCCCTGCCTTAAAAGGCGAGGTTTTCAGTTATAATTTCGATAAGCCTCACATTTAGGTTTATGGCAGGGAGGTGGTGGCTGTCTCTACGCTATCTAATAGAAGTACTGGGGTTTTTCGGAGGATCTTACAATATCTGGTCGATCGTCGCCGAATCTCCACCTCCCGCTCCCAATACCCAGGATCACTATTCCAAGCTCTTCGCTCAGCTTGTCGTTTAAAATAACCTCCTCCTCTACATGGGATAATATGGCATCAGAAAGCACAGGTCCTCTAACCCTGTCCCCCGTGATCACATACACCTCAAGAGCTTCCGGCACCAGGTAGTTCCTGACAGGGCCTCCGGCAGTTCCCAGCTCTACTAAATAGGAGTCTAGCGGAGGCGGCCACAGATCAAGGCGCTTGGCCAGCGCAATTGGCATAAGGACCTGGGGTTTCTCTGTCTCAAAGCCTGAGTTGACCAGGGCAACAACATCCTCAGCCCTGCCACTTCTTCTAGACCTAGCCCTAATCCTAACCCTCACAGCCAACAGCGGCACCTAAAACCCTCAAAATCCTAATACGCCCAACCCTTCTCCTCCTCACATAGATGTGACCCACCCTGCCTATTCTCTTGTAGTTTCTTCCTATGGTTTCCATGTATGACGCCAGAGGTCTCATCCTCCAGGATATTTTTTGTAGTTTCTTTCTATAGTTTCTGGTCTATTAGTTGTTTATGGGCTATATAAGTGCTGCTAATTTGAATGATCTACATGAAAATTTTCCGGGAGAAGCCCCCCAAGGATCAGGGAATCTTCATCACTATTTTTTCCTTTAGTAAGCCGTAGTGACCGTGTCCAGAGCCTGCGGCTCTTCCTGTTCCTGTGCCATATGTTCTTAGGAGTGTTACTGCTTTTGATACTATTTTTATGGTGTCTACGTTGTTTCTTCCCATTACCTCCTGTGCCCCTTCTAGTATTGTTTTTATCCTATTTTTTAGACCTCTTCAACAGCCCCAACTAGATGTATATCCGATAAGGGATAGGGGGAGGTCCTGTAAAATAATCTGAATAGCTAATGTAATGGACTCTGGCAAGCACCTATTCTAATCGTCCCTATCCTGACATATTCATCGTCTCTTAGGACGAGACTTTCGGCTATACTCTGCTGCAATATCTATCTCGCTAATAAGAGCATATCAATATTTTCGCGTCGTATGTTGTTACCCCTTTTGCAAGCCCTTAAACTTAACTATTAACATGTGGTATGATAAAGGAAAAATATATTATTGAGATCTTATATATTCCTTGGTAGTTTCGTGGCGGGACTTACTAGGTTGGTTATTTCACTAGCTCTTGCTAGAGGTACGCCCCTAGATGGTTATTTGGGATATGGGTCTCCAAGGGTGGTTAGGCATCCATATACTAGGGAGCCTTGGATCCTATTTACAGCTTGGAAGGATGTAGCTGGCCAGGTGAGAGAGGTTTGGGCTGCACCTATAGCTGATGAACTATCTTTTGAGGTAGATCTTAAAAGATCTAAAAAGATCTCCTCAGGCTCAGAGGTAGGCGTAGTAGGCCTAAATACTGTGGATGCTTTTTATGATTATTATAACGATCGTTGGCTGATCTTTTCAACTGTATATGGAGGAGAGCAGAGGAGATTCGCCCTTATATCCTCAGACCCAGATTTCTCTAAGGTTGAGACAACAATAGTCGAGGCCCCCCTTAACATGGGGGATGCAGGCTTCTCCTGCATATCATATGAAGATGATAAGGCCCTCACGTGCACTGGAGGATTCGGCCTCGAAAGATCCCTTATGGCGGTAGAGGACTTTACAAAGAGACCTTTTCCCAAGCCTGTCGTGATGAGGAAAACAATCGGAGGATCGCTTTTGTGAGATGCGGCAGACGTCCACAAAACATTCGTAAACGGGGGGAGGATCCTCATGCTCACAGAGAACCTAGGAGGGACAGGAACATGGTATATCCAGCTCTTCCTAGGGCCAAGGGGTGGGTGGAAGAGGTGTGAAGGATCCTCGGTGCTTGGCAAGTGGTATATGGCCCTCTCACTGAGAACACCGATTCCATTTTTAAGCGATTATGAGAAGACAAGCTATGGGCATCCAGAATATTCTGTAGAGCTTAAAAAGCCGTGGATCATGTGGGCCAGTTTTAGACACTACCACTGGCCACTCCCAGATAGAGGGATTAAATGGGCCCACGAAATCTGGGCTGCTGAAGCTTCCACAGAATATTTCTCCAACCCGAGAGAATGGCTCCCAGCAGTTTTCGAGACAGACGAGAAAGTCGAGCCTCCAAGGATCAGGATATAGATCCACCGAATCGGTGAAAAGGGTGTTCCTAGTATATCTATTAGCATTTGTATAGAGCTTCACAGTAATACCTAGACCCCTAGCAATCTCAGCAAGCCTGAGGTGAATAAGGTATATTGCCCCAGAAATATTCATTCTCAAGCTGAAGAGCAACTAGCCCCCCACCTCTACTAGGATCATACCTAGAGATCTTAGCGAGAATAGCCCTAAGCCTCCTCTCAGCATATGGAAAGTAAGAAGGATCAAGAGATCTTGGGATAAAATTGTTAGAGATAAGCCAGTCAGGATGCCCACCATTATCCCACTCAGCACACACATAAGGCCCAACCCTAGCTATGATCCTAAGACTAAGAGAAGAAGCAATCGAGAGAAACTCATCAACATCCCTCTCACCAGAGAAATCAAAAACACCAGGGGAGACCTCATGATAATTCCAGAAAAAGTAGGTGGTAACAGCATTAAAACCAGCCCTCACAAGCTTAAGAAGCCTATCCCTCCACAAACCCCTAGGAACCCTAGCATAGTGGATCTCACCGCTCAAGATCATCTTGAAAACCCCAAAAACTATTCAACACTCCAGCTTATATAGAGCGGTTGATAATGTTAACCTATATATACCTAGAGGAGCGGTTGTAGGTTTAATAGGCGAAAGCGTCTCAGGCAAAACAATATTTTAGGCAAGGTAACTCTTGCACTAATAAGGCCTCAAAGAGGTGATGTACTCTTTAACGGAAAAAGCATCTTCAATATGGCCAAAGAGGATTTTAAATTCTACAGGATCAATTCACAATATATTCCTCAAGATCCATATGCTAGCATAAATCCGCTCAAGAAAGTACGCGATATATTGATGGATATAGTAGCATATCACAAGCTAGCTAAAGGAGAAAAAGAGAGACTGGAATTGGTAAGAGATATAATGACCAAAGTAGTGTTGAGTCCTCCAGAAAAGTACCTGGATAAATATCCTTTTCAATTCACTTCATCCATATACAAGTGCCCTTATATCTGCTATACCAGAAGCAGACCCAAGGGCTAGAGAGACTAGAAAGCTATTGCTCGGAGGACCAGCGCCTTCTCCGCTAAACAAACCAAAGGGGTGCGTGTTAGGTGACAGGTGATCATTTGCGATGGAGATCTGTAGAAGGGAGGAGCCGCCCATGAAAGAGATTAGCCCAGAGCATAAAACAGTTTGCTTCTCGTATTAGCACATTATACCTGCCCAGCTAGAGATCTTTAAGATAACCTATTACTTTTATCATCTTCGGTATAGAGCCAACATTTAACAGTTCTCTCTGCATCAATCCTTATAGTGGGAGACTCTTTACTAAAGCATTTAGGCAGGATTAGAAAAGGCTTTTCACAGTCTCTGCATTACATAAATCTAATCACTTTGGAAAGTCCTAGCTACAGATCCACCTTTACTGATTCCTCTATCTCATCGCTGTAGGAACCCAGAATCCAGGACTATAAGCCCCATAGATATGCAACTCTACAGCTTAATAAAGGTCACAATAATCAATAATATATTAAGTCTTTATACCTAAAGATGGTATATGGAAAACAAAACAACCTCGCTATACGGATCTTGAGGTATGTCTTAGCCTCGATAAGGTAAGGGATAAATATCCTGCAGGTTTCTCTGGAGGAGAGCTCCAGAGGATCTCTATAGCTAGGGCCTTAGCATTAGAATCGAGGAGAAGGAGTTCCTAGCTAAGGGTGCAAGTATGCCCAAGATGCCCCTTTGCAATGAGCATATGCTTCAACAAGGAGCCTCCAGACATTGTGCACAAGGGCAATGGAGTGAGAGCAAAATGCTGGCTCTATGCAGAGGATAAGGGAGGCAGTAATATTTAGAAAGCCATTGAGTTAAAAATATCATAGTTTGGTTTAAAGAATAGCTGTTCTAGATCTTGATCGCCTCACCCTCACTAAGCCTCGCTTCCACAAATTTCCCATCTTCATAATAGATTAACGTCCCTGGAGCCCTCGCTCTAACCCTTCCATCTGGAAGCATGTCCACTGGGTATGGGGGGATTAGATATTCCATAAGGCCAACAACTCCTTTACCATCCGTTATAGGGGATAGAATGACGATCTCAGCTTCGAGCTCTTTCAGCGAGATCTCTAACTTCTCACTTCTCCTCATAACCCCCTTCCTCCTGCCCAGCACTGTGTAGTAGATATATTCTTTCCATCCAGGGTCTCGAGGAAGTATCTCGACCGATATGCCATCACTCACCTCCTGCCCCTCTCTATTTATATTCACAGCTCCAACAGCCCATGCCCATTTTATAGGGGCTGCGATCTTTAGCAGCTTCCGCGATGAATAGGGATCCTCGTGGATCACATCTCTTGTGGGGAGACCAGGCTCGTCTATGGAGACAAGCTCGCTGCTAGGCATAACAATCCTGTTTAGAAGACCTATATCTGTCTTCTCAGGCCTCCTATCGGTTATATAGACAGGGCCGCCGCTGAGGATCCTAACTACTGTGTGCGCAAGTGCATATGGATCGTATGTCATGAACATGTCATAGTCAGGATAGGCGATCTTCGAGTAGAAAATCGCATTATATACACTGAAGAGGAGGTGGAGCTTCGCATCCAACTTCCAAAACGGCACATAGTCCATAGAGACCCTCATGGAATTGCTAACCACATAGTTGCTATAGTTCTCGGGTGCCATGCTCATGCAGTTCAAAATCTCCATCCCAACTCCGTAAGCCCCTGCCTGGAGAGCCAGCTCAACGCTTCTAGAGGCCCTTCCAACCTTCTCACTTCCTTGATAGAGGGCGTGGATAACCCATTGGTTATCAACCTTGGTGAAGTCAAATCCCTGGGATCTGAGCCATCTATAGAAATTCGAGTATAGATCGAGGGCCTTGGCATAATCATAGTGAGGAGCATAGCTTCCGATCACAGGCACCCTTATCCCCTCAGCCCCTAACTTCTCCATCATACCAGCATCCACACCTCCCCAGTGGATATTTATTGTATGCCAGAGCCCCACAAACCTGACCCCAAGTCCCCTGAGCTCATCGACAACTGCTTTAAACCCCTTCGGAAATTTCTTGGGATCAGGATCTAGATCAACAATGACCCTGGCCCCCTGCCTCCTCTCCTCCATTTGCCAGCCATCATCTATAATCACATAGCCTATTCTAACCCCCCTCTGGATAAGCCCTCTAACTATCTCGACAACCTTCGAATGCGATAGATCCTCGAGTTGAAGAGCATTCCAGCTACACCACCCCAGCATACCCAGGAAAGCGGGCCTCTTCTTAGAATTCCTATGCACAACGGAGCCGACAAGGGACCCAGCCTCTACAGCCCTTTCAACAGCCTCATAGGGATCCTCAGAGTATCCATATGATAGAACCCAGCTCCTAGAAACCCTCATAGAGGAAGCTCCTAGGAAGAGCTTCAAAGCAGGGCCTGGCCAGAGATAGCCGGTGGCATCTCCACTCGAGAATGTAGCGAGGGATATATACGCACTTTCAGCTCTCGCAAGTAGAAACACCGTATACGGAGCTATCGATGCCTTAGGTGCCTTGGAGAAATAGGGATAAGCCCAGCACGGTGTGTGCCTAACAAACTCCTTATGCGAGATCTCTCCAAGACTTGCTGGGTAATCAGCAACATCTGGAGGTCTAGGCGCTTCAGGCGTTCTCTCAACTGCGAGCTGGTTATAGTATCTAAAGCCTTGGGAATATAGATCTCTAACAGCCCCGGGGTGAAGGGTAAGGCCTAAAGAGGATTCTACATTAGATATATTGAGAGAGATCCTCAGAGGATCGCTCGGAGCTAGAGGAACCATAGACTCAGCTTCAACACCAACACTCCCATGGAAATCGCTGAGCCTAGAGACTTTTACCGAGATCCTGGCAACATCGCAGGAATATACTATCTCTCCATCTGAGGATTTTTCCTCACACTCAATAGGTGTCTCATCAAGGAGACTGACCAACGCCTTGCCTAGACCTAATAATCCTTTAACTAGTTCCATATGCAACATCATAATATCTAGCCCGCAACAGACCTTAATAAACATTAAGATATTAGATAAGATGTTTTTTCTCTACAGCTGAAAGTCTCAGCTATTTGAGATAGGGATAGCTTTTACAAACGCAACGGGTTTTCGATATAGATAGTGATATGTTGAATATCACGAGAATAGATTTGTAGCCATCTAGTCCAAAGATATATTATAACTATGATCATCTAGATCCGATCCTAAGACATACACTTTTAAGAGCATTAGGCAGTCGTATCATAGGTGTGTCTTTCTGAGAGTTGGTTTTGCAAAGGTTTCGATAACCCCGTCAATTGGGATTCCCATGGACGGCTATGCCCTCAGAACCTCGCCTTCTAAGGGGATTCATGATGAACTATATGCTAGGGCACTTTATGTTGAACACGGCAATGAGGCTATCTATATGGTGGTTCTAGATCTCCTCTATATGACCCAAGACCTTCTGGTTAGGATTAAAAGGGCTGTTAAGGAAGTACTAGGGATCCCTATGGAGAGGGTTATCGTATCAGCTACCCATACCCATTCAGGCCCCTCGATAGCTGGTTTCCACAGTGTTATGAGACATATAGATTATAGTTGGTACATAGATGCACTGCCATGGCTAGCAGCTACAGCTATTGCGAAGGCTTCTAGAAGGGCTTCTAAGGCTTTTATGAGGTCTGCCACAGGCTCCCTCCCAGGCTGGGCTGTGAATAGGAGGAGGCCTCTAAAGGGTCCAATAGATCCTACTGTCCACCTAGCAGTATTCGAGGATCTAGGAGGTAAAGTGTTGGGAAGCATAGCAAGCTACTCTGCACATCCAGTAGTGCTTGGACATACAAACCTCCTCTACTCAGCAGACTATCCCGGTTAGGTTATGAGGACTCTTGAAACCATCTTAGGAGGAGTCTCTCTCTTCATAACAGGATCATGCGGAGATGTAAATACCCTAACACCGGGCACCTCGCTTGAAAGAATATACGATAGATCCTCTGGAACCTTTGAAGAGGCTGAGGAGATGGGCAGGGCAATAGCTTTTGAAGGGCTTAGAGCAATCCAGGGAGCAAGACCATCCAACCCGGAATCCCTAGCATACTCCTCTTCTAAAGCATATATAGATCTAAGAATCCCCTCAAGTATAGAAGCGCTAAGCGTTGAAGAGGCTGGGAGAGCCCTTGAAGAAGTAGTTGAAAGAAGAGACCATAGGGAGATAATCAAGGCGTGGTTCACCCTCAAGAGCATCGAGACGGCTGAGGCTTTGAGGAAGCTATATCCATCAGGGATTGCTGAAGCAGAGATCTCGGGAGTCAGAATTGGAGATCTAGCTATAGTAGCAATTCCCGGCGAGGTCTTCGCTAGAACAGGCATCAAGATCAAGGAGATATCTAGCCTCGCAAACACTATGGTTGCCGGCTACTCAAACGGGGAGCCGGGATATCTCCCCCCAGACGAGGCCTTTGACGAGGGTTGACGAGGGAGGTTATGGAACGGAGTTTCCGGTATGCTTTGTTAGCAGGGGAACTGAGGAGAAGATCTTAAAGGCGTCGGAAAACGTGCTAAGAGAGCTAGGGGTTCTAAAGCCTCAATAGATCATGTCAGACAGCTACCAAGGATTCAAAGAGAGCTATAGACATAACCAAAATGCAAGGAGTGGAATTTCGTTGAGCTCAGAACTTTCTTTAATTGTGAGATCTAACCTAACAGAATCATAGCTCAGCCTCAACCACATAGAGATCTTTTAGTTCTAGCTTCCCTTTTAACATTATAAGCTCTTTAGCAGATGCACCCTCGGCACCGCCGAAGCTATACTCACATATATGTTTTTCAAGTTCTCTCTAGCAGCGCTGTACTTGTAGAAGCAATAACTGAGGGAGCCTAGGATAGCAACGGCTGCAACTGCTATGAGCGCATATGTGACTCTCATATTAACCCCTTCTCACTGTTCTTAGCCCCTCATAACCGATGATCTATTGCCACGGGTATGCAGATCTATGTTGGGCATTCTAAAAGATCCAAGAATATGTTTAGATTATTTAGCTCTTAAACAGATTAGTCATTGGGGATATTAGGTGGCATATGAGCAGCTGGGTACAGGGGCAACAGCTGTTGGGTTGAAGATTGGCAATGTAGCTGTCCTTGGCTCTGAAAAGAGGTTTGGATATGGCGGCTTCGTCATGAGCAGATCTGCTAAGAAGGTCTTCAAAATCCACGATAGGATAGCTATAGCGGCTGCGGGGATTTTCGCGGACATGATAACGATCTCAAGGATCATGTCGACCGAGATCAGATACTATGAGATGTCATCGGGAACGAGGATATCTGTTAGGGGTGCTGCAAAGCTTTTATCAGCAATCCTGTACTCGTATAAATATACACCCTTCATAACAGAGCTCATAGTTGGCGGTGTAGATGAAGAGGGTGCACACATATATGTTATGGATCCACTTGGCTCTGTCATTGAGGATGAATATGCAGCAGTTGGAACAGGCGCTCCCGTAGCGATCGGTGTTATAGAGACTGAATATCCATCCCTAGTGCCTAGAAAAACACAGGACGATAAAGAATCTGTCGAGGATGCTGTAAACCTCGTGGTTAAAGCTATAAGGGCTGCTGCTGCAAGAGACACCATGTCTGGCGATGGAATAGACATAGCTATTGTGAGGAGCAACGGTATAGAGGAGAGGACATACCCTATAAGATAGATACTCAGCAGGTATTTTCGTGAAGAATATGGTCTCGAGGTATGGGGCGCTAGATCTATCGCGAGCTGCACAAGCCCAGATAATTATCTCCAGAAAGGTCTCGATAGAGAGGCTGGGGAGAGAGCCTAGAAGAGTTATAGGGCTTGATGTATCATATAGAGGCGACTATGGATATGCTGCAGCAGTATCTATAGACTATGCAACCCACGAGATCGAGGAAATAGGTGTGGCAGAAGGTATAACATTTTTTCCATATATACCGGGGTTTCTAGCCTTTAGAGAAGCGCCCCTCATGATCAAAGCATTCCTATCCCTTAAAACGAGGGAGGGGATTTTAATGGTTAATGGCCATGGACTTGCCCATCCAAGAAAATGCGGTATTGCTAGCTACCTTGGTGTTGTTCTCAACATGCCATCGATCGGCATTGCTAGAAGCCTCCTCTATGGAGAGGTAAGGAGAGATGGAGGGAGAGAATATATAGTGGTTGATGGTAGATATGTAGGTATAGTCATAGGTAGCGGTAGGCATGCCATCTACATAACTATAGGTAATAAGGTTGATATCGATGATCTTGAGGCTATAGTGCTTAAAATGAAGCCTAGAAAAGGGGAGCTCCCACTACCAATCTACTGGGCCGATAGGATCTCTAGGCAAATATCGAGGGGAGAAAGATCCCTTGACAGCTTCTTAAAGCAGGGTAGAAGATCTATTGAGCCCGGTCAATAGCAACCGATAGCCACCTCTAAATAATTCCTAAACACATAGAGTGTGGTGGTCATATGAAGAAAGTTCATAGCGGTGATAATGGCTATACATATATCATGTATGGCGAGAGAGTCGCTAAAGAAGACGATGTTGTTGAGCTCCTAGGTTCTGTTGATGAGCTGAACTCCCTCATAGGTGTTGTGAGAAGCCTAAAACCCCCTGAAGATGTGGAGAAGATCCTTAGAAGGCTACAAGAAACACTATTCAGGCTTGGAAGCGATGTTGCAACACCTATAGATAGGCTTACAAAGCCGAGGATCGGGGATGAAGATCTCAGCTGGGTTGAGGAGAAGACTAAGGAGTATTGGGAGAAGATCCCTGAGCCTAGACTGGTTTTCGTATATCCCTCGGGAGATCCTGCTGCATCGATGCTTCACCTAGCGAGAACTGTGTGTAGAAGGGCCGAGAGAATCGCGTCAAAGCTATACCACTCTAACAGGCTCTCCAAGCAGCATCTTGTTCTTCTAAACAGGATCTCAGATCTATTGTTCGTGTTGGCAAGATATACAAACCATGTTAGAGGAGTAAGGGAGGAGCTATGGCCATAAGGATCAACGACCACAGGGTTGAGGCAGTTGGGAAAGTCCTAGCAAGGCTAGGCTTAGAAGCTATATATGCCATAGAGGAGGGTGATCCCCAATATAGAGCTCTAGAATTTCTAGTAGAAAAACTTCGAGACTGCTCCTCAGCATCCCTCCTAGTAGTTCTAAACGCCCTTGTATCCTATCAGCTATCAATGCCTGGCGAGGAGTATTGGTGGGAGTTCGCTAGATACCCTTTTAAATCTGGTAGCCCTGACGAGCTTGTTAGGGATTTCATATCTTTTCTCAATACCTCCAAGGGGAATGTCGCTGCTAGGGATAAGAAGATCTCTAGGATCAAGAGGCTTGTTACATCCCAGACACATATAGAGATCTATGTTAAAGCCCAAGATCTATTTAAAAGCCTTGAAAAACTCAAAGAGATCCTTGCGAGAAGCCTTGAGAGGGAGGGCTCGGAGAAAACCATAGTATTCGCTGTTAAAATGCTACACTATATAGCAAGGATATGCGGCTCAAAACCAAGACCGCTAGTCTCGATAGAAATCCCTGTTGACAGGAGAGTCGCTGGAGTAACATATACATCTGAAATTGCCGATGCAGAGGCGAGGGATCCTGTGGAGGAGATTATGAAGAACTATAAAGAGGCGCAGAGAGCATGGAAAAGAGTCTCAGAGATATCCGGTATATCGATGATAAACCTCGACTCGCTAATATGGCTCTGCGGCAAGCATGTAAGAGAGGATGACAGGGTTGAAAGAGCCTACAAAGAGATCAAAGCCTATGCAAGGGGAAAGGTAGATGATAGAGCACTTAGAGAAGCCTTGCTAGAACTTCTAAGGAGAAAGCTTTAGAGCCCTAGTCTCTTCCGCCCTGGGGGATACCTCTAGTTATAGTCGATTCAATCCCCCATAGCCAGCGAGACAACCTATATAAGCTCTGCAGAAAATGTAGCTAGAGGAGCTCTCTAAGAATGCCATAGATCCTCCGTGGAGTTGGGGGGATCGTTATAAAGCTCAACCGAAGTATAACTAGGCTGATCCTTGTTTTCCTCGCTGTTGAGATCATCTTCATCTCTAGCATCAATGTTGCTTGGTTCACAAGCTATACAGCACCTCTGCTGGCTCTATCCGCTAGGATATGCGTGGGAGAGGTTTTTCTTAATGAGAGCTACTCTATATATGTAGATGTTGTTGAACATAGCTCTAGATATATCTTTGCAGGGCCTATAGGCCTCCCCTTATTAATATCGATCCCAGCATGCATAGCTAGGATAGGCGGCAACCCTCTCTTTATTGGGGGTGTGGTAGTCTCTATCTTCGGCCTCGCATCAACCATTCTTACATACACTCTCGCAAGGCTCTATGACGAGCGCTATGCACTTGCAGCGGCATTAATAGCCTCGCTGGGAGGTATGCTTTGGATATACTCCAGCCATATATTTCCACAAATATCTCTTACATTCTCTATGCTTCTAACTATATATCTAGCAATACTGGCTATTAGGAGAGGGATTGCTGGGAAACGCATATACTTCCTTCTAGGCTTCTTATCCTCTCTAGCCCTTCTAATGGATCCCATGGCCCTCTTAGCATCTCTAGGCGTATGTGCTATAGTAGCTATATATGTTGCTAGAAACCTTGGAGCGAGGATCCTCCTACGGGGCTTCATACTCTGGTTAGCAGGTTTTGCACCTCTAGCTATTGTGCAGACTCTCTATAATCTAACCACAGCAGGGGACCCCTTTTCCTTTCCAGAGACCCTTTTGCTCAAGAAGTTAGGTGTTGATGGCTTCTTAGGAATATCGGTGGATCCTCTCTACGGTCTATATATGCTTATAATAGACCCTAGAAAGGGGCTGATACCCCTCTACCCAGTCCTCGGTGTGGGGCTTGTAATGCTCCCCAGGTTCTTATCATCTATACGCAACACATATGAGAGATCCGTATTCGCGGCATACCTAGCCTTATATATGATACCCCATTCAATGTGGTATGACTTCGATGGGGGTCTAAGCTATGGCCCAAGGTTCTTAGTACCTATAACCCCCATACTAGCGCTCCCAATACAACTACTACTCATTAAAAGGCCTAAGACCGGCACTTTGGTTCTAGCGCTCTCAACATTCTCTATATTCATTAACTCGGTAGTAGTTACCGTAACCCCCTATCCCTGCGCCCTCGAGGATATGGCGTTTCCATCTAACCAGTTTATATCATGTGTGGTGCCAAGGCTATTCGAGGGCATAAGGGCTGGATATCTCTACGAAATCCTCAGAGCGTCGATTGGAGATCTACCAAGCCTATTGGCTAGCGTTTCAATGCTCAGCATAGCATCCACGGCCCTTATAATCTATACAACTGTAAAAAAGATCTGATAGTTCCACAGCTGAAAGTCTCCATTTAGCTGACGACCCCCGCCCTAAAAGGGCAGGCTTCAAGTTGTTGTGAAGAAAAGACCAGTCTTCCCCAATAACTATTTTTACTTTGAAAGAGCATAGTATGCGGATGAGCGTGGTTTTAAGTCCTGATGCGTGATGAGAAACCCACGCGGCGATAGTATAGACGCGCTACCTAACTTCGCTTGCCCCCCAATGGTTGTTGAATGTCGCTGATATTCTTTTGTTTGTGCTGCTTTGCTTCTTGATCCACAGGGTTTCTAGCCCTGTGGTTTCATTGGTGGCTGTCGAGCCCGTGGAAAGGAGCTCCCATCTACCCTTGGATCCCGAGGCTCTATTGGGGCATAGCCCCCATACAGGGCTTCGGTCTCGGGTGCTCCAAAGGTCATAGCATCCCGAGGTCTCCCAAGATCTAGCAGGGATATCACCTCATCATCAAAACAATTATGAACTGATTCTTATAAGCTTAAGCTGGAGAACAGACGAATATAAAAGCATTCCCACCATAATGAAAAAGGATACAGCCCAAAATCCCGTTGTATTGATGATCAAGTGATGTTAAAAATATAAGTCCTCGTAGTGCTATGTGGTATGGCACAGCTGGTGGGGAGCTTCGATGGCAAGGTCTATGTATCACTATATATCACAAGCATGGAAGAGACCATATGAGGGTGTAATAGGGGAGATAAATAGGGCTAGGCTTATCGAGTGGAGGAAAGAACCTGTGGTAATTAGGATTGACAAGCCCACCAGGCTTGACAGGGCCAGGAGTATTGGGTACAAAGCCAAACAGGGTTTCATAGTGGTTAGGGTTAGGGTTTCTAAAGGCGGTAGAGAGAAGCCGAGGCCTAACAAGGGTAGGAGACCCAAGAGGATGGGTGTCTATGGCTACTCACCTGAGAAGAGCCTCCAGCTAATAGCTGAAGAAACCGCTGCGAGGAAATATAGAGGGTTGGAAGTTTTGGGAAGCTACTATGTGGGTGAGGATGGTGAGTATAAGTGGTATGAGGTGATCCTGGTAGATCCCAATCTGCCCACCATCAAGAGTGACCCCGATATAAACTGGATCACGCATCTATCCCAGAGAGGCAGGGTTTTCAGGGGCAAGACAATGGCTGGTAGGAGGATGAGAGGGTTACTAAGCAGTAGAGGTCTAAAGGGAACGCATCACTATAAGTGGAAGAAGAAGCAGAAGGAGAAGGAGGAGAAGAAGAGACATGAGGCTTCGAAAGGTGCAAGAGTCATACTCCCCCAGGATAAGTATGAGGAAGTATTTGGCGATGTGAAGTAGAAAATCGTTTTTAGTTAGAATAGATAGTTCTAGAGAGCCCTTGTAACAGCTTCGATCTCGACGCTACTTACACCATCAACACCCGCAATTCTGGTTTCAAGCTCCTCAGTACCTCCTTCTGTATTCTCTGGAAATCTTATGTAGAGCACCAGCGCCCTATACCCATATGCTATCTCTACTGTCTCTTTCATCACCACCCTATATATATTTGGCAAGCTCTCCTCAATCCTCCTCACAAGAGAATCCATGTCAGATACATCCTCAGACGGGTAGATCTTAACCAATGCTATTACATCTGCCATCAGAACCACCTATGGTCCTTCAAAGTTGCAGTTAGGACATCTATATGGTATACCCTGAATCCTACATCTATAGCATCTCCATATAACCACTTTACCACAGTTCGGGCAGTTAAAGGAGACACCCTTTTCATAGGGAGCTACAGCCTTTTTACAGCTAATACATATAGGAGGGGTGCTTGTATCCACAATAACCGGTGTTGCGAGCCTTTGCAGCTAATACACCTCAATATCTCATATACTTAAGCTCTTAAAAGAATAGATCTAGGATTTGAAAGGGGCTAGCTTATTTTTAAGAATGGATTCCCACTCTATGCATAGAAGTTTGGGATATCAGATCTTTTTAATTAGATCCTAACCATAGCTTCTCATTTAGAACTTATCTGGTTTCAAAAGTTCTAATAATCTAATCTGACCTCCTCTTCACCCTGAAGGGCAGGGGTTCCCACCCTCTAGAACGGGGTGGTTTGGGCTATATCCTGGGATTTCGCTTGGTTCAGCCTTGCGCTCGTCTTAGGCGTGTTACCCCTACCCC
>OGCB01000271.1_pt1 | contig 15144 bp, 16 predicted proteins | sample 1570031 | NCBI WGS metagenome assembly OGCB01 (sample SAMN05518655, study PRJEB24509) | hot springs metagenome | isolation source: Octopus Spring Streamers, Yellowstone National Park, Wyoming, USA | place: USA:Octopus Spring Streamers, Yellowstone National Park, Wyoming, USA | collected 2011-10-11 | reverse complement strand
AAAGAGTAACCAAATATAATAGATTAAGAGAAATTTTAGAAAAATTTTAGTTTATAAAAATTGGAATTTAGCAAAAACTTGGAGCCAAACAAGATTAGTGCAAAAATATAAATGGTTAAATAGTTTATAAAAAAGAGGGTAATGGAGCCATTACCCTCTTATACTAATTTATAACTTTTTTAATCTCTTCTAACATATTTTCTACTTCTTGCCATTCTTTAAATACTATAAAAATTTTTCTTGCACCTGGTCTTTCTATTATTAAAATTCCTACTTTATTTTCCGAACTTTTTATTTTAAGAGGAAGGGTTAATCTTTTTTGGCTATCTATCTTTTTTAGAAATTTATACACTTGGTTTTTCTTTAATATCCATAACTCAACTATTTCACCTACTTTTACTCCCGCTTTAGCCAAAGAGATTCTGCCTTTATGATCTATCTTTCGCTCTTTTCCTTGAATCATTATAGATCACCTCCTAAGATTATTTTAACATTTTTGAAATGAATTTATAATTAAAGAATCCATAACTTCTTAATTTGTTCTTCTTAGGTATTATTTTTTATTTTCTAAAAATTACAGGAATTCATAAAGTATTGAATAATACTAAATTTAAAAGGTATTTTTAGCAATAGCTTAGGAATTTAATTCAATTACTATTCTTTTATCTTCTTTAATCATCCTGCCCTCTATTTTACTTTCTCTTTTTAAGACATTAAAAATCCAATCTATTTCTTCATCGGTGCAATAGTTTAATCTAAATTTTTTAATACGAAAAGGAAGAAGGATTAATTTGTTAATTTTTAAATTTTCGATTTCTACAACATAACCTAAAACTAAATCTCCTCTAAATTCTTCATATCCTCCTATTCCTTCATAATCATTAATAAAATCTCCTGCTCCATAAATTATTAATTTCCCTTTGTAAGTTTCTATTCCTTTAAAATGATGAGATGAATGGCCAAAAACAATATCAACATTAACTTCATCAATTAATCTATGAGCAAAATTTCTTTCTTCTTCTGAAATTTCATATCCCCAATTAGGACCCCAATGAATAGAAAAAATAACCACGGATGAACGCGGATACAACGCTGATAAACGCGGATATAATCCATTTTCATCAGTGTTATAATCTGTGTTAATCTGTGGGAACGTTAATCCGTATTCAAATTCGCGTTTATCCGTGATAAGATTTACTCCAGCTTTATTTTTCTCAGCTTTCCACCAAATAGGAATTCCACTAGAAACATCAGCATAATTGAAAATTATTACACTGACTTTTTCGGACTCAATGCGGACTTTTCGGAATGGATCTATTTTTATTGCCGCTGGCTTTGAAGCCTCTTTGATATTTTTACCAGCGCCAACTGTTAAAATTCCATTTTTCTTCAAGGTTTCAATTGTTTCTAAAAGTCCTTCTTCTCCAAAATCTAAAATATGATTATTAGCTAAACAAGCAACATCCACTTTAAAGACTTTTAAAATATCGATATTTTTAGGATTCATACGGTAATTAATTCCTTTAGGCAAAAAATTATTACTAGTAGTTATAGTAGTTTCTAAGTTAATTATTCTTACATCAACTTTTTCTTTTTCTAATTCTTTTAAAGCATCTCCCCAAATATAATCAAATGAAACAGGATATTCTATTTTACCGTTAACTTCTTCAGCAAATCTAATATAATCTCGAGCGTCTTTGACAAAAGGTTCTTTAAGTTTAGGATCAGAAGGATAGGGCAAAATTTGATCAATTCCTCTTCCTGTCATAACATCTCCACAAAGAAAAATCTTTAGTATTGATGAATGCGGATTCATAACGGATAAAAGCAGACATAAAATAATAATTGAAACAAATAATTTATGTTATCAGCGTTCATCAGCATTGCATCTGCATTCATCAGTTAGTATATTATCCGCGTTTATCAGCGTTGTATTTGTGTCAATCAGGGGTGCACGGATAATTGATCTATTGGGCTCGGCTGGATTCGAACCAGCAACCTTCTCGCTGTGAACGAGACGCTCTGCCCTTGAGCTACGAGCCCATTGTTTAGATTTAGTGGGGGGTAAGCCATTTCTATTTATTATTTTAAAATATTAATAATGGATAAAAAAGAAATTATTAGTATATTGCAAAATTTGTATTTTGATATCAACCCTCTTATGGTTTCGGTAAACTATAGAAATACTCATAATATAACGGATAAATCTTTTGTATATGGTGAAATCTTACCAGAAGAATTTATGAATATTTTAGATCTAGTTGAATTTAGCCCAGAAACTATTTTTTATGATTTAGGAAGCGGTAGTGGCAAAGCTGTAATTACTGCTTATCTATATAAAAAACCTAAAAAAGCCATAGGCATAGAATATATTCCTGATTTAGTTGAAATTGCTAAAAAAGCTGTAGAAAGACTCGAAAATTTATTAAATATAAAAACTTCTATTGAATTTTTACAAGGAGATATAAGAGATTTTGATTTTAGTGATGCAAACATTATATTTTCTCATGCTACATGTTTTAGTGATGAATTAATGAAAGATTTGCATAAAAAAATACAAAATTTAAAAAAGGGGACAAAATTTATAATAGTTACAAAAGAAATAAATGATAAAATATGGGAATTAAAAGGAACATATGAATTTTCTTTTAGTTGGGGGACAGGAACAGTAAGAATTTATGAAAAAATAGGTTAGAATAAAATAAGGTCGAATTAATTTTTAAATTTAAATATGGAGAAAAAATCATTTTTAGCTATCTTGTTAATAACTTTTACTATCTTTTTAATAAAGGTCGGATTAGCTCAAAATCAAGAAATTCTTCCTCCATTACCTGAAGAAACTGTTCTACAACAAACTGCTACACCAACAACAGTTGTTCCTGGTCCAGTTAATCCTCAACCTGCTCCTGCACCAACAATTTTGCCTCTGCCTACTTTTTTAGCTCCTGCACCTAAAGTCTTACCTGAATAAGCTTGTAGGGGATTAAAAGGTTTAGAATATAGAAAATGTTTAATTAATCTAAAAAGGCAAGTAAAAGAAGTTAAACAAGAGGTTCAAGAATTAAAACAAGAAATTAAAGAAGTAGCTAAAGAAAATATTGAAGATATTAATAAAGAAATTCAACGATTTATAAGATTAGCAAGAAATATCTTTGTTTTAGCTCCATCAGGCAGAGCAATGGCAGGAGGTAAAATTGATAATATCGAAAATAATATTCTTACTTTAAATACTTTAGGTTTTACTACTAAATGGAATATTGAGTATACTAAAGGAGATAAAGAAAAATTACAAGTAAATCAAGAAGTTAAAATTACTGGAAGATGGGATGTTAATAAAAATATTTTTGTAGCTGATCATGTAAAAATAATTGGTGAAAGACCTATTCAGCCTCTCCAGCATCAAGCAATTAAGCCTCAAATAAATGATCTTATAAAGCAACTTATGGAAATGCTAAAAAATCTTCAACTTCAACTTCAACCAGCTCAACCAGTACAACCAGAAGTCATCCCTCAACCTTAAAATTATATTATTTTCATAGTTTTGTAAAGTCTTGCTACGACCTTACTAAGGCCCTCGACCTTTCTGAGGTTCGTGAGGCGGCCCGAGCCCTCCGGACTGAGCTAGGGTTCTAACCTAGCTCAGGGGGCCAGGCGCGCCAGTCCCAGGCGCGGTAAAGAGGCCCACCTACGCGGGCACCGAGGAACCGGAACTCGGTGTTCGGGTAGGGGTTCCCGGATATCCGGGAATCAGGGGCGCCGGTCCCCGGGTTAAATATGGGGTAAAAACCGGCAACCTCCTAGTATAACTAGGAGGTTTTTATTTTCTACTCAATTTTAATTACATCACTTATTTTTCTATTTATTGCTAATTTTAATCTTTCATATTCATCCTTATCATCAACAACTAATTTAAATTTTAGAATTGCTAAGTTACCTTTTGTTTGACTTCTAACTTCAATTATGTTTATTCCATAAGCAGAAATTATATTTGAAATATCTTTAAGTAAACCGATTCTGTCTTTAGCAATAATTTTAAGTTCGTATGTTTGTCTTATCTCACTGAATCTAAATTTCTTTAAGTAAGATTTAATATGTTTCCTTGCATTATAAGTTTTTACAATTTTTAACCAATCAGGAGAAGGATGTCTATTTTTATTTGTTATAATTTCAATTACATCACCAGTTTTAGGTTCATAATCTATAGGAACTATTTTGTTATTTACTTTAGCACCAGCAAAGTGATGTCCTATTTCACTATGAATTTTATAAGCAAAATCTAAAACTGTACTTCCTCTTGGCAATTCAATTACATCTCCTTTAGGCGTAAATACATAAATTTTTTCTTGCAGAACATCAGTTTTTAATTCTTTTAAAAATTCTTCTGGATTCGCGTTGTTTATATTTTTCCATTTAGTTAATTCTTGTATAAATCTAATTTCATCTTCAGATAATCCTTTGGCTCCTAATCCTTTTTTGTAACCTTTAGTATCTTTAAATTTAGCATAGGCAAAATAAGCAGCTACCCCCTCTTCATTTTTTATATGCATTTCTAAGGTTCTTATTTGAAATTCAGCATATTTATTTTCAGCAATTAAAAGAGTTGTATGCAAGCTTTGATATCCGTTAGGCTTAGGATAAGTAATATAATCATCAAATTCTTCTAATAAAGGTTTAAATAATGAGTGTAAAATTCCTAAAACTAAATAACATTCATCAACGGTAGAGACAATTATTCTAAAAGCAATTAAATCATAAATTTGATCAAAATCAAAATTTTTCTTTTGTAATTTTCTATAAACACTCGAAGGTTTTTTTATTCTATATTGAATTGCATGTAAATTAATATTTCTTTTGATTATCTCTTTTTCTATTTTTTCAATAATTTCTGGAAGAATTTCTTCAATCCCTTCTAATCTTTTCTTAATTTCCTTTTCTATTTCTCTATATTTTTCAGGTTCTAAAAATTTGAATGATAAATCGTCTAATTCGCTTGCCCATTCAAATATTCCTAATCTTAATGCTAATGGAGCATAAACATCATAAGTTTCTAATGCTATCCTTTTTCTTTTTTCTTCCGGTAAATATTCTAATGTTCGCATATTATCTAATCTATCAGCAAGTTTTAAAATAGCTACTCGAAGATCTTCAGCTACATACAAAATTAACTTTCTTAAGTTCTCAGCTTGGACTAAATTTTTCTCTCGATACTTAATTTCTCCAATTTTAGTAACAGCTTCTACTAAAAAGGCAATATTTTCACCAAATTCTTTTACTAATTCCTCTTTTTCTACTTTTGCATCTTCTATTATATCGTGCAATAAACCAGCGCAAATTGTTTCATAATCCATTTTTAATTTAGCTAAGTTTAAAGCAGTTCTTACACAATGGTTAAAATAGGGCTCTCCATTTTTTCTATATATTCCTTTGAATTTTTCTTTGGCAAAATCAAAGGCTTTTTTAATTATTTCTAACTCATTATTGTCAAATTTTTTATTTTCTGATATTAATTTTGCAAAGTCTTCAAAACTCATTATAATCTTATTATATTAAATTAATTAATCTACAAAATGAAAACAGAAAACCTTATATTACTAAATATTTTTGGAATAACTGGCGATCTTTCAAAGAAAAAATTAATTCCAGCTCTATTTAAGTTATATAAAAATAAATTGTTGCCAGAAAATTTAAAAATTATAGGAATATCAAGGAGAGATTTAGATAGAAATTCTTTTAAAAATTTTGTTAAAAAAGTGCTTAAAGAAAAAATCAATGAAATTCCCGATAATAGATTTCTAAATTACTTTGAATTTATAAAAGGCAATTTTGAAGAAAAAGACTCGTTAAATGAATTATTCAATATTTTAAAAAAAATCGACGAAGAATCTGGCACTTGTAATGAAAAAATATTTTATTTTTCTACCCACCCTGATCATTATAAAAAAATCTTAAATGCTATTTTGAAATCAAAATTAAAAATCTTATGCAAAGAAAGTTCTTATTTGGTAGTTGAAAAGCCTTTTGGTTTGGATTATAAATCAGCCAAAGAGTTAACAAAATCAGCTTTAAAAATTTTTGATGAAGAGAACATATTTATAGTTGATCACTATTTAGGAAAGGAAATGATCCTCAATCTTTTATTGATGAAAAAAGACAATGAAATTTTTAAAATTTTGGATAAAGAAAATTTAGAAAAAGTAGAAATTAAATTATTGGAAAATAAGGGGGTAGAGGATAGAGGTGAATTTTATGATAAGGTTGGGGCTCTAAGAGATATGGGGCAAAATCATATAATGCAAATTTTAAGTATCTTGTTTATGGATGTACCTTTTAGTTATGATTACGAAGAGATTAAAAGTAAAAAATTGGAGATTATTAAAAGCATAAAAGAATATAACTTAGATGAAATTAAAAGATATACTTTTAGAGCACAATACTTAGGTTATAGAAATATAAAGGGCGTTAAGGAAAACTCTAATACAGAAACATATTTTAAAGTTGCTTTATTTTTAGAAAAAAACAAATACTTAGATATACCTATAATAATTGAAAGCGGTAAAAGACTAAAAGATCAGATTAAAGAAATTAACCTTTATTTTAAAAATAATAAACTAAAAATACAGTTAGAGCCTGAAGAAAAAATAGAATTAGAAATTGTGCAAAAGAAGCCAGGTTTTGATTTGAGCACATTTTCAAAACGTATTAGGATTTTTGACCGAAGAAAGAAAAATAAAAAACAATATGTAGAAGAATACGAAAAATTAATTCATGCGCTATTTAAAAAAGATAAAAAATATTTTGTAAGCTTAGAAGAAAATTTATATTCTTGGAAGAAGATAGAAAAAATAATCAAAGCCTGGGAAGCTAACGAAGTAAAATTAGAATTTTATAATCCAGATACTACAGAAATTTTAGAGAAATCAAAAATTATTGAAAATAATTTATTTAAAGAAGATTTCAAAAAAGAAATAGGAATTATAGGTTTAGGCAAAATAGGAAGTAATATCGCAAGAAATTTAATATATAAAGGATGGAAAGTTGTAGGTTATAATAGAACAATATCAGTTACAAAAGAATTAGAACAAGAAGGATTAATAGGTGCATATTCAATTGAAGATCTTGTTGGAAAACTTAATAAACCAAGAATTATATGGCTTTCATTGCCTGCAGGCAAGATTATAGATGAATTTATTTTTGGTAAAAATGGGCTTGTTAATTATTTAGAGAAAGGAGATTTTATAATAGATGCTGGTAATTCTTTTTATAAAGATTCTATCGAGAGATATAAGAAGTTAAAGAAATTTAAAATAAATTTTGTTGATGTAGGAGTTTCAGGTGGCCCAAAAGGAGCAATAACTGGTCCAGCTTTAATGATTGGTGGTGAATATAAAAATTTCAAATATTTAGAACCATTGTTTAAATCTTTAGCTAAAAAGGGGGGTTATAAATTTTTTAATGGTATAGGAGCAGGACATTTTGTAAAAATGATTCATAATGGGATAGAGTATGGGATGATGCAAGCTATAGCAGAAGGTTTCAATATACTTAAAAAATCTAAATATAAGTTAAATTTAAAAGATGTAGCTTTAGTTTATAATAATGGAAGCGTGATAGAATCACGTCTTATTGGTTGGTTATTAGAAGCTTTTGAAATTTATGGTGAAGATTTAAAAGATGTTTCTTATAAAGTAGGACATACAGGAGAAGGGGAGTGGACTGTAAAAACAGCAAAAGAGATGGGTCTAAAAGCAAAGGTTATTGAATATGCATTAAAATTTAGAAAACAATCAGAAAAAAATCCAAGCTATATCGGGAAAATTTTAACAGCATTGAGAAATAGATTTGGAGGGCATCCAATTAAATAAAGTCGGTATTAACTAACTAAAGATAATGAGGATAACTTATTTTAGAAAAACAAAAATAACAAAAGAGAAAATAATTGAAAATTTGAAAAAGTATGCAGAAAATAACAAGATAGAAATTTGGGGTATTAAAGAGATTAATAATATTACTTTGGTTGCTATTTATGATAAAAATTTGTTTGAAACTTATAAAAATATAAATCCAGAATTATTAGCTGTTTTGCCTATGATTATCTTTATTGTTAATGAAGGAGAAATTAATAAAGTTGGAATTCTTAATCCTGAAATTTTAGGGTCTATAGCTGATCTTCAAGAAATTTCTGATGTAGAAAATAAACTTAAAAAATTAGTTGATGAAATAAGTGAAGCAGAAGAAAGGAAAATAAAGAAAATAAAAGTTTATGCCACAACAAATTGTCCTTATTGCAAAGCTGAAAAAGAATATTTAGATTCAAAGGGCATAAAATATGAATATACTTTGGTTGATCTTAATCCAGTTTCTGCTCAAGAAATGATTGAAAAAACTGGGCAATATGGTGTTCCTGTTACAGAGATAATTTTTGATGATGAAGATGCTGAATATATTATAGGATTTGATAGAGAAAGAATAGAAAAAATTTTACAAAATTACCAAATTGAAATAGTTTAAAATTACTATTGATGGAAATTAAATTGGAAATTAAACCAGATAAAAAAAATTTCTTGCTGAATGTTATTTTATTTTTAATTGTGATTAATGCTTTAGTTTCTTTCTATTTATATTTAAGTGAATTAGAAAATCAACCTATAATTTGTATTCCTAATAGTGGCTGCGCTAAAGTTTTAAAAAGTGAATATAGCCAAATTTATGGTATGTCTATATCATTATTAGGATTTATTTATTTTATTTTTCTTTTTTTATTAACACTAGTTGCATTTGTAAATAAAGATTTTATAAGCGCAGGAGTTATATTCTCTTTTTTAGGTTTTATATTCTCTATTTATTTAATATATTTACAATTTAATGTAATAAAAGATTATTGCGTTTACTGCTTAATAGTTGATTCTGTTACTATAGTTATATTTTTGCTTTATTTAATTACAGTCATATTAGTAAATAAGATATAATTTAATCAATGGATGTATTAGAAAAACTTAGAAATTTTATTAAGCAATTTGATTTTGAACCTATAATTGAAAATAAGGAAAATTTTAAACATTCTAAAAAATTTTTGATTTGTGGGATGGGTGGTTCTCACTTAGCAGGAGATTATTTAAAATTCTTGTTCCCGGAAATAGATATCTACGTTCATAAAGACTATGAGTTACCTCATTTAAATGATTTAGAGGAAAGATTGATTATAGTTATGTCTTATTCCGGAGAAACTGAGGAAACAATTACAAGTTTTAATGAGGCTCTTAATAGAAAATTAAGTTTGATAGTTATTTCTAAAAATGGAAAATTACTTAATCTAGCAAAAGAAAATAATTTACCATACATTCAATTACCTGAAGATGATCTTTTGCCACGATTAGCTATAGGATATATGCTTAAAGCTCTCTTTAAATTAATAAATGAAGACTTAAAAGTTCAAAGTGATTATTTTGAAAAAGAAATTAACGTTAAGGAAATAGAAAATAAAGCGCAACTTTTAGCAGAAGAAATAGGAAACAAAATTCTGTTAATTTATACTACAGAATATTTATATCCTTTAGCCTATTATTGGAAAATAATGTTTAATGAAAACACAAAACATCCTGCTTTTTATAATTTTTTACCAGAACTTTGCCATAACGAATTAGAAATTTTTGAGAACGAAAAATTTTATAAAAATTTCTTTGTTTTGTTTTTAAATGCTCCGGAATTCATTTCAGATAAAATTAAAAAAAGGATAGATATTTTGAGAGACATATTAGAAGAAAGAAAAATAAAGAACGAAATAGCCAATTTTACAGGGAAAGAAAGATTAATAATTTCAGTTAAGAACATTTTATTAGCAGTATTTACAAGTTATTATTTAGCTAGGTTCAAAAATATTGATCCTGTTAAAACTAGTTTAATTGAAGAGTTTAAAAACAAAATGGGCCAAGGATAAAACTTGGCCCTATTTTTATTATATTTTATCCTATTTAATTGGGATTATTAGATTAATCATAAATAAGATAAAGGTAATAATTATCCATATTCCTAGTATAACTACACCCTGTCTACCTTTATTTAGTAATGTTAATATAGAAGCGCTTCCTATAACTATAATACTCATTATAAGCCAAATAATAAACATTACTATTACAAGCTCCATCCTAACACCTCTCCTATTTTTAGTATACAAAGAAAGATGCCTGTTATAAGATAGATAAAGAAATTTATATAGGCTATTTTTTCTATTATATTTTCAGTATTTTTAAACCAATATATCATTTCTTCTCCTAACCATATAAAGATGTTAATAAAGGATAAACATAATGTAAGAGTAATTACTTCTCTCATCTTTTTTCCACCTCCTTTTAGATTACTAATTTGCTGTAAAGATAGTTTATAATTAAAATTCTTGCACCCTTAAAGGAGGTGAAAAGATGAAGGAATTATTCAAGCTGTTGTTGATTTTTCTAATAACAAACTATACTTCTGCTGAAATATATAAATTTAAAGAAAAAGGAAAAGAAATAAAAGAAATTCAAGTTAAATTAGCTAAGTTAGGTTATCTACCAGATTTGAATGGAGAATATGGAATTAAAACAAAATTTGCTGTCATAGCTTTTCAGAAAGTCAACAAATTAAAAATTGATGGAATTATAGGTAAAGAGACTTTAAATTCTTTAAAAAATCCTGTTATCCCGAAAGCAAAATTTAAAAAGAATGAAAAGCATATCGAAGTAGATATAAAATTACAGGTGCTTTATATTGTAGAAAATGGCTTGGTGAAATATATTATTCCAATTTCTTCTGGTAAAAATAATAGCACTGTAAAAGGGCAATTTAAAATATATAGATTTAAAAAAGGATGGCATAAAGTTATAGGCAGGCCTTGGTCAGGATATATGCATAATCCGATATATTTTTATGGAGCTTATGCAATACATGGATATAAAAGTGTACCTAATTTCCCAGCAAGCCATGGTTGTATAAGAATACCTTTATGTTATTCAGATTTTGTTTTTGAATATGTGAAAAAGAACAAGATTCAATATGTATATATTTACTAAAACTAGTCCTTTTTAAAATGCCGCCTACAAAGGCGGCATTTTTTAAATCGTAATTAAAATTTTTCTTTAAATCTTTTAAGATAAACAATCAAATTTTCATTTGTGCTTTTCCTATTTGCAAATTCAACGAAGGATTTTTTATTTTCAATATTTTCTTCATTATATAAAAATTCATCAAACAAATTTTGTGTAGTACTTGGCAAATGATGACAGCCAGCAAAATAAAAGCACAGTTGATTATAAAACCAACTTTTATCTTTTTGATAAGCTTTCTTGATTTTTTCTAAAGGTACTTTTCTAAATAGCTCTAATAAATAAAAGAGTAGTAAATAAACTTCAGCTTTAAAATGATGTCTAATTTCAAATTTTTCTAAAGATGTTGGCAGTTTATATTGCGGAAGATTATATCTTTTTCTAATTTCTTCATCAAATTCTTTTACAAAATTGTTTATAAAATTAATTGGGTAAAATGCTTCTTTGTTTTCTCCTATAACTAAATCTGTTAACTGAAATGGTCCTAAAGAAAGTCGATCGTCATAAACAGCTGGAATAGAAGAAAGGAACCTTAATCCATATTTTTGTAAAATATAAGTTAAAACCTTTTTATCAAATTCAGCTCCTTTACTTGTATGACATATTTCTACTAATATTAAAGTTAATAAGCTCTTAACTAGAAAATCTGTGAAGGTTTGATCTTGTAAAATTTCTAAAATTACGGATTTAATTTCTTCGTCAAATTTATACCTCTCATTATTAAATAAATTTTCTAAATCTAAAGTTAACAAAACTTCTGTAATGCATCCTTCAATATAATCCTTAAACTCTTCTAAGTCTTTAATATAGCCTTTAGGTTCTATAAGAAGCTTCGTTAAAAAACTTAATTTTATTTCTCTAAATTTGAAAACTAATTCTTCATCTTTTATTCGTTCATTTTTTTCTTCCCATAAAGTATCAATAGCTAAAAGAGGATTATCTAAAAAATATGCTTTGATAGGATAAGCTAAGTATTTAAGATTCTCTTTTAATTCTTTGAATTCTTTCTCTAAGCTTTCTTGTTCTTCTTTTGAAAGTTCTAATTCTGAAGTATTTTCTATTTCAGCTAATTCTTTATTAATATTACTTAAAAATTCTTCTAAACTAAATTCTTTTCGAGTTTCTTTTTCCTCCTCTTTTCTAGTATCTCCTTTAAGAGACAGAATTAAAACAGTAAGCGGGAAAATTTTTAAAAATCTTCTTCTTGATAATTTCTTATCCTTTTTACTTTCTTTTGGACCTTTTTCTATACTCATTTTAAAATTATAAAATGAATAAGCTTTATATTGTTCCTACTCCGATTGGGAACCTAAAAGATATTACCATAAGAGCTTTAGAAATTTTAAAAGAAGTTGACTATATCATTTGCGAAGATACTCGAAGAACTAATATTCTTTTGAATCATTACCACATTAAAAACAAAAAGTTAATTTCTTATTTTGCTCCTAAAGAAGATCAAAAAATTCCGTTTCTTTTGGAGATAATAAAAAAATATAAATCAGCTTTAGTTGTTGATGCTGGTATGCCAGGTATTTCAGATCCTGGTTATAAGCTAATTAAAGCATGTTTAGAAAATAATTTAGAAATAGAAGTATTACCAGGGCCATCTGCGTTTTTAACTGCTTTAGTTGGTTCTGGTCTTCCTACAGATAAATTTTTATTCTTAGGTTTTTTGCCTAAAAAGGGCCTTAAAAAATATTTAGAAAGAATAAAAGAACTAGATGTGACAATTATTTTTTATGAATCCCCAAAAAGATTAGAAAGAACCTTAAAAACAATCGATGAAGTTTTAGGAAATTGTAAAATAGCTATTGCTAGAGAAATTTCAAAAATCTATGAAGAATATTTAAGAGGAGATCTGAAAGAAATAATCTCAAGGCTAAAAGATAAAAAATTAAAAGGAGAAATCACTTTTGTTTTAAGAAAAATGTCTTAAAATTTTTTAAAAATATGTTCAAATTTTTAGAAAATTGGAAAAGAAAACGAGAAACAGAATTAATTATTAAGGAAAATATAGAAAGTTTAATTAAAAGATTCAAAGATAATCCAATTTATCCTGATTATCCTAATATTTTATTTTTTTATCAATATTTTTTTGAAAAACTTTTTAAAAATTATATATACCCTAATTATCTCGAAAACTATACACACAAAAAGCCTGTTATATTAGAAATTGGAAGTTACAAAAGCAGAATTTTGGAACTTTTACCACCAGAATTAAAAGAAAGATATGTTCTTTCAGATATAAATTTAGAAGCCTTAAAAGAGAATCTAGAAGGAATACGATTAAATTTTGATTTTAGAAATATCCCGATTAAAGAAAATTCTTTACCTATTATAATTGGTTCTAATGTTTTTCTTCATATATTAGGTTTAGGTAATATTGAAGAAATTTTAAGAATTCTTAAAGACGGAGGTGAGGCTATTTTTATAGAAGATTTAAATATGTATGTTCCTGCTTTAGCTTTGTATTATCAGAAAAAAGGAAATAAATATGTTTATTTTGTTTATGATCCTAATGAAGCAAAAATTAAATGTTTTATTTTAGAAAAAGAAAAAATTAATGATTTTTTCAGAGAAATTGAAAATTTAATTAAAACAAGTATTAATTTTGAAAATGCACACAAAGAATTTGAGCAAAATTTTTCAGAAGATGCAGTTAATCTTTTCAATGACTTAAAAGAGGCTATTAAAAATAAATTTTATTTCAATGATCCTTTTAAATTTTCTATTATTTTATTTGCTTTAGTTAACCAAATTAATTCGGAATTTTTGGTAATGGATGAAAAAGCAAAACAAAATGCTTATAGTATTAAATTAGGTTTAAATAATTTTCTTCTTTTATTTAAAAATGTTCTAGAAAAATATAAAAATAAAGAAATAAAAACTTGGACAGATTTTATAGAAGATCTTAGAAATGACTTAGAAAAAGAAAATATCTCTTTAGAATATGATTTAGTAACTATCGAAAGCAATTATGAAGAAATTCAGAAATGGCAAAATGAAATTTTAAAGAATACCGACTTAGAATTGTTAGCTAAAAATAATCCTTATTGGGAAGTTTTTAAAGAATATAAAAATTTGATTATTGAAAAATTAGGTTTAGATATAGGTTGTGATGGTGAAGCAATTTCAAACTTAGAAAATAACATTAGATATAAAGCTTTAATTATCAAACTTAAAAAAGAAGTAGATAAATCTACAATTGATTTTTAAAGCTAAATTATTGTAAAATTTAAATTGTCATGAGAGAAGGGTATTCTTTTAATGACGTTTTGCTTATACCTAAAAGATCTAATATAGAATCAAGAAAGGATATTGATTTATCTGCAAAATTAACAGAAGAAATAATTCTTAAATTGCCTATAATTTCTTCACCTATGGATACCGTAACTGAGGCTGAGATGGCTATTGCTATGGCTAGAAATGGTGGTCTAGGTATTATTCATCGATTTTGTTCTATTGAATACCAAGTTAAACAAATAGAAAAAGTAAAACGAGCCGAAAATTATTTTGTTGAAAATCCTATTACTATTTCACCTGAAACAACTTTAAAAGAAATTAAAGAAAAAGCAGAAGAATATCATTTTCATACTTTTTTAGTTGTCGATGAGAAAAATAGACTTTTAGGATTAATCTCTAAGCGTGATTACATTTTAGAAGATGATGATAATAAATTAGCTAAAGATATTATGACTCCATTTGAAAAATTAATTGTAAGCTATAAAGAAATTTCTTTAGAAGAAGCCAAGGAAATTTTTAAAAAATATAAAATAGAAAAAATTCCTATTGTTAATGAAGATCGGACCTTAAAAGGTTTAATTACATTTAAAGATTTTGAGCATTCCTTAAATAAAAAAGCTGTAAGAGACAAAAAAGGAAGGTTATTAGTTGGGGCTGCTATTGGAATTAAAGGGGATTATTTAGAAAGAGCTGAAGAATTAGTAAAAGCTGGTGTAGATGTTTTATGTATTGATGTAGCTCATGGACATTTAGAAAAGGCATTACGAGCTATAAAAGAGGTTAAAAGAAAATTCCCAAATATTCCTTTAATTGCTGGAAATAT
>OGCB01000263.1_pt1 | contig 15451 bp, 13 predicted proteins | sample 1570031 | NCBI WGS metagenome assembly OGCB01 (sample SAMN05518655, study PRJEB24509) | hot springs metagenome | isolation source: Octopus Spring Streamers, Yellowstone National Park, Wyoming, USA | place: USA:Octopus Spring Streamers, Yellowstone National Park, Wyoming, USA | collected 2011-10-11 | reverse complement strand
CGGAGGAGCAGAGCCGCCACAAGCACCGCCCAAGGATCCGAGGTGGTCCTCCAAGGCAGATCCTTATCGCCATGCAGACGGTACCACTCTACAATAGCTTCCGCAAAGGCCAGAGGAACCGGGGGGCGGCACTCCATGCAACTACGGCTATGCGCTCTATATAAACGTAAGAGCAGATTCGGTGGTGCACGCATGCTGAAATTCCCCTTCTTTTCCCGGATTATCCCAGAGAAAAACTTTTAAAGCCGGAAATTTCTTTAATTGTGGTGGAGAGAAAAAGACGGAGACTGGTGGACTATCCTCAGAATGACTTCATAACTACGGATCTCACATTTACCAAGGTTTGGCTTCATCTCATTTCTGAAGATACATTGAAACTAATTATACAGGTTTATCTAAAAGCAGGAAATTACTCTCTCGACTCTAAACTATATGGTCAATATATATCAAATATTGAGACTGTTGAAATTGTAAAAAAGCATAAAGAGTTGCAGAGAATCGCCGTGAAAAAAGCAGAATCGGTCTGGAAGGCGAATGTAACCTTTTTCGCTTTAGCAGACGTTCTGCAGAGATATATAGGGCTCTATCTGCCAGAGAAGAGCGATAACGCCATGAATGCCCCAGCAGACATAGGCCAGCTATTTACTAAAATAAGAAACATAATCTACAATATTAATAAAGAAAACTTTGATGAAATTAATATAGAGTACCCAGTTGACGTGTATCTTTGGTTTCTCAATATGATAGTTGAAAGTGAAGTAATGGAGCGCATCTTGGCAATGCTAAATACCATAGATACAATAGAAGGGTCTAGCAGGTTGTTAAGCTCATTTGTTAATCGCATAGAGCAGGGGTTTGCTCAACGTGTAGGAGAGGAACCTGAAGAAGAATACATAGAAGAGGAGACATATAAGGCGCTTCTCATGCGCGCTGCAGAGCTTAGAGGGCAGTATATTAACAAGTTGCGCAACGCCGTTATCGCAGTAACAGATATAGTTGCGGCAGAGAGGAAACGCCGAGGTGCAACGCCATGGCGTGAAGTTATTCGCGATGTTATGCTCAGGAGAGCTGCGTATTACATTGGTGAGGTTCTGCACCTAGCAGGAAAGCCGCCGCTCTTCAAAGGATTCATAGGCAGGATTATTGATGAGAATGAAAGCTTCCAGGCTAGACAAATTAAAACTCTGTTACTTGCCTCAGCCATAATCCACAAGAAGCTTCAGAGGTGCGTAGCAACTCCAGCGGACATGTTCCTCTGGATCTTAAAGGCCAACAGCGGCTTTCACGCCTTGGAGAATGTGGCGGCAAGCATAGCCGTAGAAATTTGCGGCAGAGAAGAGCCGAGGGATGTTGTGGCCTCAGCCGTGATCGCAACAAACATTCTGCTGAATGTTCTGCCCTCAGGTTTATTCGACGTTGTAGCTGTAAGAGAGCACAAGTACGCAACCTTTGACGGCAGAACGAAGTTCGACAGTATATATGTATACGATCGCAATAAAATTTTAGAACACATCAGACGTATACTGGTATGAAGCTCTCACCTGAGATAAAGCAAGATGATATTTCGAAATTCTACAGTCAATTATACGACATCGCAAGCGGCAGGAAGAACTACAGCGATTTAAGGTCATTTGCAGAGAAAGCCGTTAATGCTGGTGCTAGTAATCCTGTTTATGATGAAGTGAGAAGCGCGCTGATTTACCCCTCGCTATCAATAATTGTCGGCGCCCGCGGATCAGGAAAAACCACGTTGCTTGCGCTGGCTTCTTATGATCTCGAAGCTAATGGTTATAACGTCATTTACGTCACCCCCAATTATAGGCAGGTTGAGTGCGCAAAGCTACAGCAAAGCGGAAAGATAGCGCTCCTTCTCGACGACTTTGCCGAGTACGACGACGCTCTACTTAACAACCTAAAGATCTGCTTTGAAAAGCTAGAAGAAAATCCTTCCAGGTACAAAATCATCATCGCCACTCAGAGCGAGAAGAACCCAGTTGCCAGCATCGGGAAGATTGTCGATCTGCTTACTAGACCATGGATGTTTTTTGGTTCTAGATCCGCAGAAGAGATAAAAAACAATTTAACAAACTACATAGCAACACTTCTGTACGTATCCGGAAAGTCATTTGAGCGACTAAGAGCGGCCTCAGTTGTGAGCCTAGATGCATTCTGGGCTAGGTATCGAAGCTTCGGCACGTTGAGTAGCTTAATTGATCTACTCCGTAGAATGACCGCATTTTATGCCTATGGGATTTTTGGAAAGTCAGAGACGGCGAAGAAACTTACTGACGAAGCCGCAAGCCTCTTCGATGCAGTTGCTGTAGCGCTACTTGCGCGTCCGCCAGTTATAAGAAGCGAGGCGTCCTATGTCTTCATCTTGGAAACTGCGGAGGAGGCTACACTTATGGAAGACATGACGGCGTATGAACTTAATGGACGTGGCGTTGTGCTCGCACTTGCAAATGCGTTTGAGAGCGCCTTTAGCGATACTGTTGAGAGAAGGAAATGGCTAGAAGAATACAAGCGTGTTGCTGAGAAAATAAAAGAACTAGAGGAAATTCAAGTAAGCTCACGCGAACTTGTAAATGCGATTCTCGAAGCGCTCAAATATTACAAGCAGATCAGGCGCCTGCCGATTGTTGACGTCTCTGAAAACTATCCTGTCGAGAAAATCTGCGGGCCTTTGAAAGCCAATGCCGAGACGCAGAAGAAGAGAAGGAGAGGTCCGGAATCGGGAGTCATTATCGTCCAGGGCCAATCAGGCACCCGTTATTATGTTATGCTCCAACATGCAGGTGAAACTTCAAACGGGAGGCTGAGCGGATACCAGTGTAAAAGGCTAGAAATTCTTTCAAAATGTGCCAATATAGTAGATAGGAAATTACTCTTCATAGTGTCGATGAATTCACAGTTAAATATAGCAAAATGTACAGATATTAACAAGCTTGAATCAGGTGTAGAAATCCTCTATGCAGACAGCCTTCAAAAAAGCAAGGAAGGGGGCCTGGTACGGGAGCTAAGCAACATACAAGACGAAGGCCTTAGGAAGATTCTTGCCGTGCTCTTTCTTAACAGCGTGCTCCTCAAAATAAGGGACAGGTACCGCATTCCTAAACTCGCCATCGCGGTGCTTGAAGGAAGAGCAGTATGACCGGGGTAAAAGAGCTTGCTAGGAAGCATGTCAGCCGGCTGGTATGTCCGGCATTCATAGAGATAAGTGATAGCTACGTAGCATATGCCCGCCGAGATGCCGCCCGACGCCACGATGATTTCCTGGAAGAAGTCGTTCCAGAAATTCCCAAATGGCTCGGGTTAGACAGATGCGAGCGGGTGAACATCTCGATTAAAGAGAGGGAGATTAGGGGAAATATTGACGCTGTTCTTCAGTGCGGAGATACATATGTAGTTATTGAAGCGAAGAGCTATCCCTTTGCAGACATAGATGAGCAAAAGTACTGTGAAACTCGATGGACCCGCGCCTATGTTGCTGACTATGAGCAACTGGTGTTATACGCCTATGGAGTTATGAAGGAGCTAGGTGCCGGAGCAAAGGTCCGTGCGGTATTGGTATATAGAGGGTACGCGAAGAACAAGGACGCCCTCTTTATCATAGAGCCGAGCTTGGATGACAAGTCGATAGAAGGTCTTGTTGTTGCTTCTGCAAAAGGCGACGTCTATAAGCCCGGTCCCGAGTGCCTCAGATGCGGCAACGAAAAGTGTCCCGTCAGAGGAGAGATGCAGAGGCTCATCGAAGAATTCAGCGATGCAAAACAGCACTCTGACAAAGGTAGTGACCTAGAAAGGGCGTATCAGGAGCTTCTCCTGATGGAGTGGTGCTTAGCCAGACATGGAACTCGTTGCATAAAGTGCGGCCCCTTCTATTTTGCCCTGTCTCAAACTACAATTCATACAGATGATCTGCCGCTCACAAACTTGCACATCAAACACACCTTGCGGCGCGTAAGCGACAAGAGCTCTTTGGAAAAGCTCTACCGCGACGGCGTGTTAATCGAAGAAGACTGCGACAAGTATCGCGTTGCTCTGAATAAGATCCAGAAAATAGAGGATGACGTGCTTTTTGCCAAGGACATCACGCGGCTTGACTACTTCCTGCTCATCGAGCTACTCTCGCTGGCAGGGGAGCTCTACAGCAACGTCAGCTCACTCGATGCGCTGAAAGAAACGCTGAAATGCTACAGGACTTATCACGGCAAAGTTGCTCAACTCCTTCGAAACGTTGCCGCCCTGCCCTCGGAAAGAAGGACTCTAGAGGGCTACTTCTTACCAACTATAATAGACCGCATCCCCACGCCAAAGGTAAAGGTTGATGAGGCCCTGAGGCAACTAGCAAAAGATACAAGCATTAATCGCGACCACCTTGAGCTCGTCCTAGGCTCTCTTCGGGATGAGAATGGAAGACAGATACAGGGACTAAATGACTTCCAGGTCGAGGCTGTAAAGAGGCTACTGAATCAGAGAGGCAACACGTTCACTATCATATCCGCACCACCGGGGGCCGGCAAGACGTTGGTGTTCATGATCTACGCCTTATACAGGGCGCTTGAAGAGCCCGATGGAAAAATTCTCATTATGTACCCTACGAAGAAGTTGGCAGTCCAGCAACTCCAGCAACTCTACTACACGCTTGAAGAGCTTAACGAAAAGCTGAAACGGAAGCAAAAAGGGGAGCTTAAACTCGCGGTGCTCGACGGAGACAGCCCACGGAGTGAACAATACATAGTGGACGGCAGAGAGGTTAGGTCGCTCAAATGTGGCAGTGGTGGTGTGTTGAAGTACAGCGGAAAGAAAGCCGTCTGTGAAGGCGCAAGCACTACAGTAGTGGAGTGGTTTACCGAAACAGAGGAGGGAGCCTTTGATAAACAGATTATAATTACGAACCCCTACAAGCTTTCGTCACTTCTGCTAAAACCCTCACAAGCCTCAATTGATGCACGCAAGATCAGCGCGATAATCATAGATGAAGCGCACACCGTCCTCGATGCCGAAACGCTCGACTTTTTAACCGCGCTTCTTCACCGAATATTGACTCTGCGGTGCGGTGACTTGCAGGCTTACGGAAGCGGCTCAAGCGACGCGGATCTAACAACCGGTACTCCCAGCGATTGCACGATACCTGCCTTGATTCTTTCTAGCGCAACGATTACAAGTTCTGGCCTCCCGCTTTCCAGCGTCCTCACTCAGCAAGTTGAAAACATAACGCTTAGAAGCATCGGCGCTTTAGAAAGAGTAGTGCCTGCACGTAACGAGACCTGGAATTTTGCTAATAAGCTAGCAGAGCTGTTGCTAGGTAACGGCTTAACCTATCAGCTGGATGCGATAGACTATTATGAGCTTCTTGGGAGCATAGAATCCACGCAACGGAAGCTGGTTGCGCCGATGGTGCTTTTCACGATGCCAGAAAAGTCTTATACAGGTACTGTCCAAGAAGCCGCAGTAACCCTGGCACTTGCGGCAGGTGCACGCCATATCAGGCACAAATCGCAAAATGCACACCTGAAGCACTTCTCGTCTATTATCTTCATCGACAGCAAGGAGACAATAGCTGAAATAGAACACTACGTGCTCAACCGCCTGTTAAAGCAGGAGATGTCGCCGGCAGATAAAACCCTAACGAAACCCCTCTTAGGCAACAACTGCCAATCCAAAGTGCCAGGTATGCACGGCTACGAAGAGCTGAGGAGATTGCTTACCGCTCCACAAGGTGCACGAGATATCGCCAACTATAACCACCTCCCGCTCTTCTGCACAAAACGCGACGAACTCGCTTCGGCGCTTGACACCGCTAGAAGTCTCTATTCTTGCGGAAAAGCAGACTTACCTCAGTGCTATAAACATGCATATGAAGTCGCAAGTAGGATGCTAAACGACGCGAGTGTCCAGCACAAAGACCGCAGTTATTTATTGATCCATCACGCAGATCTTAATAAGACGGAGCGCTACAGTATAGAGCGCAAGCTTGAGCAAGCTGGTGAGTGGGCTGTCGTGCTTGCAACCTCTACGCTGGAACTTGGCGTGAACCTCAGCGGCGTAGCTGTGGTGGGACAGCTCGGCGTGCCTCTGCTTGCCGAAAGCATAATACAGAGATTCGGAAGAGGCGGAAGAAGTGCTGACACGCTTCATACCGCGCTTGGAGTGCTCTTCGCCAAACACACAGGTGAGGACGTTGCTATGATTAACGAGGACTATGCGGTCGCGCGACTCTTTGGATACAAGAGGACGCCGTTGCAGGTCAGAACAGATGAAAGGATAATAAGTATAGAACAACTAGTGGCTTATCAGTATCTAAGGACTGGAAGAGGATCTTGGCACGCCAAAAAAGCCGTAGAGACGTCTCTTGCATGGCTTATAGGCCGAGATCAGCGCTGGCAGGGTGTACTCGACGAAGTTGACGCCCGCATAAATGTCATGGAGGAGTTAAAGTCGTACTTCGAGTCTGCTAGACGTACATTACCTCTGAAGGAATTAGTTGAATTATCACAACATAGCCTAATAAATGTTTGTAAACTTATAAGTAATTGTACAAATATATCTGATGTAATTGTTAATATTTGCAAAAAACTTAATGAAAGGGTCAACAGCGCCGTGCCATATGATCAAGATATAGGAAGAATCGTATTGCGCTATTTGTGGGAACTATACTTTGGGATAAGGCACCTCTTGGGCTCAAGCGCGATCCGGTGTAACGAAAAACTGCGTGATGAGCTAGTTAGGTTAGAAGAAAGATTGAAACCAATTATTGGAGCTCTTAGCATAGGCACAGGTAGAGAAAAGCTACTTACATATGCCCTTATACCCCCTATGCCAGATCCGCGTGTTATAAGGCCAACTATAAACGTATATCGCATAAGTACTGAAACAAGGAGAAAATCCGTCGAGATCTTTGAGGGATATATAACGGCTAGGCCGCTTAAGGTAGACAGGTACCGACTATGAAAGTGTATCTGCCTGCGTGGGGCTATACGTATTTTTACTTGGTAACTGGTAAAAAAGACAATTCTGATGGGTGTTGCAGGTTCCAGCTGGTTGGTACTACACAAACAATTCAGACGCTTACAGGCGGCAAACAGCGCGGTGGTGCTCATACCCATAGCCCAGTTAAGCATCGTGAAGAAATCGTAGCTTTAGATATCGACTATCTAACCCGCCGCCTCTGCGGGCTTTTCAGCGGAGAAAGGAGAGACAATATTCGCGGCTATAGTGTAATCAAAGGTGCAAAAAGCAGTGGTGATGTGTGGGATACTTATGGCGTATTCTTCCTTTTCAGATGTGGACAAATAGACAGCAACCAGGTGGAGAAAGATCGGCGCTATTACGTTGCAATCACAAAAGTAGCGCCTTCCAGCGGTGGAGGTAGCGGTCAACAGCCGTCATTTAAGTGGCTTTTCCTAGTAGGCGGGAGCGAGCTTGACGGGTGTCGTTGTGTAGAACTTGAAGTCAGCTTGCAAGACGCTGGTAAGTCAAAAAGGTATTACACACTCAAGCATATATCTAAGGAGGTTGTCGTGGCGCCTCTGGACCGTCTTATGACGTATCCTAGACTATACGTAGATGAAATCTCATATATACCAAGCGAAAATAGTCATAACCTTGCTGAAGCTGGATCGGCGATCGCAGAGGTCATCTATTCTGGCTCTCAGATACTTGTTAAACTAGATAAGGCATACGCTTTCTTGCCGGTTTTGATACACTACGATGTAAAGGGGGAGGATCCACCGCGGCATATGTTTCCGTCTGCACGCAGATATTCGTTGCGGCTCAGTTTGACTGTAGACGAAGTGTATAGAATGGTGAGGGAAACCATGCTAAAGAGGTGCAACTGGAATGCAGTGCTCAAGGTCTTGGTTCAGAACACAGTTGCGAAGAGCCTAGGGGGCTTGTGCAGATCATATAGAGGGTGGATATTTGAGCGGGAAATATCCACTAACATCTTTAACAGGACCATAGTATTTACCACGCCAATTCTGTGGAGGATCAAGATGCTCTATAGTAACATATATGTCCAGCGGGGAAAGGCATACGAGTGCAACGCGAATGGCTTGAAAAGCATAATTGCCAGGTGGCGTAACACAATTTTCCAGCTGAGGTATATCAATGAGAGTGAATGCCCGCACGCCAAAGATGACAGCTGGCTCAATCACTTTGCTGAATGTTTAGAGAACAGTAATACCTACACCAACTTCAAGACGTGCATCGAGAACAAAGCAAGCAGAAGTAATCCCGACGTTCGCGATGTGATCTTTGGCTTTTTTGAAACCTATTCAACGTGGGCGTTACTCTTAGGGGCACACGGGCTTTCCCACATACTTCTAAAGACCGTCGCAAGGGGCCGCCACAAGACTGGGTACGCAGAGAAAATAGAGCTACACCTGCCTTCTCACTTCTCTAGAGTGCTTAGAGTTCTGCCTATACAGCATAGTAGCTCAGGTGCCGACTTAGATGTTGACGGAGTATTCCGAATAAATGCGCATGGAGGCAAAGATATCGGCTTAGAGGTAAAAATCTTCGATCTTAGAGGGCTGAGTTCGCTCAGTACAGATGAACTGCTAAGGATATTGGAGGAACAGGTGAGCTCGAGCGATAGGTGCGACAAGGCATTTGAAGAGGAGAGGAGCAGGCTTGAAAGGGCATTTAGCATACTCAAGAACAGTTGTCAAGGGTCGACCGATAGCGACTGTCAAGCTCTCATCCAGTTTGACAGCTTCATGAAGGGGCCTCCTAAGGAGGTGGCGCCGCCGCGGTTCATGTTTCGCTTCTTGTTGCCCCAGATAGAAAAGAAAGAGCTACAAGGCCATAGGTTACCTAGGAAATTCTACCAGTATGTATGGCCACGGTATGTACACAGTTGCGCAGACGGATGCCACCTCTGCGTCTTAGTCCCCGGCCACCTCTGCGCATACCCCCCATCTCAGATGGAATTTAAGACGTCGAAGACTTATGCAATGTATTTGGTAGACAAACTTCTAGAAGAGTTAAAGCATAGTGGCTAGCGGTTGCAACATTTTGACACGCCCATTGGCCTCTTCGGTATTCTCCCATCCATAAGAGAATTATCACAGTTGGTGTTTTCTCCACCGCCTCTTCGCCGGGGATATGTCAGTGAGCGTCGGCTTTTGTACTCCTGGAGGGCCTCGGGCTCCGGCTGTCCGCCTCGGCCACGGGGCGGGGCGCAGGTATTCAGCTCTATGAGGGAGGGGGCTGGGTGGTCTGCATCTCTGCCCCCAGCCGGGGAGGCTCGGCGGTTCCCGCCCGCGCCGCGGCGCATCCGTCCTCCGCCGTCTCACCGAAGTCCCGCCTCAGTGGCGAGCGGAGGTGTTCAGCGGCGTGTTCGGACTTAAACCAGCGCCTCCACCCGGCGGCAGACAGAGACAAAAACCGCCGCCCACCTCCCAAGCCCCTCCTCCCGTAAGACGAGGCCGACGACGCACCCACAGCGGCGGGACCAAAACCACGCCTCAAATCCACAAGGTTTCAACTCTGCTTGAGATTCTACGAGAGGCACATTGATAAACAGCACAGCCGAAAAGACGTTTCAAACACAAAGCCAGCTCCACGCCGCCGCCAGACCACGGCAGATCTTGATCCTCAATTTTAATCATGTTTACAGCCAAAACTAATAATTGAGTCATCTAGTTGGCGAACGTAAGAAAAAAGTTGAGTTTCTGGCGGCTACGTGGCGTCACCTAAGTTGAGGGGCGGCCTCCCGGCGGCGCGGTGGGTGGGGGCGGTGTTGGTGGTTTTGGCGTTGTTTGCTTTGTCGGCGGCGGCTCAGAGGGTTTATGTTTACGAGGTGGAGAGCGACTTTGAAATAACCGAAGACGTGCCTCACGTGCCGGGCATATCCTGGCGGTTCGGGGAGCAGCCCCTGGTGGTGTGGGTGCCGAGAGACGCAACGCCCGGCATAATCCTCTTCAACAACGAAACCGCACCCATCCCGCTGTACGACAGAAAGTACTTCCTACTTGTCGTACCCGCAGACGCGCAACCCAGCCAAAGAGCAGAGGCCGAGGCGTTCTTAAAGACGCCAGACGGCACACACCCCGTAGTGTTTAGAAAACCCGACGCAGGCATCATAGACATATTAGCACACAGCATAGAGGACGCCTTGGCCATTCTAAAACAGATGGGCCTCCAGCCGGAGTACCGAGGCAAAGCAGAATTGAGAATAGCTAATAAAGACCCCCTCGACGCCGGTAGAGAGGCCGCCGCGCCAACCCTCCCCAGGAGGCCGAGCGTCGGCTCCACTTTTGACGTATACGGCGGGCTTACACCAGGACCTATAGATATGGGTTTGAAGTGGGGGAGTTCGCGGCTAGGGTGGCTGGCGGCTTTGTAGTGTACCGCGAAGTGCGTCGTGTAGTCATAGGTCCGTATGTGGCTTACGACGGCTACGTTGCCCAAACCGCCTCCAGCTCACTAACGCTCACAATAGCCACAGAACCTGTTAACGGCGTATGTAAGGACTTGCAGGTAAGGCTTACAATAAACAGCCGCTCGCCAAGCGGAACTTACACCTACCACGGCAGACACTTAGGCTTATGAATCTACGACGTGTATCTGCCAAACATCTGGGAGCCGAGTTTTCAAGTGGAGTATTTTCATGCCAAGGCCTTCGGCGGAGGACTCGCCTAGGTGTTAGATGTTGAATATACAGACGGCTCCACGCCGTATGTAGTAGCGATGTTTTTAAGAAACGCAGACGCCTTTAGATACTGGAGATGGGCAGAACAGTGGAAAACAAGCCCCGGCGCCATAGACGCGATTTGGATGTATCCATTCCTCTCCTCTGCATTTGAACTATATGCAACACCCACGGAGCCGATCCCGGCGCCCGGCATATACCACGGCTTAGTCACAGTCAGAGCAAACATTGTAGGCCATATGTACGTATGTGTTGTTTCGGAAGTAAAACGTAGCCATAGCCACGTAGTTGTGGCAGGAATCGAGCAGAGAGTTTCTGTGACCCCACATGGAGAGGACATCGTTAAACACCAAGCCATATATGGCATCGGTATAGTTGACCTTCGTGATGCGCATGGGGAACCGGCCGACGCCTATTCCACGCACCATCATCAAGTTCTCCTCCACCCCGTATAGTCCGCCGTCGAGCCGGGTGTACCAGTATCCCGGGTGCCTCCCCTCTGCGTCGTAGTGGCTGAACAAGTTTATGCGAGCGAGGTACTCCGGCCCTGAACTTAACAACGCTGAGGTTGATGAGTTGCACAGGCGGAATCCCCTCCTCATGCTGTTTAAATACTCCACAGCCAGTAGCTTAGAGGTAGTGTTTCTATCACGTCTCCGACCAAAGAGTGTCGGAGAAAATAACCAGGATTTTAAAAACGCGGCTACTGTTCTGGAAGCTCGGTTACGCCGTCTACATAGAACACGTTAAACGGCATCGTTGTGCTTAGCTGGCGGTCGACCACCCAATCCACATTATATGTGTCGATAATGACGTAGTAGTCGTAGCCAACATAGGAAGACATGTAGCGCATCCAACCCTTATTGATCTCCTTGAACATGTCGGAGAAGGTGGCTGTGGGATTTCTGAGGGAGTGGAATCGCACCACGGGTACTATCGAGTCGGCATTGAATGGATCACTCCATCTCGTGCCTATTGCGGCGAGGGAGACGTCGAAGCCTGCGTCTGTAAGTAGGGCGGCTAGCGAGAGGGCGTAGAGCGTCCGTGTGTATAACTTCAACTGCTGTTGTGGAGAGAAGGCCGTTACTCTGAGCTGGCGCATAACCGCATCGGCGAGCTGATGCCGGTTTTCAAGCCAATAGTTATATATGGCGAAAAGACGGAAGAAGTCGCGAGACGGCGTGCCGGGAGTCCCCACGACGTAGGGCGTCACCGGTTGTGGAGGTTCGTTGTCGTAATAGCGCCAGGTCTCGGATTCTCGACGCGTGACTTGAAACCCATCGACGTCGCGTCCAAGGTCGTTGTAGATGACTAGTACATACGTCCCGTCGTTTGGCGGCGCAAATTTAACGTGTCCACGGCCAGACGCCAGCGGAGTACCGCCGGACTCTTCTTCCCACGCCTCAAACTGGTCAGGCGTGAAGAAGGCGATGTAAAGAGGCTCAGAGGTCGAAACCTCTATGGTCTGGTAACTATAAAGTGAAAGGTCATCATGGCGGAAGTAATTGGAAGGTAAGGGATCTTCCATATAGGTATACGTCTGTACGAATGTCCATGTGTCGTTGACTCGTGGCGCGGCTAGCGTGATTTTGTTTAGAAGGGCCTTTGCCTGCTGTACCAAGTCATAGCCGGCGTACACTTTCTTCCTTAGCCGTTGACAAGTGACGTCAAGTAGCGCCAGCTGGCTGACTAACTGGTTCTTCTGGGCCTCAAGTAGCGCAACCTGCTCCTGCGCCTCTCTTAGTTGCTTCTGTATCTGCTCCAGCAGATTCTGAGCGTCCTGTAGTTGTTTCTTGGTCTCAGTTAGCTTAGCTTGGACATCTTTTAGCAGGTTCTGGGTGTCTTGTGGTTGTTTCTGGGTCATGGCTAGCTTAGTTTGAGCATCTTTTAATTGATTTTGAGTGACCTGTTGTTGTTTCTGGGTTTCGACTAGTTGTTGTGTTGTTTTTGAAGTAGCGATAAGTTGCCTTCCAGCTGTTGTGTGAGATAGTTCACTTGTCTCGTTAGGAGCTTGATGTCTTCGTAGGCACCAAACCACAGCACAGCGAAGACCGCCGCCAGTAGAACACTCACAACCAGCCCGGCGATCAATCCAGTGTTTGTTTTCATGTTCCAACGGTGGTAAGTATTCTTAGACATTGCTAGATTAATTACAAATTAGTGCAACATAGCCTAGGCAGAAAAGTGGCAGTGGTTGCCGCTAGGACGGCGGAACCGGGGTGAGTGTTCTTGAGGGATCCCGCCGCGGCTAGTTGATGTCTCGCTGTAAGGTACTGCATGCCGACATGTCCTACGTCGTGATCATCCCGGCAGATGCCGCCAGAGAGACTGGGACACGAAGTGCCGAGTCTTGTTCGGCGCAAAGGCGCGACGCACAGCCATAGACCTCGACAGACCAAAGGGACGTCTGGACGCCTTCTTCGAAGGGAAGCACGTCGATAATAATCCTGAGGAGGCCGTCAAGCTGGCGGCGCGGCTGGCTCGGCTCTAGCCGTCCGGCTTAACGAGCTGTTCGACCACGGACGTTGAGATGAGACCCTCAGCTACGCAAATTTCGAGGATGAAAAACGCCACAATCCAGGGTGCTTGAGAGTCATGAGAGGTATGGCTCGTGCAAGAAGATCCGCCGACGGCGAGTGTCAACACGGCGCGAGCGCCTCTAGTCATACTACGTGAAAGACTATGCTCTAAGAAGACGTCAGTTGCGTCTTGAAGCACTCCTGACCCCCGCGGCAACACGCCGCTACACATACGCTATCTCCCTAGCTAGCCCTTCGGGTGTCGGGGTATAGCCAGTCCTCCTAGAGTGCTCTTCAACAACTAACAATATCATTCCTAAACCTACCACCAGGGGCTTGGATGAATGGCGCTAGGAAATCCACGAAGCCTCTGAAATCCTCTATCTTTTTAGCGTATATCCCCGTGCGTTGAGTAGGCGCAGATAGCCTTCACCAGAGGCCAAAGTTGCCACGCCTCAAGGAGGCGGTCTTTGAGCTGTTTTAAGGCGTCGTAGATGTGCTACACGGTCTTTTGACCCAGCGTCGCCAGCTCCGAGGCTGCGGCCAACAGAGAGACGTATCTATGCGACGCCTTCTCGCCCATGGGACGCAACGCCTCCAAAACCGTCCACGCCGCAGGAGGGGCCATTCGTTGCACAGAGGCAGAAGCCGCAGTTAGGTGCAGAGCCGCCCTCGACGAGGGCGTAGAGGCCGTTTTTGAGGGCGCGGCGCCTGGCTACAGACTCGAAAAGACGGCCGGCGCAGAGGCGGCGGTGGGCGCTGTGCGTAGAGGTAAAGAAGAAGGCGGCTGGGTGGAGCGTCTTCTGGAGGAGGTGAGGAGGGAGTTCTCCGGCCTCCCCGTCTACGTCGGCGTTGAGGACCGCCACGTCTATGTGAAGAGGACTGCGCCTACGGACCAGAGGCAGTTCAGGAGGTACCTAGAGACGTGCAGAAGGCTTGGCTTTAGGTTCGACAGGAGGGGGAGAGGTGGGTCAAGCCGCTGGAGGAGCTGAAGGCCGCCTAGTTGAAGAATTTTCGTTTAGCGCCGTGCCGTAGGTTTACTGTGCATTAGGTAGACTGCCAGAACTGCCGCCGCGGATATTCCACTGCGCCTGACTCGGCCTCCGCCGAGCCGACCTAGGCACTGACCAGCGCCGAGACGACGTAGCGACATTGTCGAAGCCCAAAGCCCGACACAGCCACCGCCCCACAAGCCTCAATCCGCGATCAGCACTGCGAAGAATGGCGTACCTTTCCGCCTTTTCTCTCTTTTCTTTCTTCGGAGCGCCGAAGAATGGCGTCTCGATTTCACCCAATGCCGTGTGAAATGAATGTAAAGCGTTGGTCCAAGCCGACCGCCGAATCTACAAAAAACCAAAGAAAAACTTAAAAACCCACAAGAACTTAATACACAAGCTCTAGAATCTCAAGAAGGGTTGAAACCCAGTGATGGCGACTGCTTCTCTGCACCGCGGCGGCTTGTCTGACTAGAATCTCAAGAAGGGTTGAAACGTCACAGACCAGCCTTTTTTCGCCGTAGGCGAGAGGCCGCCCACTAGAATCTCAAGAAGGGTTGAAACTATTTTGGGGATGTGGCTGTGGCGTGAGGTGCGCTTGGCTGAAGAACTAGAATCTCAAGAAGGGTTGAAACGAAGCAGAAGCTCGGCGTCGAGAACTTTGAGATAAGGCCTTGCCACTAGTATCTCAAAAAGGGTTGAAACTCAGCAGTATTCTCAGTCTCGTCTGCACGTCTGGCAACTCGTCAAGCTATATCTCAAGAAGGGTTGAAACTATTTTCGAGGGCGTACCTGGTTGGAGGTTGCCTCTTGGAGTCTTATGAGGCTACATATCCACCGTCGATTAGCTGACGGTAAGTAGAGTGGCAAAAGATAACGCCGTAAGCGGCGTTGGCGTAGTAGAATCACGTAGGCGCGGCGGCGCGTGTCGCGGACTTCTGTTGACTGTAGCTTGAGCGTCTAGTTCGCCGTTACACGTTTTTATGTTTGTAAATAGTTTTTGACATGTTTATGCCGCAGGCCTCGCCGTCTGGCCTCCGTCAGCCGCCTCCGTTTTCGCAACCGCTCTTTACATTCATCTATACGCAACTTTTTATTGCTGTGCGATTCGGCGGTTATGTTTAGGGAGTTGAAGCTCGTCCGGGGGATGCGGACGGAGGTTGGGGAGGAGCTAAAGACGTGGAAAGCCGCCTTGGGCGGAGGCTTTGCTCCACAAGACGGCCGCCTAGAAAAACCGCCGGCGTAGGCCATGTACCTCTACGTGGGGAAGATCCGGG
>OGCB01000250.1_pt1 | contig 15837 bp, 23 predicted proteins | sample 1570031 | NCBI WGS metagenome assembly OGCB01 (sample SAMN05518655, study PRJEB24509) | hot springs metagenome | isolation source: Octopus Spring Streamers, Yellowstone National Park, Wyoming, USA | place: USA:Octopus Spring Streamers, Yellowstone National Park, Wyoming, USA | collected 2011-10-11 | reverse complement strand
AGGCCGCCCTTTGCGTACGTCTTCTCTGCGGCGCTGTCGCGCCTGAGGCAGAAGCCCAGGAAGCAGTAGCTGTCCTTCGGCAGTAGGAAGTGCGCCAGGAACCTGGCGATCTCCGTCATCTCACGGCGCCGACTACGGCCATGCCGATGATTGCGATGATCACGATGAGCAGGATGTAGAGCCAGTAGCGTTGCATCGTCGTCTGGAGCGTCGAGGCGAACCACTTCAGCACGTCCGTCTTCGTAAGGCTGAGGCTGAACGCCTCAAGCCTGTGTCCTATAGATGCCATCAACTGCATGGCCTTGGCGCCCAGGAGGTACAGCACCTTCTCCGTCGGTATGCTGACCATGACTCTGAGCGGCCCTACGAAGGTTTGCCAGCCGCCGAGCTCCGCCGCCGCCTTTGCCAGCTTCTCCCAGCACTCGGGCGTCTCAAGCGCCTCGCAGTCCCGCGGCACTACAGTCACCATGCACAGCTCCGTATATGGGTCGTACTTGAAGCTGGCGGGGGCTATGACGCGGCCGAGGTCAAGCGCTACCCACACCTGCCGCCCCCCCTCAGTGACGAGGGGTCTCGAGTCGTCAGGGATCACCATGTAGGCGTTGACGACGGGCGAGACGGCGAAGTGGGGGCTCAGCCGTCTCAGGGGGTACGCCCTCAGCCTCAAGTCGCGGCCTATGGCAAGGGCCACCTCCCGCCCCTCCAGAAACGCCCGCGCCACCTGATCCATCCTCGACAGAATCAGAAACCTGGCTAAGGCGTACCCAGCCACTAGGCCGACCGCTAGGGTCAGCACGGCCACTGCGGCTATCAGCAGGGTGAAGTCCGGCGGAGGCTCCGCCGCGGCTGGCGTGTGGATGTGCGTAACCGTCACAGTTTTGGCAACCTCCGCCGCCGCAGTAGTTGCATTGTGCGGCGCAGTTGCCGTCGGCGGAGGGTCTGGAGTTGGGAAGGGCGCGCTCATCTCCTCTCCTGCTGGACAGCCACCTCTCCGCTCGTCTTGAACGGCACCATGCCCGTAAGTGCACCGACAGCAAGAGAGTTGGCGTCTTGCGTCGTAACGAGGCCGTGCACGGCTGTAGAAATGTACTCAGCCACCGTCATGGCCAAGGCGTGGTAGAGCCTGTACCCAACGACTATAACCCTCGACACAAACTTCGCCGCCTCCTCTCTGTCGGTCATTTTCTCCATGTTAGTTATCTGCGACTCAATTACGGTTGCGATGGTCTTCGACAGAGAGCCAACTGCCGTGAGGGTATGGGGGAGCGCCGTCGGCGCAGGCGGCAGGTTCATGGCGGGGTTGATGCCGAGCAGGTAGTAGCTGGACAGCGCCCTCAGCCTTGTGATTTCTTCCAATGTGTGCTCCAAAGTGCTTAGGAGAGTCGCCTCCCAGGGCTCCCGCGGCTCTCTCTCAAACTCGACCTGGACGCTGAGCGCAGACTCAGGAGTGCGCGGAGTGGGGACGAGAACGACGTTAACTCTCTCAGACATGTCTGCACATCTCTTCAGCGCTTATAAACCGACGTGACATCTAAACGCAAGCCGCAGGCGGCTCTGCAGACCGCCCAAAAGGTCACAGACCGAGCAGAGACTTCAGCATGCAGTAGGCGTCGAGCACGACGCCGCACGGCACCGCCTTGACCGACACGCCGCCGACGTCTGCGTCTGCGGCGGAGTAGATCAGCTTCAGCGTGATCGGGGAGAGCCGCTTCGTCATGAGCTTTTTAGCCACAGCCAGCCCGCCGACCTTCTTCAGCTCCTCAGCAAGCTTGCCCTGGAACCCCGACAGGAGCTTCCTCATGTTGAAGCCGCCCCACCCCACCGCAAGCACCCCAGCTGGCACCCACTGGCCTTTGATGCAGTACGCGGCGTAGAGCTTCGCCAGGTGGCAGGCGAGGGCAAAGGCGGCGGCTAAGTCCAGCTCATACGGCATATTAACTCCGCCGAGTACGTCAGTTATGCAGGTCTCCAAACTGCTGGAGCGTCTCGCGAGCTCTGGATCTAAGGTACAGCTGTTTGAAGTGCTCAGGTCGTTCGGCGTATCCATTATGCTCTTTCCTCCGGGAGCGGCGCTCTGCGGAAGAGTGGTATGGCTCGACGAGCTGGAAGGCGGGGCTTGGCTGGGCTCTTTTGAATGCAAATGGAGGAACAACAAGAAGGTCTGTGCGTCTGGGAGCGGCTTTGAGATGCATGACGGAGCGGCGTGGTTGCTGGCGTGGCCGCCGATCGCTGTTTGGCGCGTCGCGTACGGCGGCACGCAGTACGTCACTTTCGACGCCGTGGACAGGTCGCCGTGCGGCGAGTTCGACTGGGGCACAATGACGTGGAGCGGCGACTGCGGCGAGTGGATGATAGGTGAAAGCGACGTCCTCCACGTCTTGTACCGCAACTTCGACGTCCTCCTCCCGTATCCGCTGGCCGGCACTGTGCACAGAGACGAGGTATTCGGCGCGTACCTCTTCGTCACAGACCCGCCCTTCTTTGCCGTGGGCGAGAGGCCGCCGAAGGGCAGGAGGCCCAGGTTAGCTATATACATCACGGCATATGAAGAGGAGGGCGGTGGCGAGGATGAGGGGGCAGAAGAGGAGGTGTACATATACCCCATCCCGCTCCCCGAGAGCGACTTCGACCCGAGCAAGGTGGTCTCATCGATAATCGAGCCCAGGTGCCGGGGCCAGAGGGGCATGTCGCCGAGGGTGTACGGCATGCCTGCATCAAGGAGGGGGTCTCCCCACGAGCCAGAGGAGGAGGGTGGCGACGAATACGACGTAGACGGCGGAGACGCCGATGAGTACGGCAACGATGAGCTCTGAGACCTCTCTGGCAAAGAAGAGAGAGAGGACTATGAGGAGCCCCGAGCCTGAAGCGTATACAACGGCGCCCTTAAAATCCGCTCCTAGGTATCTGCCGTAGGCCAACAGCAACAGGATGAAGCTGGCGAAGACGAAGACGGCCGCGAGGAGGATCATATTTCCACCGACCTGGGGAGCCTAACCGCCGCCCTTTTCTCTTTCTCCTCCTCTTTTGCGGCCCCCTCTCCCTCCTTCGGCACTATTTCTTTTTCCTCCGCTGTTTTCTTCGCCTCCTCTAACAGCTTGGGGGTCAGTCTCTTCAGCATCTGCTCCTCTGCAACCTTGGCCATGGCCGCATCTTCGGCTACCCGCATGAATATGAGGAACATAGAGATGGCGGTGATGGCGACGCCTGTGTAGAACAGGCCGTAGCCCAAAATCAGCGACGTGATGGGGTCTGTGTGGAAGAGACGCACTCCGTAGAGCCAGCCGAGCTTCTGCTCGGCGAACGTGTAGAATGCGTACGCAACAACCATGGAGAGTCCGCTCAGCAGGCCGAGGAACCCCGCATCCTCCCACCTTTTGTATATGAGGTACAGCATTGCGCCAGCCGCCAAGACGTGCCACGGGCTTGGGAACAGCGCCACAGAGTAGCCAACGGCGACGAAGGCCGCCATCCTCATGACGCTATTATCCTCTCTATATCTAATAATATATATTAGAAGGAGGATCACCGCTGAGATCCTAAAGACGTTGGGAGAAGCCGCTGTGAGGGCTCCGACAAGCATGAGGAAGATCGCTTTGGCCTTTGTAAGCGTAGAAGACATGTTTGAAGAGAGTGCCGCCGCCTAAAAGTCGTTAGATTCTGAGCGTCCTCATCCCCTGGTTCGCCGCGGCGAATAGCAGTACGCCCACCGCCAGAAACATCGATATGAGCGCCATGATGAGCGAGAGGAACCCTATGCCGTAGGGGTCTTGGTAGTACTTCACCGCCGTGTTGTTGATCTGTAGCGGGATGTACGTCCGCGAGGAGAGGTAGGACAGCGCCAGCGAGACGGAGGCGATTAAGACAAGGAACACGGCAAGCGGCGGCATAAGCCTATCCCTCCTCACAGCAAGCATGTAGAACAGCAGAAGCAACGTAGCGATTGAGAAGAGCAGTGCGAAGACCTGGATGAACTCCCCGACCATGTCAGGAAAAATGCATGGAGTTAAAAACCGTTATTAGATCGGCGTTATTAGATCGGAACCGCCACGGGCTTCCCGCGGTACCTCTTCGCCTCTGCGCCGCCCTGGGGAACCTCAGCTAGCTGGATGCTTGGCGGCTGAGCTACGCGTCCACTGCTGTCGGACTGCTGGCTTGCGATGTAGTCTGCCGGGCGGTAGCCGGAGGACGTCTGCGCGGAGTTGCGCGCCTCCTCAGAGCGCTGGCTCTCCTGCCCAGCGAGCACGTAGTCGGGCGGCCTGACCCCGGCGGCTCGTTGTTGCGTGTTCGGCGCGTGCACAAACCCAGAGCCGCCAGCGGGTTGCGGAGACGCGCTGATGCTCGACTCAGAGGGCTTTGATTTCTCAATTAAGACGTAGTCTGGTGAACGCATCAGGACGAATTCGCTGGCCTTCTGCTGACTGCCAGCAGACGACTGCGCAAACCCGGAGTCGCTTGCTGAGATCTGAGACGACCTTGCTTTCGTCTCAATCAGAACGTAGTCTGACGGTCTCATGAGACTTCTTCTCTCTTTATTCTCAGCAAGCACGTAGTCAGACACTCTTACATTGATTGAAACAGACTCGTCTGCCTTCTGCTGTTGTCTGCTGAACGGAGACTGCATGAAATCACCGCCGCGACGTTTGTTGTGGACAGCTTCGCTTTCAGACTCAATCATTGGCGTAGTTTCAGCAAACCGCTGTTCGCCAGCCGGAGACGGCTTGGCAACGCCAAGCGCCGTAACGCCGAATGCCGTAAGCTTAATGCCAGCGCCAGTCTTAAGGGCGTTTGTCAAGAAGTCGACAGCGCTGTACACTGGCCAAAGGAAATCTCTCTGCCTGTTGTTGGCCTGAGCCGTGGGCCGTGTAGGCGTCGGCTGAGTCCTCGCAGACGGCGCGGGTTCGGAAGACGAGCCCTCGCCAGCTTTCGAGCTATCAGAACGCAGAAGCAGGTCAGTTGTCTGCAGGAGCGGGCCGAGCACTGGCATCTTAGTCAAAACGTCGTATCCAGGCATCTGTGGAAGTAGCTTGGCTGTCTGTAGAACTGGGCCGATTACGGGCGTCTTAGTTAGAATGTCGAGAGGATACGACGGATGTGGTTGTTTCTGCACAACTGGCACAGGCGGCGGTATGAAGCCGCCAGCAGTCTGCGGCTTCTGCAGGAGTCTGCTGTACTCCTCCTCTGCTTCAGACATGTTCTGCGTCTTTTTCACCACGACAGGCGTCCCGTCTTCTTTGATGTGACCAACTACGTTTTCAGCTGTGGGGCCGTCGTAGAGAGTCAGCAGGAAGGCACCTGTAGTTGGGTCGTACTTGTACAAGCCGATGGGCGATTTGACGTTGCCGTCTCCTCTCCAGAAGCTGTCTCTCCCAGCCGCCTTTGCAAGCGCGCCGTACAGCTTGTCGTAGGTCTCTCTTACTTTCAACCCAACTTCTCCAACAGCGCTATTCGCTTCATCGATGAGTTGCGGATAAACACGTGCAATGTCCAGCGCCTTGTCCCTCAGCTGTATGAACTTGTTGTGCACTTCATCGACGTTCTTTAGGTTCACATTATCTCTCAACTTCTTCAGCTCAGAAACTAGTTCCTCAAACTGCCTGCGCACGTCTTCTGGCACCTTAGGCGGCATGTATTCAGTAGGCGCGTTGACCACTCTCGCGACAGTGCTGACTGTGCCGTCTGGATTGGTCACTATTGCGGTGTCAGACTGACGCCGCGTTCCAAGCTTTTCGTCCAGCTCTCTGGCCCTCTCTACGAAGCGCTCCCACCCTGGCCATTTCTCTTCCACTGCGACGTGTGCCCAATACAGCGTCACTGGCGCTCCTTCGCTTGTCAGCTTGTAGAGCTCGTCCGACTTGAGCCTTGCCAACACCTTCCCCGTCTTCTCGTCTACAAGCTCGATCAACGCGTTTGGGTCGGCCACTCGCGGTACGGGGATTCTGCGATCAAACCGCAACCTGCCTTCGGAGACGGCGCCAGCGCCGATCACTGCGTCCATCCTAGTCTCCTTCAGTGTTGTTGTGTTTAGGTAGGGCCAGTTGCGGAACACGACCAGAACCCTCCTGTTGCCGATGTAGTTGCCCCACTCTGCCGGGATCTCGATGTACCTCGGCGTAATGTCTGAGCTGAAGTACCTCGGCGGCTGGACGTTGCTCGGCGGGAGCAACACGTCTGCAGAGGGCTGTGCCTGTATGACTGCCTTCTCGGCATCAGTTTGCTGTTGTGTAGCGTTGTTTGTAGCCACATTACTTTTCTGTGCGGTGTCGCCGCTCTGCGGCGCCGTAGTTGTCCGCGGAACGTTGATAGGTGGCGTGCCACTAGGCTTCTGTTGTGTTTGTGTTGAAGTGCTCTTGTCTGCTGAATCGTCTGGCCAGCTCCACGTCGGCTCCTTCCTCCAGACGGCGCCCCAGTCTGGCACGACTTCGACAGCTCTGTCCCGCCACGCCTTGTGCACGGTCTCGATGACGTCTCCTGGCATGGCAGTGAAGTTGCCGAAGATATGTGCCCAGTTCGTCATATTGTGGAAGTACGGCGAGAGGAGGATGCCAGCTCTGTACCTACTCATGTAGTCGTCCCACTCGGGCACCTTAACTGCTGTAGGCTTCCCGCCTACTGTGACCGTGACGTATGTGGAGCGTTGCGGCAGTACCTGCGTTAAGTTCGTCGGAGCGTCTTTGAAGGTCACAGGGATGCCGAACAGCTTCCTCGCGGTGACGGCGCCGAAGGCCTCGGCGAGGGGCTCAATCACGTCGGGGTTGCTGAAGAAGTGAGTCCTGCCGGTCTTGACGGCCCAAACCCAGTACGCCACGTGGCCGGCTTCGTGCGCCGCAAGCAATGAATTGCTAGCGTAGCGGGGGTTGTACCTAATGCGGAACCTCAGCCCCCCTAAGTGCTCCGTATATGCGCCGAAGTCTTTAATCGACGGGTCTGCCGCAACCTCCACCTCCACGCCGGACAAATCTACGCCGCGGCTCTGCGCGTATCCAAGCGCCTTACGCACCGTCTCAGCGAACGGGCCCTCCCCCTTGACTGCGATCACAGAAAAAACGTTGCAGAGTTATTTTTAAGCTATCGCTAAAGCGCTCCTCCTTTCGCCGCTACGTATGGGCCAATTAGCGAATGCGCTATCTGCTTCGCCAACTGACGCCCGAGCTTCTTCCCGTTGATGTGGATGATTATCTTGTAGCCTTCGTCCGTCTTTTTGACAAACACTTTGCCGAACTGCGTCTCGTACTCGCCCTCTTTGATCACGTCTTCGTCTGCTCCAGTTGCCGACAGAGCTTTCGACATGCGTATCACATGCGCAGACATATTTAAGCTAACAAAGCCTTTTTCTCCAACCTCCTTCTGCACACCACCTTTTCACCGACCTTCTCGCAGACCTCTACCTCTTCCACTTGCGGTTGAGGAGCGGCGGGCGGGATGACGATCATGACTGGACGTTGTTTTTTCTTCATCATAGCGTCTCTATGTGTGCGAAGACGCATTTATCCTTTTCCACGACGACGCCGCCCCACGCCGCGCACCACTCCTTGAACTCATTTTCCGTAGGTTGCCTGCCGAACAACTCCGAAAACATCTGCACAAAGCGTTCGGCGTCCACCACCGCCACAGCCTTCCTCTTCTTAAGCGCCATCATGCCAGCGCCTCAACCAGACGTCTCCTCCTCGCCGCGGTCTCCTGGAGCTCACGCACTTGTTGCAGGAGGGCATCTCTGGCCTGCACAAGCTCCTGCACTTGTCTAGACAGCTCTGCAAGCTGGCGTCTCCTAGCCGCACTTTCCTGGTTCAGCGCAAACAGCGCCTTGACGTACTCCTCCCGGGCCTTACTTGTCTCCTCAGCGTACCTCTTCTGGACAGTCTCTTTAAGCTCCCTCAAGGCCCTCTGTCTGTGCTTCTCCACTTCTTTCCGCGTATTCTCCACATACTCCTCGGCTTGTTTTTTTGCCGTCTCTATGGTGGCTTGCTTCTGCCTCTCTACCTCGGCCTTAGCCACATCTACGTATCTTCTGATCTCCTCGTCTGCATTTGCCTTAGACTGTCTTACATATTCCTCTACCTCCTTCCTGGCCAACTCCAGCGCCTTCTGCCTCTCGGCGTCAACAAACGCCTTAGCCTGCTTGACATATTCCTCGATCTGTTTATCGGCTTGAGCTCTGGCTTGCCTAACGTACTCCTCTGCCTGTCTCTTAGCGTTTTCTATGGCGGCCTGTTTCTGCCTCTCAACTTCGGCATTTGCAGTCTCGACATACCTCTTGATTTCAACATCTGCTTGAGCCTTCAGCTGTTTGGCGTATTCCTCTGCCTCCTTCTTAATGCGCTCCAACGCATTCCGTCTCTCTGTTTCAACGAGGGTCTTCGCCTGCTCTATATACTTCCTAACCTCCTCATCGGCCTTGGATTTTGCCGCTTCGACGTACTTCCTAACCTCCTCATCGGCCTTGGCCTTAGACTGTCTTACATATTCCTCTACCTCCTTCCTGGCTTGCTCTAATGCCTTTTGTTTCTCTGCTTCGACTACAGCTCTTGACTGCTTGACATATTCCTCGATCTGTTTATCAGTATTTGCCTTGACATTTTTGACATATTCTTCGACCTGTCTCCTAGCGGATTCTAGAGCCACCTGCTTCTGTCTCTCAACCTCAGCTTTTGCCGCTTCGACGTACTTCCTAACCTCCTCATCGGCCTTGGCCCTGGCTTGGTTTATGTACTCAACAACCTGTTTATCGGCTTGTTCCTTAGCCATTTTAACGTACTCCTCTGCCTGTCTCTTAGCGTTTTCTATGGCAGACATCTTCTGTCTCTCCACCTCCGCTTTGGCTTGCTCCACATATTTCCTAATCTCCTCGTCGGCCCTTACCTTCGACCGATTGATATATTCTTCTGTTTGTCTCTGAGCTTGTTCCAGCGCCTTCTGCCTCTCGGCGTCAACAAACGCCTTAGCCTGCTTGACATATTCCTCGATCTGTTTATCGGCTTGAGCTCTGGCTTGCCTAACGTACTCCTCTGCCTGTCTCTTAGCGTTCTCCACAATCTCGCGCTTCTGTCTCTCCACCTCCGCTTTGGCTTGCTCCACATACTTTTTGACCTCTTCCTCCGCCCTTGCTTTCAACTGCCCAGCATATTCTTCCGCCTGTCTCTTAGCGTTTTCTATGGCGGCCTGTTTCTGCCTCTCAACCTCAGCTCTTGCTTGTTCTACGTACTTCCTAATCTCTTCGTCTATACGTGACTTCTGTTGTTCGGCGTATCTCTTGATCTCTTCGTCGACCTTCGCCTTGGCCTGCACAATGTATTGCTCAAGCTGTTTCTTTGCTTCTTCTAGCGCCTTCTGTCTCGCGGCCTCAACGGCGGCTTTGACCTCGGCCTCGGCCTGCTTCATGAGCGCCTGCCTGTACTTTTCCACCTCATCGCGCACTATAGCAAGCTGAGCCACTCTGACCCGCTGAATCTCGGAGTCAATCGACCTGCGCCGCTCTTCTAGCCAACTCATTAGATTAGCTTCTCTCCTCTGAAGCTCCTCAATTTTCTTCATCACTTCCATAAGCTTCCTCTCCTCTTCCTCCTGCCTGCGTTTTGCATCTTCAATGATCTTCTGTCTCTCCGTATCTGCTTGCTTTATCAACTGCTGAGCAGTGACCTGTGCATCTCTGATAGTCCTCTCAGCCTCAGCCCTAGCCGCCGACAGAATCTTGTCCGCCTGCGCCCTTGCATCTCCCACTATTTTGCCTGCCTGCGCCTCGGCGCCGCGCAGAATAGCGTCGGCCTGCGCCCTGGCCTCCTGCAGGATCCTAGTGGCTTCTGCCCTGGTCTCCTCGACCAGACGTGCCGCATCGCTAGGGGAAGAGGTCAAATCTTGCCTGCCAGCGGCGCCGCCGGGCTGAGGCGCATAGCTGGAACCACGCGGCGCGGTGCTCATACCGCGACCGCTTTAGCCATCCTCCGAACGTACCTAACGGCTCTGAGCACTTCGCGCTTGACAGCTGGCAGGTGCGCCGGGGCGTGCTTCCTTGCAAGCGTGATCAAGTACATCAGCCTCTTGATGGCAAGTTTAGGCGTCATCTTGACTCTGCGGCACGTCCCCCGCTCGTAAGTCCACCCCCGCTTAAGGTCGCGCAGAATGCGGCCAACGAAGAACCTCACAGTAAATGCGTTCACGCCGCGCCCAGGCACGTAGTTCCCCTCAAATTTCGCATAACACGAATTAGGCCCTTGATACACGTTGGCCATGTGTACATCTGCATCTCAATATTTAAGCTAACACCGCTGGCTAGGCTATCTTCAGCTTTCCCCTCACGTAGGTGTTCACGGGCAGTTTGGTGGGGTCTGGCTGGATGAACACCACAGGCACTTCTTTGACGTTGGCGTACCAGGTGAAGTACTCCTCCCTTGTGATCTCCGGGTACACCACCAGCGGCGACTTGGATGCTTTGGCCATGGAGATGGCCTCCCTCACGTCTTCGCGCTTCAGCGACATGAGGACGACCGGCGGCGCGTTGCACTCCTCTATGAGGTACCTCACCACAGACGACGCCACGACGTCTACGTCGACGTAGGGCTGGTGCTCGACGCGGTAGTGGACGCCGGCGATGGGACATCTGCTTCTGCACAAGTCGCCGTCGCACAGCACCTTCCGGGCTGGCGCGTTGAGCACGGCGTCTGGCGCCTTGCTGAGGCCCTTCGGCGGCGGCGCCCTGCAGTCTTTCGCCAGCCTCTCCACCCACTCGGAGATGTCTGCTGGCGACATCTTCCGCTTGGCCGCCGCGCCCACTATGTCAACGCCGTTGCACCTCACGCCGTGAAGCGACGTCAATCTCTCCACGAGCAGTCTCAGCCCGGCTGTGTCTAAGTACGGCACCTCCACGAGGACGCCTCTGCCCCTCCGCTTGAACTCCGGCAGGATTTCGTCTGGTTCTAGGTTGGTCGTCACCGCGACGAAGACGCGGTGCCTGTGCATGTATATCTCAGACAGCTCCTTCTTAGCGACGGTCTGGACGTTCTTCGCCACCTCGCCTTCTCCGCTCCCCGAGACGCCGCTCCACCTAGCAATAAGCGCGTCGCCTTCGTCGAACACTAAGACGTAAGGTTGCGCCGCCTTGGCCCGCGTGAAGAACTTCTGCAGGTTCTTCTCGCTTTCACCTACCCACTTTGACAGGAAGCCAGCGGGCGATATCACGTCCGACGGGACGCCGAACTTCGCCGGTATGACGACGCTTGCCAGCGTCGTCTTGCCGGAGCCAGGGGGCCCCGCCAGGATGTACATCGGCGTGGCCCTGCCCCTCCCCTCGAGGACGGCCTCAGCCCCGTCTACAACCCAGCGGTATATCTCATTCGGCCACACGAAGACGTACCTCCCCGCCGCGTCTTCGACGTGCACAACTGCGTAGCCGCCCTCCTCCTCCTCCCTGATCCTCGCCACGTAGTGCACCTCTGTGAACTTGCTGGCGAAGCAGGCAACTGCGGTGCCGTGCGGCGTCACGAGCCTCCTCACGCCGCTTACGCCGACGACTGTGGGGCCGTAGCCCGGCGGCTTGGCGCCTACCTCAAGGACGACCTTCCTGCAGATCATACCACCTCCATGCTGACCTTGTCGGCTACCTTCACTATGAGCATCATGCACAGCGCCTCGATTTCGTACCTCGGCAACGCCACCCTCCTGCAGACGGGCCTGAACACCTCCACCACGAGGTTCATCAGACGCGGGTCGCACCCCTCGCCCCTGCATGCGCAGTTCCTCAGCTTCCTCCAGCTCCTCACGCAGAGCTCATGCGCCTCTGCGGCGGTGTGGCTACTCGTCACGTCGAGCCAGCTGAGCTTCTCGGCCATCCTCTTCCACTTCAGCGGCTCGTTGATGCGCCACTTCTCCATCGCCTCGACTGCCTCCCTCACGGCGCCGCGCCTGAGCGCGCTCAGCGCCTCTAAGATCATATCCTAGACGGGCTCGGCCCCGGCACGGAGTCGAGGGCGAGCGCCACGGCGCCCGTGCTTCTCCCGATCTTGTAGAACTTGATCCTTTCCTCGGCTGGCAGTATGTCGGCAGGCGTAGACGAAGTGACCTGTGCAAACGCCTCCTCGAAGGCCTTCGCCACCTTCTCCGCAGTCTCTTTGTCAAGCTCAACTGCAAGTCTCTGCCTCACCTGCGAAGCGATTGACCTCGCAAGCTCTAAACACGGGTTCTGCTTGCTCACGTCCTCTAACATGGCGTGCACATCTCTCGGAAGCACTTTGGCGTGCCTCGCCGCCACTCCAGACGCAGTTGCCGACAAAAAACCCTCAAGTATTGCGTAAGCAATGGCCCGCCTATATGCCACGCTCTCGTTTCCAGATACTTGCGGCGAAATCACGTGGTTCAGCAAGTGCGTAACGATCTCTACGTAGACCACGGGAGAAAAAAAGGCGGCTTGTTAAAAATCGATGGCTAAACCCTGCGCTTCCTGCGGCTCTTCCTGCCGTGCCTGCGCCTGCCAGCCCTCCTCTTCCTCAGCGCAGTGGCCGACATGCCACTACCCCTTCAGACAGGCGGACACGCAGGCTTTGTAGTTTTTGCTACCCCTGCACTTCTTGGCGCACATCGCAAATTTGTGCCTCTGGATGTTGGCCCTTCTGCCGCTCTGCCTTCTCCTCTTGGTTTTAGTTGTCGTTAACATGGCAACACGTGTGGGTGGGGTATTTAAGCTAATGGTCATGCGCGTCTTCTTCTGCCTCTTTCAGCTTCATCTTCTTCATTTTCTCTTCCTTCTCCTTCAGCACGCGCTTGACGTGCTCCACGACGGTGAGTCGGAACTCTAAGTTCCGCGTGTAGTACCAGCCGGGCATCTTGGCCGAGCCCTTCAGCATGTAGGAGCGCCCCTGCATGAGCCGCGTCCTCGGCCTCTCGGCGCTTCCGTACGCAGGCACCGTCGAGTCCAGGCGTATGGACACGACGTCGTACGGCGGGTAGCCGTGGACGTAGAGCACCCTCGGGGGGCCGCGGGCGAAGTACCGCTTCACCGACTCGCCCTTGGGAGGCAGGGTGGACATGTAGACGATGTAGTTCAAGACGCCTCTCAGCGCCTTCTGCACCCTGTCGAGAGACGTTGTGGTGACAACAGCATGAGGCGCCGCGGTGCGGAGGAGCGGCACAAGCATGGAGGCGCCTGCGTATCTGTGGCGCACCGTGAAGAACGCCGCAGACGACATGTCTCCCGAGCCAGCTTCGTCGAACATGAAGGCCCAGTACTTAGGCGCGGCGCCAGCCATGAGCTCGTTTACGTACCTAGTCAGTATCTCTGCCAAATCCTCGACGGTGAAGACGACGGCGTCCAAGGCCCACCGCCACTCGGGAGGCGGCTCCTTCAGCCCGTGGCCGAACCTGCAGTCGATGGAAGGCGGCACCTCCCAGTCGGCAAACGGCGGCTCGTCGCGGGTGGGGTCGAACGACACCCTGCCGAGCTCCCCCTCGCAAAGCCCCACCGCCATGCCCCACGGCACCGCCATCAGGTAGAAGCCAGCTGTGGTCTTCCCCACGCCGCCCTCCCCCACTAACAAGACGCGCGTCGAGGGCTCCCTCCCCTCAAATACGTCCGTCAGCGTGTGCTCAATCAGCGTGGAGAAAACGGGGAGAGCCACGACGTTCTCCGGCCTCTTCGACAAGACATAAAGGAACTTGTCGCTCAGCGCCAAGTCCACTGCCGACTGTCTCCACATATATTCATCGGCACTTATCGTCTCGCGCCTGTGGACGTTGAACCGCCTAATCTCCCCCAGCCACTTCTTCACGGCATATGGGTTGTGTAAGACTCCGCCCACGTTGCGGGTCGCGGGCAGATATATAAATTGTCTTGCGCTGAACCGCCGCGTTTCGCGGCGTTTCGGCTTCACAGATGTCTAAACAATATAGAACAGCTTTTATAGGGATGCATGTCTGCAGACATGGAGAGGTGGCTACCATGTAGGATAGCGCTGGTGGCAGGTAAGACTTCCAAAATTGCAAGGGTGTATCTGCCCGACGTCCCCGGTGTGCTAAAACCTAAGATGCGTGTGGTGATGACGCTTAAACATCCAAATGGCACAACTATTCAGGTGGTCGGCATCGTCGAAAGGATTCTAAGAAGACTGCAGAACTACCGCTACGTGTCGATACTGATACCGTGGCAGGCCGCAATGTCGCTGGCGCGGCTGGTCGGCGCATCTGTCGAAAGCGGAAAAAAGATAGAGCTGTATGACTATACGGTGCAGATCGAAGAGGCGAACATGCCCCCTTTACCCTGATGTACGAGGGGTACGTGAACGTCCATATATATCCAACACTGCACGGAACCTTCGGCTTCATCAACAAGGTGCTGGACATGCCGAGCGGCATGTACTGCATGGAGTTCCCCATGCGCGATATGTCGATCTTAGTCCCCCTGAAGTACTCCAGACACAGAAGGAAGAACAAGAGGGCTGGCGGCGACTCAGGCATGTTCAGGATACCGCAGACATTCCTGAAGACGCTGGTAATATGGGGGATACAGGAGGGCTACACCTACGTCAGAATATGGGGGACAGACACAATGCTTAAAAACTCGCTGTAAACAAGAAACAGCTGAGACGCGTGATGTCTGGGTTTGGGGTTCTTTCGGCGGGGGCCCGCTGTGATGGACGAGACTGGGCCCCAACTTGCATGCATCGTTGCGATTAGCTTAAATGCGCACAGCCCCGATACAAAGCTATGGCGCAGAAGTGTTTGAACGCGCCCCTTCTAAACTCAACAGAGAAGACGTAGCAACAAAGGACATCGTCCAAACAGAAGGTAACGAAGACGAAATAAACGAATTGGTAAAGGCGTTCAACACACGTGATGCGGTTGCTGTAGTTAACTAAGACGCCGAAACCTCTTGGAAAAAGGGTTTGTTTTGAAGCTAGGGCGAGTCGCAGAGCTTCCAGCTTCTGCAGTTCTTGTTCAGCCACCGCTCGGCCTCCGCCCTAGACGCAAATCCCATGACCTCTTGGCGCCCCACGACTAACCCACCGCTACTCCTGTCCGCAACGTAGACTCTGTAGGGGGCGCCTGGGTAGGTAAACAGCATCACCGACAGGCAACACAAGTCGTACCTGGCGGAGGTCTTCCTCCTCTGCTTTGTCTTCGCAGACATGGCGTAACTCTCTGCACGAATATTTAAGCTAACTGCTCGGCGGCCGCCTCAAGAGTAGGCTACGATCCACATCCCATCTTGATGCCACCTTCTCACTCCGTTGCGGCCTAGGGCGCGGAGGGCGTGGTAGAGCGCGTTTGAAAGATATCTGTCGTTGGTCGCGGCGTATATGCGGCCGCCGTCCGACCAGATCCACAAGAGGTACCCCCTGACCTTGCCGTTGTCCGCCACAAAGCCGTACGCCTTGAACAAAAACTCCTCCAAATTGCCGCCAGCGGGAGTTATTGCTGTTGCCACCGTAGCGGGCTCACTGACAGTTGCCTTGGCCTCTGGCTGAGACGACTTCCTCCTTCTCCGCGCGAACCGCGTAGACATGTGGAAAAATGAGACTCAGTATTTAAGTTAATAATTTCGACGAAAAAACGCTGTAAAATTTGAATTAGGCTGGTTTGGCTTTTCTACGGCGGCTCCTTCTGCGCGTTGGCTGGTTGCGGCTTGTGAGGATTTGGGTTACTTCATGGTGGCCGTACGCCACGGCAAGGTCTAGCGGCGTCTTTCCGCCTTTGTTGCGTATGGTGGGGTCGGCCCCCCTCTCAAGCAGTAGCTTCGCCACGTCTGCGTGGCCGTGGGCCGCGGCCGCGTGTAGCGGCGTTGATCCGGTGCTGTCCGCCGCGTTCGGGTCTGCCCCGCGGTCTAGGAGCAACTTAACCAGCTCTGCATACCCCCCA
>OGCB01000249.1_pt1 | contig 15871 bp, 14 predicted proteins | sample 1570031 | NCBI WGS metagenome assembly OGCB01 (sample SAMN05518655, study PRJEB24509) | hot springs metagenome | isolation source: Octopus Spring Streamers, Yellowstone National Park, Wyoming, USA | place: USA:Octopus Spring Streamers, Yellowstone National Park, Wyoming, USA | collected 2011-10-11 | reverse complement strand
GTGGAACCTGGTGCGGGATGGGGAGGTGGTGCGCAAGGGGACGGGGGAGGCGAGGCGCGCGGTGAGCTACGCCCTCACCGGCCTGGGGCCGGAGGTGGCGGATGCGAGGCGGCTTGGGGAGCTTCTCCTTTCCCGGTGGGAGGTAGAGAACCGGTCTTTTGCGGCCCTCCGGGCCTTTCCGGTCTCCCTGCTCCGCCGCCAGGGGGTCAGGGAGGAGAAGGCGGCCCTGGAGGCCTTCTCCCTCAACCCCCTCGCCCCCCTGCGCTTCCTGGGGCTCTATGCGGTACGGCGGTCAAGTCTAGGTTGAGGCTTGAAATGACCACCCTGGGTGGGCGGAAAGGCTAAAATGGTCCTTAGCCGCCATGAGCCCAGCTGAAATATCGGCCCTACTGGAAGCCTTAGCTCGCTCTAACGGACAGGGAGTCTTGGCCACCATAGTCCGGGTCCGAGGCTCTGCCTACCGCAGGGAGGGGGCCAAAATGCTGGTCCTCCCTGACGCCACCACGGTCTGCAGCCTCTCTGGGGGCTGTCTCGAGCCCGACGTGGCCCAAAGGGCCCTTCAGGTGATGGCGACAGGAAAACCCCTAAGGGTGGCCTATGACCTAGAGGAGGATACCGTGTGGGGGCTTGGCCTCGGATGCGGGGGTAGCGTGGAGGTCTACCTGGAGCCCCTTTCAGATCCTCTCCTCTCGGCTTTCCTGGAGAGCCTGGAGGAAGAGGAGCCCAGCCTCTTGGCCACCGTCCTGTCTGGAGGCCAGGGCCGCCTCCTGTACCGGGGGAAGCGCTGGGAGGGCCAAGCGGCACCCCCTGAACTGGAGGCCCAGGTTCGCGCCCTCGGGGAGGCGCTCCTTCAGACCCAGACCCCTCGGGCGAGGCTTGTAGAGGTGGGGGAAGCCCAGGTCTTCCTGGATCCCCACGCTCCGGCCCTTGAGCTCGTCCTCTTCGGCGGCGGCCACGATGCCATCCCCTTAGCGGAGCTTGCCCGGCGCTACGGCTTTAGGGTCACGGTGGTGGACCCGAGGTCTGCCTACGTCCACGAGGGGAACTTCCCCGGATGCCGCCTTGTCCTCGCCCATCCTGAAGAGATTCCGCAAGGCCTCCTCGGACCCAGGAGCTACGCAGTCATCATGAACCACCATCTGGAGCGGGATCGAAAGACCCTAGCCTATGCCCTCCGATCGGAAGCCCCCTATATTGGGGTCCTAGGTCCCAGGGACCGTTTCCAGAAACTGCGGGATGCCCTAGAGGCAGAAGGCTTCTCCTTCGGCCCGGAAACCATGGCCCGCATCTACAATCCCGTGGGCTTGGACATCGGAGCCGAGGGGCCTGAGGAGATCGCCCTTTCGGTCCTGAGCGAGATCCTGGCCGTCTCCCGAGGTTACGAGGGAGGGTTTCTCCGGAAGCGCCCCGGCAAAATCCATAGGGCATGAGGCTGCACGGCCTCCTCCTGGCAGCCGGGGGCGCAAGCCGCATGGGGGCCCCCAAGCTCCTCCTTCCCGCCCCTGAGGGCACGCTCCTCCGGCGCATGGCCCTCCTCCTAAGGCAAAGCGTTCCGGGGGAGGTGGTGGTGGTCCTAGGGCACGAGCCCCTCCTCCACCGCCGGGCCCTGGAGGGGGTGAGGGGCATCCGCCTGGCTGTTTGCAGGAGTTGGGCCCTCGGCCTTTCCGAGAGCCTAAAGGCCGGGCTCCGGGCCCTGCCCGAGGGGCCGGTCCTCGTTCTTGCCGCTGACCAGGCGGGGGTGGGACCTGGAGAGCTGGCCGCCCTCCAGAGGGCTTTTCGGGAGCCTGGGGTGCTGTCCGGCTTGAAGGGAGAGGCCCTTAGCCCCGCGATCCTGGGCGAGGAGGCCAGGAGGGAGGTCTGGCGGATCGGAGGGGACCGTGGGGCCAAGGGCCTCCTTCTGAACCTGGGGGCACGGGTGGTGGAGCTGGGGCCAGGGCCCTGGAGTCTGGACGCGGACACCTGGGAGGCCTACGTCCTACTGGTGCGGACCCTGGGCTGGACCCTCCCCCACCCTGCTCTTCCCCGGCGGGGCCCACCCTACCCGGCCCTCCTTCGGCGGAGCCCCCTTTTCCGAATAGGGACCGCCCTCCTCCTCTACGGCCGTCCCGGGGCCTACACGGGCTCCCTCCTGGCAGAGCGGGATGCCCTCCGCCTGCTGGCCCGGGGAGCCGCTACCCTTCTCAAGGAAGGTTTTTGAGGCGTCGGAGGAAGGCGAGGAGCTCTTCCCCCGTTCCCGCGGGAAGGAGGTCGTCCAAGTAGGGTAGGGCCGCCCGCATCCCCCGGGCTAGGGGAGAATAGCCGGGAAGGCCCGCCAAGGGATTAAGCCAGTAGATCCGTCGCACCCGCCTTCTCAGCGCCTTCAGGGCTTGGCCTACCTCTTCGGGTTCGCCTTGATCCAGACCGTCGCTGAGGACCAGGAGGAGGCTTCGCCGGCCCAACTGGCGTCCTTCCCCTTCCAGAAAGGCCCTGAGGCTCAGGCCGAGCCTGGTCCCTCCTGCGAAGTCTTCGGCCAAGCGGCCGAGCTCTGGGAGGGCCTCTTGGGGAGGGAGGGGAAGAAGGGGGGTGATCCGGGTAAGGCGGGTGCCAAAGGCAAAAGCCTCCAGAGGAAACCCTCGTCTCCTCAGGGCTTGGAGGAGGAGGAAAAGGATCCGGGCGTATGGTGCCATGGAGCCGGAGACATCCAGGAGGGCGTAGTAGCGGTAGAGCTGCCGCTTAGGCTTCAGGAAGCGGGGGTCCAGGACCTCCCCTCCCGTCCTGAGGGCCCGGCGCAGGGTGGCGGGTAGAGAGAGCCTTTCCCCCTGCCGGGTCCGGCGCCGCCTTCGGGCGGGGTGCCTAGGCGGGGGGAAGGCTAAGGCCAGGAGGAAGCGGGCGAGCACAAGGGCCTCGCCCGGGGTAAGGGACTCCAGAGAGCGCCTTAGGAGGCGCTCCAGAGGGCTGTAGGCTCCCCTTAAGGCCCCTTCTCCTTCTGCCTCCGCCTGACCCAATAGGGGAAGGCTTCCCAAGGCCTTCTGCTGGGGGAGGAACTCGGGCCTAAGCCAGCCAAAGTAGCGGCGGAAAGCCCGATCGAAAGCGGCGTAGTCCTCTTTGCGCCCTACGAGGAGGGCCCTCGAGGCCAGATAGAAAGAATCTCCCTCCCAGGGGACGGAAAGCAGACCCTGAAGCCAGGCTTGGACCTGGTCCTGTCCGGGGGATAGGCCCTCGGCACGCAGCGCCTCCACAAACCCCAGGAGGCCCTGGAGGAGAGGGGTTTCCAGAACTCGCAGATCGGTCATGCCAGGGAGGAGAGGAGTTCCCCCAGGGCCCGCCTTACCTTTTCGGCGTCCTCCCGGGCCTTGAGGAAGGCCCCCAGGACGGGCTCCAGGGCCTGAGAGGTCAGGTCCTCGGCCCCCAGGGCCAGGAGGGAGGCGGCTAGGTCCAAGGTTTCCGCCACCCCAGGGGGTTTGAGGAGGCCTAGTTGGCGGGTCCGCTGGACCAGGGCCACCACCTTGCGGGCCATGGCCTCGGGGAGTTCGGGAAGGCGGGCCCGCACGATTCTGAGCTCCTTCTCTAGGGATGGGTAGTCAATCCAGTAGTACACACACCGCCTTCTCAGGGCATCGTGGAGCTCCCGGGTGCGGTTAGAAGTCAGGACCACCAGGGGCCGGGCCTTAGCCTTTAGCGTGCCAATCTCAGGAATGGTTACCTGGAAATCGGCCAGCACCTCCAGCAGGAAGGCCTCGAAGGCCTCATCGGTGCGGTCCACCTCGTCTATGAGGAGGACCGCCTGCCCGAGCTCCAGGGCCTTCAGGATGGGCCGCTTGAGGAGAAACTCCTCGCGGTAGACGCCCGCCCGGAGTCGGGCCGGGTCCTTTTCCCCCATGGACTCTAGGAGGCGGATCTCCAGGAGTTGACGGGCGTGGTCCCACTCGTAAAGGGCCTGCTCCAGCTCCAGCCCCTCGTAGCATTGGAGGCGCACCAGGGGAACACCGAGGCCCTCGGCGAGTACCCGGGCCACCTCCGTCTTTCCCACGCCCGGCTCCCCTTCCAGGAGGATGGGCCGTCCCAAACGCAGGGCCAAGAAGATGGCTACGGCGAGCCCTTCCTCGGCCACGTACCGCCCCCTCTCTAGGAGGGCGGCTACCGCCTCGGGGCTTTCCAAGGTAAAGGCGGGCCTAGGGTCCACGGCTTTAGGCTACCATCCTAGGCCCGCCCTGGAAGCTCCTAGCCGGACAGGGATTTCTCCAACGCCCTGCGGGCCAGCACCCTGAGGAGGTGGAGGCGGTACTCGGCGCTGGCGAAGCGGTCTCCGGCCAGGGGCACAGGGGGTACATAGTCCCGGGTGGCTTCCTCGGGGCCTTTACCCCCTTTCAAGGCCACCTCCACCTCCTCGAGGCGGAAGGGCGTATAGGCTGCTCCCGTGGCCCCCAAGCGCACGTCCTGGATGGCCTCGCCTTCCTTTAGGACCGCTGCCGCCACCCCCACTACCGCATAGCCCGAGGCCGGGTGGAGGAACTTCTCGTAGGCGAAGCGGTACCCGGGAAGCTTGGGCACCCTAAGCCCCACGAGGACCTCGCTGGGGCTTAGGGCAGTCTGGAACATGCCCTGGAAGAACTCCCGGGCGGGGATCCAGCGTTCCCCTCCAGACCCCTTGGCCAGGATCTCGGCCTCCAGGGCCAGGACCGCCGCCGGGTAGTCGGCCGCGGGGTCGGCGTGGGCCAGGCTTCCCCCAATGGTGCCCAGGTTCCGCACCATGGGATCCCCAATCACCTTGGCCACTAAGGGAAGGAGGGGGAGAGAGGAGCGCTCGATCTCCGCGTGAGTGGTGAGGGCCCCCACGAAGTAGGCCCCGTCCTCCTCGCGGATCCCCTTGAGCTCGTCAAGGCGGCCGATGTCCACGAGGAGGGAGGGCGTGGCCAAGCGGAGCTTCATGGCCGGGATCAGGGAGTGCCCTCCCGCCAGGAGCTTGGCCTCAGGGTTCTCCTCCAGAAGGCGGATGGCCTCATCCAGGCTCTGTGGGCGGACGTAACGGAAGCTAGCAGGGTACATGGGGACCTCCTCAGTCGGCGGCCACTGGGGTCCTCTCCCGGATGGCCCGCCAAATCTTCTCTGGCGTGAGGGGCATATCCAGGTGCCGCACGCCAAAGGGCTTGAGAGCGTCCATCACCGCGTTGACCACCGCCTGGGCAGAGGCGATGGTCCCCGCCTCCCCGATCCCCTTGACCCCCAGGGGGTTCACCGGGGAGGGGGTCACCGTGTAGCCGTGCTCGATCCGGGGGATATGGACCGCCCGGGGCATGGCGTACTCCATGTAGCTTGTGGTGAGGAGCTGGCCGTTCTCGTCGTAGACCCCTTCCTCCAGGAGGGCCTGGCCGATGCCTTGGACCACACCTCCTTCCACCTGTCCCTTGACCAGAAGGGGGTTGATCTGAGGGCCACAGTCGTCCACGGCCACGTAGCGAAGGAGCTTAACCTCCCCGGTCTCGGGGAAGACCTCCACCACGGCCACATGGGTGCCAAAGGGGAAGACGAAGTTGGAGGGGTCGAAGAAGGCGTTGGCCTCCAGACCAGGCTCCATGCCTTCGGGAAGGTTGTGGGCTAGGTAGGCCTGCAAGGCCACTTCCTGGAAGCTTTTGGCCTTGCCTGGCACCCCCTTGACCTCGAACCGACCCTCTCGGTATTCCAGGTCCTCGGGGGCCACCTCCAGGAGGTGGGCGGCGATGCGCCTCGCCTTTTCCAAGACCTTCTCCACGGCCCGGACCACGGCGGAAAGCCCCACAGGTGCGCTCCGGGAGCCGTAGGTGCCCATGCCGAAGGGAATGCGGCCCGTGTCCCCGTGGATGATCTCCACATCCTCCAGGGAGACACCCAGGAGGTCGGCCACTACCTGGCTGAAGGCGGTCTCGTGCCCCTGGCCGTGGCTGTGGCTGCCCGTGTAGACCTCCACCTTGCCCGTGGGGGCCACCCGCACCAGGGCGCTCTCCCAAAGCCCCGCTTGGGCCCCAAGCTGCCCCACCACCTTGGAGGGGGCGATGCCACAGGCCTCGATGTAGCAGGCGAGCCCGATGCCTAGGTAGCGCCCCTTGGCCCTAAGCTCGGCCTGCTCCTTGCGGAAGTTCCAGTAGTCGGCGAGCTCCAAAGCCTTTTGAAAGGCCTCCTCGTAGTTGCCGGAGTCATAGACCAGGGCCACAGGGGTGGCGTAGGGGAAGGCATCTTTGGGGATGAAGTTCTTCCGCCTCAGGTCCGCAGGATCCACCCCAAACTCCTCCGCCGCCAGGTCCATGAGGCGCTCCAGGATGTACGAGGCCTCGGGCCGGCCCGCCCCCCGGTAGGCGTCCACGGGGGTGGTGTTGGTGAAGACCCCGGTGACGTGGCAGTAGATGGCAGGGATGCGGTACTGGCCGGAGAGGAGGGTGCCGTAGAGGTAGGTGGGGATGGCAGGGGCGAAAAGGGAGAGGTAGGCCCCCATGTTGGCCAGGGTCCGCACCCGGAGGCCCAGGATCCGTCCCTCGGCGTCGAAGGCCATCTCGGCCTCGGTCTCGTGGTCCCGGCCGTGGGCGTCCATGAGGAAGCTCTCTGTGCGCCGGGCCGTCCACTTGACTGGCCGGCCCACCCGGCGGGCCGCCACCAGAACCGCGGCCTCCTCGGGGTAGGGGAAGATCTTGCTACCGAAACCCCCTCCCACGTCTGGGGACACTACCCGAAGCTTGTGCTCGGGGATGCCCAGGATGAAGGCGGCGTGCATGAGCCGGTGTACGTGGGGGTTCTGGCTGGTGGTGTAAAGGGTGTACTCCCCGGTACCGGGGTTGTAAGCGGCCAGAGAGGCCCGGGGCTCAATGGCGTTGGGGATTAGGCGCTGTTGCCTTAGGCTTAGGCGCACCACTTTGTGGGCTTTGGCGAAGGCCTCCTCCACCGCCTTTTCGTCCCCGATCTCCCAGGTGAAGGCCACGTTGCCAGGGGCCTCGGGGTGAATCTCGGGCGCTCCAGGGGCCACAGCCTTCCTCAGGTCAGCCACCCCTGGCAAGGGTTCGTACTCCACCTCCACCAGGAGGGCAGCGTCCTCGGCCTGGGCCCGGGTCTCGGCCACCACCACGGCCACGATCTCCCCCACGTGGTGGACTTCGTCCTTTGCCACTACGGGACGAGGGGGGATCTTGAGGGTGGGCAGGAGCCAGCCCACGGGCATGGGCCTTACCCCTTCTTTGGCAAAGTCCTCGCCCGTAAGGACCGCCAGAACACCCGGAGCCTTCGAGGCGGCCTCCGTGCGGACGGCCCGGATGCGAGCGTGGGCGTAGGGGGAGCGCACAAAGGCTGCATGGACCATCCCGGGAAGGGTGAAGTCATCCGTGTAGCTCCCCCGTCCCGTGAGGAACCGGTAGTCCTCCTTCCGCTTCACCGCCTGACCGATATAAGCCATAAGGCCTCACCTCCTAATCCGCAGCCTGGGCTGGACGCATCCGCTCCGCAGCCCAAAGGATCGCTTCCACAATGCCCTGATAGCCCGTGCACCGGCAGAGGTTGCCCTCCAAATAGTGGCGGATCTCTTCCTCCGTGGGATTGGGATTCTCCTTTAGGAGGGCGTAGGCCGTCAAAACCATCCCTGGGGTGCAAAAGCCGCACTGGAGCCCATGCTTCTCCCGGAACCCCTCCTGGATGGGGTGGAGGCCATCTTGGGAGAGCCCCTCAATGGTCAGGACCTCCCGTTCGTCCGCCTGGACGGCAAAGAGGGTACAGCTCTTCACCGCCTTGCCTTCCAACAGGACAGTACAAGCCCCGCACTGGGAGGTATCACAACCTACATGGGTTCCGGTGAGGCCCAGGGTCTCCCGGAGGTAGTGGACCAGGAGGGTCCTGGGTTCCACCTCGTGCCGGTACTCAATCCCGTTCACCTTGACCCGAATCGCCACCCTCTCCATATCGCCTCCTCAGCTCCTTCTCGACATTTTGGAAAAACTGCTCCGCCAGGCTCTGGGCCACTCCCTGCAAAAGCCTCGCCCCAAGGCCCGCCAAGGTGCCCATGAGCCGGGCCTCCCCTTCGTAGCGCACGTGGGTAGCCTCTCCCTGCGGCAGAAGCTCCACCCGGCCCTCTCCCTCCGCCCGTCCTAGAGGGCTTTGCACCTCCAAGCCCAAGGTCAGGCTTTCAGGAGGCCTGCGGTCCTTGAGCAGCACCCTACCTCGGAAGCTACCCTTTAAAGGTCCTATGGCGAGCTCCAAAACTGCCTGGTACCGTCCTTCCCCTTCGGGAATCAGCTCCTTGACCCCGGGAACTGCCTTAGCTAACAACGCAGGATCCTCCAGGGCTTCAAAAAGGATTTCTCTCCTCACTGACAGTGTTTTTCCGCCCTGTAAGCGCATTACCGCAACCCCAATGCTACTGGCATCTTCTCGTAGCGGCCTTGGAAGCCGAAGCTCGGTTTATCCTGGGAACAAGAAGGCCTAAAAGCAGTTGGCACTGCTATGAACTGCAAGCGAACCCCAAAGCCTTCCATCCTCTCACCTCCAAACCGGCAAGGCTTTCGGGGATGGTAGGTGTAGGCTCAGCCCGGTTTGGTAACTCGCATTTTAGAGGTCCATGAGGGGGACGTCAAGAAACAGGGGGCTTGCCTTGCAAAGGTGGGGATAATGGGCGTATATTCCCGCCCTGATGGGCAAGCGAGGCTTCCTTCGCAGGGAGGCAAGCCCCAAGGAGGTGCTGGAACACCGCCTGCGCCTGGCCCGGGCGTAGGCGAGCCCTCCGGGCATTGACGGGATGCCTTTTGGGCCATTAACATTGCCTCATGGGGCAAACCAAACTAATCCCCCTGCCCGAATACGCCCGGCGTACCGGGATCCCCCTCAGCACGTTGCGCCTTCACATTCGCGAGGGGCGGCTTCGGGCCGTGCGCCTGGGACACTACTGGTATATCCCCGTGGAGGATGAGAGGGATAGGGAAGGGAGGGGCCGGGTCTACACCCTCTTTACCCATGCCGGGGGGGCGGGAAAGACCTCCTTAGCGCGGGACCTGGGGTTTGAGCTGGCCTCGAGGGGGTACCGGGTCCTCTTGGTGGACGCCGACCCCCAGGCGAACCTCTCTGCCTGGCTGGGTGTGGACTTGTCCGAGGTGGAGGATCGGGAGACCCTCCTTGCTGTGGTGGAGGGGAAGGGACTGCCGGAGCCCCGTCGGCTGGAGGTGGGAGGCGTCACGGTGGACCTTGTCCCCGCCAACATGAATCTGGCCATGGCCGAGGTGGTCATACCCACCAAGAGCCTCGGGATGGTCTTGCTTCGCACCGCGTTGATGGAAAGCGAGGCTATGGAGCGCTACGACTTCATCCTCATCGATTCCCCTCCCTCCCTTGGCCCCATAGCGGGGATGGCCGCCCTTGCGGGGGAAGGGCTTTTGGTCCCGGTGGAGACCAGCGCTAAGGGGGTTCAGGCGCTTCGCGCCGTGGTGGAGGTGAGCAAGGACTACCTTCGCACCCTCCGGGCCCTACGCTTCCTCTCACCGGAGGTGGTTACCTTTATTCGCCTCTTGATTCCCACCAAGTACGACGGCCGGACGGCTCAGGACAAAAAGGTTCGCCTGCTTTTGGAAGAGGCGGCCGCCATCGCCCCCCTGGCTCCAGCCCTTTCCTACCGCCCAGGTCCTTACAAGGAGGCCATCGACCGGGCTCTACCCATCCACGCGGTGGGGGACGAGCGGCTTTTGGGAGAAATCCGGGCCCTTGCAGAGGCCTTCTTGTCTCAGGCAGGCGTCCGGGCTCAGGAGGAGGTGGCCTAGATGGGCGTTATGGAGCGTATGTTCCGTGAGGCCATGGGCCTCGCCGCCAAGGAGGAAGCTTTTGGAACGGAGGTAGTACCTCTCTCGGTCCTCGTCCCCTCCCCCCAGCCCCGCAGGCGCTTTGAGAACCTCGAGGCCCTCGCCCAGTCCATCCGGGAGAAGGGGGTCCTCCAGCCCCTCCTGGTGCGCCCCCTGGGGGACGGGCGGTACGCCATCGTGGCCGGGGAGCGGCGCTACCGGGCGGCGAAGATGGCGGGGCTCGCCGAAGTCCCGGTCCGGGTCCTGGACCTCTCGGAGAAGGAGGCCCGCCTCCTCGCCCTGGTGGAGAACCTCCAGCGGGAGGACCTGAACCCCTACGAGGAGACCCTGGGGGTGCTGGAGCTCCTATCGGAAGAGTTGGGGAAGACGAGGGAGGAGGTGGTGGGGCTCCTCCGGCAAATGAAAAACGCAAAAGAGGGGCGGATTAGGGACAACGTTGTCCCTAAGGATGCCCAAAGGGTAGAAGAGATCTTCAAGGCCTTAGGGCGAATGACCTGGGAGTCCTTCGTACAACACCGCCTCCCCCTCCTAGGGCTTCCCGAGGACCTGAGGGCGGCCCTGGAGGAGGGCGCCCTCCCCTACACCGCCGCCCTGGAGCTCAAGAAGGTGAAGGACCCTGAGGCCCGGGCCCGGCTCCTGGAGGAGGCCAAGGGGGGCCTCTCCCTGAGGGAGCTCAAGGCCAGGGTGCGGGAGGTCTTGGCGAAGGAGAAGGCGCCTCCTCCCTGGCACAAGGAGGTGGCCTCGAGGCTCGCCCGGCTGGACCCGGAAAGCCTCCCTCCGGAGAAGCGGCGGGCGGTGGAGGAGAAGGTCAGAGAGCTCCTGGCCCTCTTGGAGAAGCGATGACGGGAGACGCTTGGGTCCTCAGTGTAAGGAAATACCTGAGCGAGCTTCGCCGGGTTCAGGCCCTAGCCCAGGGCGAGGCCGAGCCCGAGGCCCAGCTCATCCCGTTGGTGAAGGGGCTTTTGGAGGAAACCCTGGGGGTGCGGGTGGTCATCGAGGCCCGTCCCAAAGGGGATACCAAAGTGGGCAAGCCGGACCTAGGGGTGAAGCACCAGGGGCTCCTGGTGGGCTTCGTGGAGCTCAAGGCCCCGGGCAAGGGGGCCGACCCCGAAAGGTACAGGGGCCACGACCGGGAGCAGTGGGAGAGGTTCCGCCAGCTACCCAATCTGGTCTACACGGACGGGCGGGACTTCGCCCTCTTCCGCGAGGGGGAGAAGGTCCGGGAGGTGCGACTGGCCTCGGAGGGCGACGCCGAAGCTCTGCGGGAGCTCTTCCTGGACTTCCTCAACTGGAGGCCCCTAGTTCCAAGGAACCCCCAGGAGCTGGCCCGCTTCCTCGCCCCCCTGGCCCGCTTCCTGCGGGAGGCGGTGCTGGAGGAGGTGAGGGAGAACCCAAACGGGGAACTGGCGCGTCTTCGGGAAGAGTGGCGCAAAAACCTCCTGCCCGAGGGGGATGAGAGGGTCTTCGCCGACGCCTACGCCCAGCTCATCACCTACGGCTTCCTCCTGGCCGCGGCCCTGGACAGCGGGGAGGAGCCCCTCTACCTGGAGCGGGCCCTGGAGCTCCTGGAGGGGCGGTACGGCCTCCTCATGGAGGCCCTCTTCGTGGCCAACCACCCCCGGCTCTTGGCGGAGATCCGCCCCGCCTACGACCTCCTGCGGCGGGCCCTCCGGGCGGTGGATCCCTCGGTTTTCCGCGTCCGAGGCGTTGACCCCTGGCTCTACTTCTACGAGGACTTCCTGCAGGCGTACGACCCCGATCTCCGCAAGGACATGGGGGTCTACTACACCCCGGTGCCCGTGGTCAGGGCCATGGTGCGCTTGGTGGACGAGGCGCTGAAAGAGGGCTTCGGCCTGGCGGAGGGCTTGGCCCACGAGAAGGTCACCGTCCTGGACCCCGCCATGGGCACGGGGACCTTTCTCCTCGCCACCTTGGAACGGGCGCTCGCGAACGTGGCCAGCCTCTACGGGGAGGGTTACCGGGGACAGTACGCGAAAGAAGTGGCCTCCCGCCTCCACGGCATAGAGCTCATGGTGGGCCCCTACGCCGTAGCCCAGCTCCGCCTCTCCCAGGCGATCCAAGGGGAAGGGGGCTCCCTCCCCGAGGAAGGCCTCAACCTCTACCTGGCCGACACCTTGGAGGCCCCGGAGGCCCCCCCTCTAGCGCAGGTCTTCTTCTACGAGCGCCTGGCGGAGGAGCGCAAAAGGGCCGCGGAACTCAAGCGGGACAAGCCCATCCTGGTGGTCCTGGGCAATCCCCCCTACGATCGGGTAGAAGGGGAAAGCGAGGAGGAGCGCGAGAGGAAGGGGGGCTGGGTCCTGAAGGGGCCCCGGGAACCCTACCCCCTAATGGAGGACTTCCTCCGGCCGGCCAGGGAGGCGGGCCTGGGAGAACACCTCAAGAACCTCTACAACCTCTACGTCTACTTCTGGCGCTTCGCCCTATGGAAGGTCTTTGAGCAGGACCCAGAACGCGGTGGGGTCCTGTGCTTCATCACCCCCAGCTCCTACCTCCAGGGTCCGGCCTTCGCCGGGATGCGGGAACACGTCCGCCGGGTAGCGGACCGGGTCTACATCCTGGACCTGGGGGGAGAGGGCAGGGGAGCGGTGAGGGAGGAGAACGTCTTCAACATCCAGACCCCCGTGGCCATCGCCCTGGTGGTGCGGCGCGGCCCCCAGGACTCCCAAACCCCGGCCCGGGTCTTCTACCACCGCCTGGCGGCCACTACCCGGGAGGGGAAGCTGAAGGAGCTGGATGAGATACCCCCCCTCAAGGACATCCCCTTCCGGGAAGCCCCCGGGGACTGGCAAGCCCCCTTCGTCCCCGAGGCGGGCGGGGAGTGGGCCAGGTGGCCCAAGCTCACGGACCTCTTCCCCTGGCAGCACTCGGGGGTAGAGTTCAAGCGCACCTGGCCCATCGGGCCCACGAAGCAGGTTCTAGAGGAAAGGTGGGCCATGCTCCTAGAGGCTCCTCCAGAGGAAAAGCCCCGCCTCTTCCGGGAAGAGCGAGATCGGAAAGTGAGCCGGGAGTACCGGGGAATATGGAGCCCGGCTTGTCTACCTTCCCTAGAAAGCCTCACCTCTGGGAAACCCCCAGAAGCCATCGTGCGCTACGGCTACCGGAGCTTTGACCGCGCCTGGGCCATCGCGGACGGGAGGGTGTGCAGCTACCCTCGTCCCCCCTTGTGGCAGACCTGGAGCGAGAGACAGGTCTACCTCACCTCCCTCCTCACCGCCCCCCTAGGGAGAGGACCTGCCCTGGTGGCCACGGCCTACGTTCCTGACTTGCACCACTTCAGCTCCCGTGGAGGCAAGGACATCATCCCCCTCTTCCGCGACCGGGAGGGCTTGGAGCCCAACCTGACACGGGGCCTCCTGAAGCTCCTGGAAGAGGCCTACGGCTTTCCCGTCTCCCCCGAGGACTTCGCCGCCTACGTCTACGCCCTCCTGGCCCACCCCGCCTACACGGAACGCTTCGCGGAAGAGCTCAGGGTACCTGGGCCCAGGGTCCCGCTCACCAAGGACCCCAGCCTCTTCAGGGAGGGCGTGGAGCTGGGGGCATATCTCCTCCGGCTTCACACCTACGGGGAACGGTACGCCGAGGGGCGGAGCTGGCCCCCCAAGGGCAGAGCCCGCTGGGCCAAACCCCCCTCCGCCTACCCCGAGGGGCACAGCTACGACCCCGAGACGAGAATCCTTCACGTGGGAGACGGGGAGGTAGAGGACGTAGCCCCAGAGGTCTACGGGTTTGAGGTCTCCGGCTTCTTTCCGGTGAAGAGCTGGCTGGGATTCCGCCAGAAGAACAGGAGGGGGCGGAGGAGCAGTCCCCTGGATGGTATCGTCCCCTCAAAATGGACCCCGGACCTAGGCCGGGAGCTTCTGGAACTCCTCTGGGTCTTGGAGAAGACCCTGGAGATCTACCCTGAGCAGGAGGAGCTTCTGCAAAAGGTTCTGGAGGGCCCCCTCTTTACCGTGGATGAGCTTCCGGCCCCGACTCCTGAACAGCGGGAACCGCCTGGGGGAGAAGAGGAGGAACCCCAAGAAGCTGAGGCGGTTGGAGAGGAGGAGGGAGGGAACGGCGCAAAGCGCGTGGCCCAGCCCACGCTCCTCTCCCTCAGAGAAGCGAGAGAGGGCGGAGTCTACGGGGACCAACCGTGAACCCCCTCCACGACCCCGAGGCCAGGAAGGAGCCGGCGGTCCGGGAAGAGGGCTAGGGCAGGGCCCTTGGGGTCAGGGGGAAGGCCTCCCCGACGAGCCGGCCCCGCTCCACCCGGCCCAGGGCCAGGACCAGCCCCCCCGGGGCCGGGGCCAGGTGGGGGCGGCGGAGGAGGAAGCGGAGGACGAAGGGCCGGGTCCCGGGCTCTCCCTTGGGCCCAGGCACCACCCGCACCCGGCCCAGCCCCGCCCAGGCCCCCAGCCACTCCCCCAGGAGGAGGAAGCGGAGGGGCTCCCCCGGCACCTCCCCCACGGGGGCGGGGGAGAGGAGCTCCCGGTGGGCCAGGTGGAGCCCCGTGAGGAAGCCCTCCCCGTCCGTGCGAGGGTGGAGGACCACCCGGTAGAGGCCGGGGACGAGGCCCTCCCTCAGGCCCCTTGGGGCCCGCACCCGCTTGGAGAAGAGGCCCTGGCCCTCCAGGCGGAGGCTCGCCGCCCCCGGAAGGGGGGAGAGGTGGACCACGCCCCGGACCTGGGCCAGGTGGCCTAGTGGGGGTCGTCCCAAAGGCGGGCGGGCTCCCAACGGCGCACCACCAGGCGGCCGCTCCTCGGCCTCACCTCCCCTTCCAGGTAGACCGCGCTCCCCACGGGGGGCAGGGCCTCCAGGAGGGAGAGGGGGGCCAGCAGGGTCAGGGTGAAGGGGGCCTTGAGCTTGCCCCCGGGGTTGGGGCGGACCTCCACCTGGAGCCGGCCCTCCTCCAGGTCCACGGCGGCCAGGCGGCCCCGCAGGTGGAAGTAGGGGGCCCTCTCCCAGAGGGTGGGGTCCAGCCGGCGCAGGTAGTCCAGGCGGCCCTTAAGGGCTCCCTGTTCGTCCGTCCTGGGGGCGTAGACGACCCCGATCCTCTGGTTCAGGAAGGCCTGGCCCAAACCCCTGGGGAGGGGCAGAAACACACCCCTGGGGTAGCCGGGGGCTTCCAGATGGTAAAAGGAGAACACCTTGTCCTTCTTCTTCACCTCGCGCAGGCGCACGTGGCCCACGCTCCAGAGGGAGGCGTAGTAGGCCTGATCCCTAGGGCACCGCCCCTCGCTCTGGGAAGTCTCGGCGGGGTCCTGAGAGGCCGCCGGGCTCACCCTTTCCACCCCCTCACCCTACCACACGGGCCGCCAGGACGAGCTCCCTGTCCACCAGGTGGGCCACCCCGTCCACCTCCACGAAGGCCTTGGCCCCGCCCCCGGTCCAGCCGGCGAAGTAGCCCCTCCGGCCGTCGGGCAGGTGGAGGAGGGCCCCGTCCGGGATCCCGTCCCGGGTTCCCCCAGGCGGGGGCGGAGGGGCGGGGGTCCGGGCCTCCAGGTCCGCCATCACCGCCTCCAGGTAGCGGGCGGGGTAGCGCACCCCTCCCTGGGCCACCCCCCTCAGGGTGAGGGCCAGGGCCTGGAGGAAGACCTCCCCCTTGGGCAGGGCCTCCCGCTCCAGGCGGGCCAGGTAGGCGGCCCAGAGGGCCTCGGAGGGGAAGCCGGGCCGGAAGGCCCGGTAGAACGCCCCCCAGAGCCCCGCCCCCTTGAGGGCCCGCTGCAGGGGCTTTGTGCCCGCATTCACGAGCGGCGGGGAAGAGTTGGAGAGAGCCAAAGGCTCGCCCACCGAAGAGGGGGCGGCCGGGAGGCCTTCGCCGCCGAGGTCGCCCTCCTCTCCTTGAGGGGGCTGGGCCACCTCTTTCTCCGAGGCCTCTTCCTCCTCCTCGGCCCGGGTGGGCGGGTGTGGATGAGGAAGATCTTTTTCTTCCTTCGCTTCTTCCTTTATTTCGGGCCCCCGGAGATCGCCCTCCGGAAGGCCATCCTCCCCACCTCCGCCCTGCAAGGCGTGCAGGGGGGCGCGCAAGGCTTGCGGGAGCCCCCCCGCCAGGCGGTAGCGCCCGGGGGGGTCCACCTCCACCAGCCCCGCCTCCC